>Ga0210044_10000722_pt1 | contig 50341 bp, 47 predicted proteins | sample CryGey13umfilter_2_FD_183959 | JGI IMG/M metagenome (GOLD analysis project Ga0210044, IMG submission 183959) | Groundwater microbial communities from aquifer in Utah, USA - Crystal Geyser 4/9/14 3 um filter (SPAdes) (version 2) | ecosystem: Environmental > Aquatic > Deep subsurface >...
GAAATACATCGAGAATCAAGGAAGATCAAAGGATATTAAACAGTTGAAATTATTTGATTTATAGCAAAATATGCTAAATAGCATAGACGCCCTGTGATGTCCCGCAGGACTCACAGGGTTAATTCACTAATTTAAAAAATTAATTTATGAAAATAGATTACAAAAAACTAACAATCTCAATTGTGGGTACACAGCTTGCTGGTGCTCTCGGTTCTGTTTTTAATTTTGCTTCTATTCCTACTTGGTATACGACTTTGAACAAACCAAGTTTCAATCCACCAAACTGGATTTTTGGACCTGTTTGGACAATTTTATTTTTGATGATGGGTATCGCTGTTTATTTAGTCTGGACCAAGAAAACCATGTTTCATCAAAAAAAGAAAAAACTAGCGTTACAAATATTTGTTTTACAACTTTTATTAAATATTTTGTGGAGTGCGATATTTTTTGGATTACTTAGTCCTGCTTGGGCTTTTGTAGAGATAATGTTGTTGTGGTTAGCAATATCAATGACCATTATTAAATTTCACAAATTTTCCAATTGGGCAGCTTATTTACTCGTACCATATTTAGCTTGGGTTTCTTTTGCTTCAATACTCAATTTTGCAATTTGGATGTTGAATTGGTAAGCTTTGACAAAAAACTCTTGGTTTGTTAGTATATTTTTACGTTTTTAAAGGGCCTTTTCCCGACTCGTCGGGAGGCTAGGCGTTTCAAGGGCCGTTAGCTCAGTTGGCTAGAGTGCTTCCATGGCATGGAAGAAGTCGCTGGTTCGAATCCAGTACGGTCCACAATAAAACTCTCTTTTTGGAGAGTTTTTTGTTTGTTGTTATTTGGTCATTGTTTTTTGACATGTTATAATAATCAAATAAACTAATAACCAAAACATATGCGACCACAAAATCTCAAAACAAAAATATTTCTCGATAGTGGTAACCCTGTCGAAACTAGGGAAGCTATCAAACTTCTTGGTTTTCTTGATGGACAGACTACCAATCCAAGTCTGATTGCTAAGAATCCAGAATTGCAAGCCAAGATTTCCGCGGGTGAAAAACTGAGTTCAGAAGATGTAAATACTTTTTATAAAGGTGTAGTAGAAGAAATTCAAGTTATGATTCCAGATGGATCAATATCAATAGAAGTTTATGCTGACAAAAATACACTAAGAGAAAAAATAATGGAACAAGCAAGAGAGATGAACACATGGATTCCAAATGCTCATATAAAATTGCCAATTACTGGAGCTGGATTATTGGCAGAGCATGATTTATCAAAAGAAGGTATAAAAGTAAATATGACATTGTGTTTTGCAGAAGAACAAGCTGCTGCTGTTTATAATATGAGTACAGGTACAAATAAAGGTGATGTATTTGTTTCACCATTTATTGGACGTCTAGATGACAAGCAAGAAAATGGTATGAGTTTGATAGAAAATATTCAAAAAATTTATAGCAAAGGTGATGGACACGTAGAATTACTGGCAGCTAGTATTCGTAGCTATGAACATTTTCTAGCTTGTTTGGCACTAGAAGTAGATATTATTACCGCACCTCTAAAAATCCTAGAAGAGTGGTGGAAAAGAGATAAAGAAATTCCAGATAGTAATTTTGTTTATGACAAAAAAGATTTGAAAGATATTGAATTCAAAGATATTGCACTGGATAAAAATTTTATTGATTATAATTTGCAACATGATTTGACAGATGCTGGACTTGAGAAGTTTGTGAGTGACTGGGATTCTCTGACGCAGAAGAAAGCGGACTTATAACGCGGATTTACGCAGAAATTTGAAACACTAGTTGGTGGCTAGTGTTTTTTATTTTTTAAACCATTAATTTTGAGCTAAAGATTGACAAAAAATCAACTATGATATATAATCATAGCCGTCCGTTAGTACTATTATATGCGGATGTCGTATAATGGTTTATTATCTCGGCCTTCCAAGCCGATGACGCCGGTTCGATTCCGGTCATCCGCTCTAAATGTGTTTAATCACATTAAAGAAATACTACAATATAGTCCTGATGGGGTATTGGGCGATATAATATATCGTGGGATAATTCCGGTCAATCGGGACGTTGGTAGTAATAACAAAATATCGTAGAATAGTCTTGACTTAGTTTTAGTTGTTAGGACTTCAAACGATCATCACATCGCGGGATAGCCCCGACTTAGGTCGGGACGTCGGGCGGTCATCACATCGCGGGATAGAGCAGTCAGGCAGCTCGTCGGGCTCATAACCCGAAGGTCGCCGGTTCAAATCCGGCTCCCGCAACAAAGGTATTTACATTTTTTGTAAATATGGTAAAATTGATTTCGCAAAAATAATGCGGTAGTAGTTCAGTTGGTAGAACGCTTCCTTGCCAAGGAAGAGGTCGCCGGTTCGAATCCGGTCTGCCGCTCATAAAAACAATCCTAAAAATCAGGATTGTTTTTTGTTTGAAATTAGATAAAATAAATATATACACAGGTCAGGGGTGTGCCTGTGGACTTTTTTCAAAAAGATGTGTATAATAGTTTTATTATCAGATATAGAAATATGTTTTGATAATATTGAAGTAGAAATACTTCGAACAAGGGTTATAATTTATTTTAGCCCGCACTGTATGGCCACAGAAACTCCTCTTTTTTCGGGGGGTTTTTGTTTTGCAAAAAAACAGCTTGCGGACAATTCTTTTGTTTGATAAACTAAGTAAAAGAATTAAATATTTAAACAAAATTATATGTCCGAAAATGATTATCAGCGTCCTTCTTGGGATGAGTATTTTCTTGGGATAATGGAGAAAGTTGGGACAAGGACAACTTGTGATAGAGCTCGAAAATACGGTGGTGGTTGTGTTATTGTCAAAGACAAACAAATTTTAGTAACTGGTTACGTTGGTTCTCCTCCGGGGATAGCTCATTGTGATGAAATTGGGCATGAATTTAAGAAAACTGTGCACGATGATGGTCATACTTCTGAACATTGTGTTCGGACAACACATTCAGAACAAAATGCTGTTTGCCAGGCAGCCAAAAGAGGTATAGCTCTTGATGGGGCAACTTTATATTGTTTTATGACACCTTGTTATACTTGTGCTAAGCTCGTGGTGACTGCAGGTGTGAAACGTATTGTTGTTTGTCAGGATTATCATGCAGGAGAGGACAGTAAAAGAATTTTTGCTGAGTCAGGAATTGAATTCGATATACTTAATAAAGAAATAGCAAAGTATGACAGACAATAAAAAAATAATCTTAGGTTTTGTTGGTGACCTAGCTTCTGGCAAAGGAACCCTCGCAAAATATTTACAAGAAAAATATAAGTGTAATACTTATAGATTCTCTACAATGCTTCGTGATGTACTTGATAGAATTTATGTAGAAAAAAGTCGTGAAAATTTACAACTTGTTTCCAAAGTTTTGCGTGAAAATTTTGGGCAAGATGTGATGAGTAATGTGATTGCCAAAGATGTTGCTGGGGACAAAAATGAACTTGTTGTAGTTGATGGTATTCGTAGACCAACTGATATTACTTATTTACAAAATCTGCCCGGCTTTCATCTTATTTATATTACTGCTGAAGCGAAAACTCGTTGGGAAAGAATGGTGAAGCGTCAAGAAAATCCAGATGAAAAAGACAAAACTTTTGAACAATTTTTGCTTGATGAACAAGCTGAAGCTGATAGATTAATAAAAGAGTTGGGAAGTAAAGCCGAAAAAACAATTAATAATGATGGAACAATTGAAGATTTATATAATAATATAGAAAATATTTTACAAAGTTATGGATATAAAAATTAAACGCATCGACAAAAGTTTGCCATTGCCAGAATATAAGACACAGGGCTCGATTGCTTTTGATATGTATTCTCGTGAAGAGATAAAAGTTCCTGCCAAGTCTCTGTCACTTTTGCCAAGTAATTTCATTATCAAAACTCCAGAAAGTCACGGACTTATTTTGTCAGCTAGATCTAGTCTTGCTAAGAAAAAAGGGCTCATGCTTGCCAATGGTGTGGGCACAATTGATAGAGATTATTGTGGTGAAAATGATGAGATATTATTATCAGTTTATAATTTTACAGATGAAGAAGTGCTGGTAGAAAAAGGGGAGCGTGTTGCCCAAGGAATGTTTATACGTATTGATAGTGGGAATTTTGTAGAAGTAGAAAAGATGGAAGAAAGTAATAGAGGTGGTTTTGGAAGTACCGGTTCGTTTTAGCATTGAGTTAAACAGATTTAAACTGATTACACATATATTTTTAATAAAAAAATTATGAAAGCATATCTAGACATTGTCAAAAAAATATTGGAGGAGGGAGAAAAAGTTTCTACACGTCAAGGAACCCCTGCTTATACAATGGCTGGGGCAATTTTTGAACACGACATGAAAACTGGTTTTCCTTTGCTAACTACAAAAAAAGTTCCTTTTAGATTAATTGCTACTGAATTAGAGTTTTTCATTAACGGTATAACTGATAAAAAATGGTTGCAAGATAGAAATAATCACATTTGGGATGAGTGGGCAAAACCACAAAAAGCTCCTTATGGTCATGATGAAGAAAGCAAAAAGAGAATGTTTGAAGAAAGAGATTTGGGACCAATTTATGGGTTTCAATGGAGACACTTCAATGCACCTTATTATAGTTACGATAGTGATTATACTGGACAGGGCATTGATCAATTAAAAAAAATTGTAGATACTTTGAAAACTAATCCTCGTGACCGTCGTATGATTGTGAATGCTTGGAATCCTTTACAATTTGGAGAAATGGGGCTACCTCCTTGTCATTATGCTTTTCAAGTTACCACTATAAATGATACTTTGAATCTTTTGTGGAATCAGAGGTCTGTAGACACTATGCTTGGATTACCTTTTAATATTGCCAGCTATGCATTATTACTTCATTTACTTGCCAAAGAAACTGGTTTCAAAGAAGGTAAACTTGTTGGTTTTTTGGCTGATGTTCATCTGTTTGAAAACCATGTAGAAGGTGCCAAAGAACAGCTTAGTCGTGATTCAGATAAATATCAATTACCAAAGTTAGAAACAGAAAATTTCACTTCCATTTTTGATTGGGAAGCCAAAGATACCAAAGTCATTGGTTATGAAAGTTTTGACAGAATTAAATTTGATATCGCTGTTTAATCTAAAAATATTATGCTCTCACTTATCGCCGCTATCTCAGAAAATAATTGTATTGGAAAAGACAATTCTTTGCCTTGGAATATTCCTGAAGACATGAAACATTTCAAAGATATTACCACTGGACATATTGTTCTCATGGGACGCAACACTTGGGAATCAATCCCAGAAAAATTTCGTCCATTGCCAAATAGGAAAAATATTGTGATTACTCGTGATATAAAATATATGGTGCCTGAAGGTGTAGAAGTATATTCATCCATTGATGAAGCACTGGAAAAATATAAAAATGAAAATGTTTTCATAATCGGTGGTGCTAGTATTTACAAACAGACTATTGACCAAGCTGACAAACTCTATATTACCGAAGTACATCAACAAGTAGATGGTGATGCATTTTTTCCAGAGATTGATAAAAATTTATTTAAGGAAATCGAGAGAAAAAAACACGAGGGTTTTGATTTTGTTTTATATATTAGAAGTCTGTAAAGTTCATAAAGTCAAAAGTCTATAAAGTCTTTTGAATAATTACAGATTATTTTATTTAGATAGGTCGACTTTAAGGACTTTATTAACTTTAGACTTTAGACTATTAAATATGAAAAAAGGACTTTTTATAATGATAGAAGGTACAGATGGTTCTGGTAAAACTTTGCAAACAGAAATGTTGTTAAAAAAACTGGAACAAGTAGGTAAGGTAGTTCAACAAATAAGTTTTCCTCAATATGGTGAACCAAGTGCCTCTCTCGTAGAAGATTATTTAAATGGTAAATTTGGTAGTGCCAAAGAAGTTGGACCTAGGAGAGCTTCCATCCTTTTTGCGGTAGATAGATTTGCCGCTGCCGGTAAAATTAGAAGTTGGATCGATACTGGTAAAATTGTGATTGCCAACCGTTATGTCGCTTCCAACATGGGGCATCAAGGAGGTAAAATATATAATGATGAAGAAAGAAAAAAATACTTTGAATGGAATTATGATTTGGAATATAATATCATGGGAATACCAAAACCAGATGTAAATGTTATTTTGCATGTTACGCCAGAAGTCTCACAAAAATTGGTGGATAAAAAAGAGTCTAGAGAATATTTACATGGTAAAAAACGGGATATTCATGAAGATGATTTGAATCATTTACGTGATGCTGAAAAGGCTTATTTGGAGATTGCTAGGCTTTATCCAGAATTTCAAGTCCTCGAATGTGTGGAAAATAACGAAATATTAGCTCCTGAAACAATTCATGATATGGTTTGGTCTGAAATTGCTAAACATTTTTAGATTGTTATTTAACTATTATTTTGATTTGTGCTATAATATGGGAAGAAATTAGAAAAAATTTAAAATAATTTTATGGTAACTTCTCTTCAGAGTTTTTTTGTAAAAGTTTTTAAAACTTATACAAGTAGTTTTTTAAAACTAGTTCCTTATTTAGTTTTGTTGTTTGTGTTTTTGACCTTTGTGTTTTTTGCACAATATTCGGTTGCTTTGTATTTGGTTTTGGTTCCAGGAACTTTTTTTAGATTATTTTTCAATATTATTGGAGCTGTCGTTTATACTTTTGTTACTTTTATGATGACAATGGCTATGATAAAAGTAATTGCCTCCAAGTATACTACCAATGTTTTCCCTAAAGTATTCAAAAATATCAAAGAAACATTTTTTATCACTTTGAAAAATTTTTTTACTTTGGCTTTGTTGATTTTGCCGGCCTTACTTACTTATATAGTTTACTTCATTGGTAAAATGGGTTATCTTTCTCCTTATGCTTTGATAAGTTTATTTTTATTAATTATTGTTGTTGGTATTTTATTTTTCTTTTGGTTTTCTTTTGTTATGGTTGTTTTGCCTTTAGAAAATTCTAAAGGTTTGGGATCTTTTGCCAAAAGTATTCAAATGGTAAAAGGTAGATTTGGATTAGTTTTTACTAGATTATTATTTTTATTTTTGTTTCTTTTTGTGACATTTTTCTTTTACAATGAAGTGGCGTTTATGATTACCCAAGGAACACTTTTTTATTTGTTGTTTATGTTTATTTTTGTTATTTTTGCAATACCTTTTTATCCTGTTGGTTTTACTGTATTATATTTGAGTCTTCAAAATGAAGATATGAAGAAAGAGGCTTTAGAAGAAAATCTTTTAGCATAGCTATTTGAACTTTATATCAAAAAAGACCCTCAAATACAGGGTCTTTTCTTTTGTCTAATCTCGTGTTACAATCATTATACTTAAATAAAAAATAAACATATGAAACAATACGTTCCAATTATTGGTATGGAAGTACATGTGGAGCTCAAGACTGACTCCAAAATGTTTTGTTCTTGCCCAAATAACCCTAATATTGATACACCAAATAAAAATATTTGCGAAGTTTGTCTAGCTCATCCTGGTACTTTACCAGTCCCAAACAAAAAGGCTATTGCCTGGACTGTCATGGTTGGAAAAGCTTTAAACTGTCATATTTTGGATTTTTCTAAATTTGACCGTAAGCATTATTTTTATCCAGATTTACCAAAAGGTTACCAGATTTCTCAGTATGAAGAACCGATTGCTGAGCATGGATTCATTGAGCTAGATTTTGCAGGTGAAAATCCTGTCCGAGATACTGCCAAAATTGGTATTACTCGCGCTCATCTAGAAGAAGATACAGCTAAGCTGAATCACGGAGAAGGTGGTAGTACTCTTGTAGATTTCAATCGTGCTGGTGTACCACTAGTCGAAATTGTGACTGACCCAGATTTCAAATCTGCCATCGAAGCCAAGACTTATTGTCAGGAATTACGCAATATTGTGCGTTATCTTGGTGTGAGTGATGCTGATATGGAAAAAGGTCAGATGCGTTGTGAAGCCAATATCTCTGTCCAAGAAGTTGGCAGTTTTGAAATAGTTGATGGTGTGGTAAAACCTTTGAACGGGACAAAATTAAATAACAAAGTAGAATTGAAAAATCTAAATTCTTTCAAAGCTGTCGAACGTGGTATTGATTTTGAAATAAAAAGACAAACAGCTATGATCGAAAAAGGTGAAGGTTGGGTACAGCAGACTCGTGGTTGGGATGACAACAAACAAGAAACAGTGATGCAAAGAACCAAGGAAAATGCCGCTGACTATCGTTATTTCCCAGATCCAGACATTCCACCATTTCATCCTTTGCAAGTTGCTGGCAATATTTCTTTGCCAGAATTACCTGCTCAAAAGAGATTGCGTTTTCGTGAAGAATATTTTCTTTCCTATTCTGATGCCAAAATTTTGACGGATGACAAAGAACTTGCCAACTTTACAGAAATGGTAATGAGTGAGCTTCGTGAATGGTTGGATACAATGCCAGAGTCAGAAAACAAAGCTGAGAATGTACCTCAAAAGATTAGTCGTCTAGCAGGTGCTTGGCTTACTAGCAAACTTCTAGGGATACTAAAAGAAAAAAATATGAGTATCACTGATGTGAAATTTTCTGCCGAGAATTTTGCTGAGCTGATTGCACTTATTTACAACAACAAAGTAAACGGTACCAATGCTTACAAGATTTTGCTTATTATGGTAGGACTAGAAGTAGACAAAGATCCTACGCATATTTTGGAAGAAAAAGGTTGGGGCCAAGTTTCTGATAGTGGACAGATTGAAAGTATCGTTGACGATGTAATAAAAAATTATCCAGATCAAGTCGCACAAGTAAAAGCAGGCAAAGATACTGTTATCAAGTTTTTGATTGGTATGGTGATGAAAGCGAGTGAAGGAAGTGCTGATCCAAAAATTGTGGAAGAGGTTTTGAGGAAGAAATTGGTTTAATTATCTATTATGTCACCACGAAAAAATTTTGCTTTTAGAGAGGAGGGCGGTCTATCAATTGAGGATTTAGAAAAAAACAGACAAGAGCTTAGTCCAGAAACTAAGCTTATTTTGAGTGATATAGAGTTTGATTTATTGAAGTCTTTGTTTGAAAAAATTACAGATCGTTCTGGTTTAAAAGGAGAAAACATTAATTTTTTAAGTATAGATTCTATAGATGGAGTACCAGAATCTCTTAGAAAAGAAATGGGTCCAGCGCAATATGACATTTTTAAAAATATTATATTTTTGAATGGTGCTGACATATCTAATGAAAATGTTCGATTAATGTACAGTAGACTTAGGAGCATTTTTGGAGAGGATACCCCCTTGGATTTTGAAGATTTAGAAAGTCAAGAAGATTTTGAAGATTTAGAAAGACTTTTTGTTTTACATGCTATCATTCATGAAGAAGTGCATGCTATATCTAACAATGTATTGAGTGTTTCTACAAAAGATGGAGGGCCCCCTGAAGGTGTGGTTACCTCTGGTTATTCATTTAGTGTATTAAAAATAAAAGATTCTAGAACAAGAGATAACTCTGGACAAAGTTTTATGGTTGAAAAATCTAAAATTTTTGAAGATTTTGATGAGGCTATAAATGAAGCTCTTGCTAGAAAACTTTTTTTAGATTATTTGCAGGAGGATACTAACTTTATAAAAAATAAAAAAATTATTAAACATTTTATAAAGTATCATCAATCACAACTTTATAATGATCAAGTGGCAAAGCTTGATACTATGATTAAAGATATTTCAGAACAAGAAAACATGAATAGAAATTCTGTTTGGAATGCTCTTGTGCGTAGTAAATTAGAAGGTATAGGTAAAGATCAAAAATTGGATGCTGCAGATTTTATTAAAAAGTATCTTCATCATTTTGAAAGGTAAGTAATCCACAGCTTTCTCAAAAACATCCAATCTCAGTCAAAAAATAATCCCTTGCCAGTCTAAAAATTACATGCTACAATAAATTAGCTATGAGACTATTTTTCCAAAAATTAAAAGGAGAAAGAATAACCCTTATTTGACATACAAGCCACCATATCCGGTGGTTTTTTTTGACATTGATTACACAGATTTAAAAAAGATTGCACTGAAAATAATTTAACTATTTAATTAAAATTTAAAAACCATTGAATGCATAAATTATATTGATTTTTCTTGGTGCTTATAAAAAAGTATCAGTGTAATTTTCAATAATCTATGTAATCAGTGTTAAATATAAACCTATGCATATACCATTAGCCCTTACTTACGATGATGTTTTGATTGTTCCTCGTCGTTCTAGTTTTTCATCTCGTGATGAAGCAACAACCAAGACTAGGCTTTCTCGTCATATCAATCTAAATGTTCCGATAGTTTCTGCCAATATGGACTCAGTGACTGGATCTGATATGGCAATTGCTATGGCACGTTTGGGAGGTATTGGAATTTTGCATCGTTTCAATAGCATTGAAGAAAATGTGGAAGAGGTAAAAAGAGTGAAACGTGCTCAGAATCTGATTGTTAGTGATCCTTATACTGTTGACCCAACAAGTACTGTATCACAAGCCAAAGAATTCGCATCTGAAACTGGCGTATCAGGATTGTTGGTGGCAAATGGAGACAACAAATTGCGTGGTGTACTTTCTCGTCGTGATTTTCTTTTCGCTACTGACATGAATCAAAGAGTTGAAGAAATAATGACACCAAGAGAAAAACTAATAGTTGGTAATGCTTACACAACTTTTGAAGAAGCTAAGAAAATTTTTGCTGAATTCAAAGTTGAAAAGTTGCCATTGGTAGATGATGAAAATCATATTGTAGGACTTATTACTAGTGATGATATCAAACATATTATAAATTATCCTTTGTCCAATCGTGATAGTGAGGGACGTCTCATTGTTGGTGCTTGTGTGGGAGTTCATGGAGATTATTTGGAAAGAGCTCAAGAACTTGTCAAAGCTGGAGTAGATGTATTAGTTATAGACATCGCACACGGTCACTCAGATCTTATGTTCAATGCTGTCGCCAAACTTCGTGAAGTGGTACCAGAAGTAGATTTAATTGCTGGTAACATTGCTACAGCTCGAGCGGCAGAGGAGCTTTGTGAAGCAGGAGTAGATGCTGTCAAAGTAGGTGTTGGTCCAGGATCTATTTGTATTACACGTATTGTGACAGGTTGTGGGATGCCTCAGCTTACTGCTGTGATGGAAGCTGCCAATGTCGCTAAGAGATATGGTGTGCCCGTTATTGCTGATGGTGGAATCAAAAAATCTGGGGACATGGTCAAAGCTCTTGGTGCTGGAGCAGATAGTATTATGCTTGGTAGTATGCTCGCTGGTACCGAAGAAAGTCCAGGAGTAATTATGAACAAGGGAGACAAAAAATTCAAAATTTCTCGTGGTAGTGCTAGCTTCACTCAAGCCAATGATAGAAGAAAAATAAATCAAGAAAAAAAGAAAAACATGAGTGAGGTAGTGCCAGAAGGTGTAGAATCAATCGTTCCATTCAAAGGTGATGTGGGAAGTATTATTCATCAGATGGTTGGAGGTCTAAAATCTGGTATGAGTTATACTAATTCACACACTATTGCTGAATTACAAAAAAATGTTGAGTTTGTGAGAATAAGTGGAGCAGGATTACAGGAAAGTGGTGTACATGATGTGACTGCGATTACATAATAGCTTATGATTTGCTATAATATTGATATTAATTTTAATTTAAAAATATGAGTTCTTCAGAAGAATATGCCAGAAGGAGATTTGCCATGGAGGCACTTCCTAGTAAAGATACTGAAAAAGAGGAAAAAATTGAAGAAGAAGATCCTTCTTTTAATCGTGCAATAGAACAATCAAAGGAATACATGCATTTTAGATATGGAGAATTGAGTTCGGAAAATAAAATGAGTAAATATTTGCAAGATTTAGTTGCTAAATTGCCGGAGCAAAAAGGTTTTCCTATTAAAGATATTTGTGTTTTGACACATATGCCTGACAAAAATGCTATGTGTTTTCCAGACGGTACTATTATGATTTCTTCTGGGCTTTTGAAGTATTTAGAAACTGAAGAAGAGCTATTGGGCATATTAGCACATGAATATGTACACGCTTATCGAGAACACATTAAGAGTAAAAAAGATGGAAAGTTTGAAGGTTCTTTAACAGACTTTGCAAAGAGTGCTTTGAAAAAAGTGGGTTCTGGTAGAGCAAAAGAACTACAAGCTGATTTAGAGGGTGTTTACAAAGTATTAGATAGTATAGGAGTTTCTCCGTTAGGTTTAAAAAGTGTTATGACGAGATTGGCTAGAGATCAGAGAGGAGATAGAATAGGTGCAGAACATGGAGGAAGTATGGATAGAGCTTTAAATATTAATACAGCCACGTATTTGGTAGATTTTCAATCACTTGCTGATTTGAATGACCCTGTAACTCTTGATAAAGAAGCTTTGTCTGATATGGAGAGGGAAATGAGTGAAGGAAACGTAGACTTGGCGTTAAAACCAGCTTATATTCTTAAAGAAGATGAATTGCAAGCAAGACATAAAAGAAAACTTGATGCGGTAGAAAATATAACATTGAATCAGATTCAATTTGCCATTGATACTTTGTTTTCTCATATAAAATGTGATAAAAAATCAAAATTAGATGTCGAATTGTTAAAGAAATTATTAGAAAAGTTTGTTTCATTATTGGGTAGAGAAGACTTAGAAAGTATGGATGTCCTAAAGGCAAAAGATTATTCACAAAGAGAATTATTATTATTGAATTTATTTTGTGGTGTCAACGTTTTTTCTTCAGAGCTTAGTATAGGGAAAGGACTTGGTATGGTTTATTCTGTAGATATACAAGAAAAAAAAGCATTCTTAAACAAATTTGGTATTGATTTGTTTTTAGAAATGAAAACAAAAGAAGACTTTGTTGATTTAAAAAAAAGTTTAGAAAATATTTTGGAAGTAGGAACACCTTTTGAATATGTTTTAAGTCAGGGTAGTATTTATGGATTTTGGAGTGACATTTGTCGACAGGCTGTGAAAGGAAAATTATTTGAAGATGATATAAAAAAAGGAGACACCTCAAGTTTGGATTCTTTTATTGAGGAATGGGTGGTTTCTCTAGGTAAGGTTGCTGATAAATTTGGTAATAGCAAGACTTTATCGTTGGGGAGACTAAAGATATTGGCTTATGATCTTTGGTACGGGTCTTTTGAAGATGAAAAGTCCAAGAATTTATTAAGAAAAACAAAGACAGAAAATACAGAGAGAGAGGACGAAAGTTTTCTTGCTGAAAAAACGGAAAGCAATTTTAGTAGTTTTGAAATAGAGGTTGGTGACAGATTGTATGATTTAAATAAAAAATACAAACTGAGTGATTTGTATCAAGAAATTTGGGATAACTGCTCAGAGGCTACTTTTGCAGAATATGCAAAGACTGTAGATAACATTAGAGATTATTTTTTCTTTAAAATGAAGAATGATAAGGAGTTTGCTGCTAGAATACAAACTATAAAGAACGTAGACGCAGATAGGTTTGCCTATTCTGCTAATTTAGAATTAGCGCGAATGGCTTACATGGATTACTTGCAGGTAGAAATCACATTATTTGGAGCAAAAAAAATGTTTACAGAAGATGAGTATTTGTTAATTGAGAAATTAATGGCTCATAGGAATGGTGTTGGTCTTCATCAGATTTTAAATTCTTTTAATGCAAAAAGAAGTTTGGACACTTATAGAAAAAATAAGGATAAGATGTCTTATAATGAAGATTCTGATAGATTGGAAGAGTCTGAAACTGAACATATAATAGGTTTATCGATGATTGATTATAAGGAAAGACTAAAAGAGATGGATAAGACGATAAGAGATTGGTTTGATATTGATAAGCTTTTTGTTGGTGGGGTGACTGAAGAAAAAATAGTGTTAGCTTATAAATATTTTGTATCCAAAGAAAATCCTCATGGTATTAGCAGACTTACTTCTGAGGGACATCTTACTCATTTTTTTGTAAGGTTACTTGATGGATATTTTCATGAAAAAGATATATCTAAAATTTTTGCTAATTTGGAAAATTTGAAGAATGAGTGTGGTGAACTATTTGTTCTGTTAAAACAAAATATAAATATTTGTCCAAACCTGGCTATTGCTGTAAGAAAAGTTATCGAATCTGAGGGTCTTAGTAGCTTATCTTTAAAAGATGCTCTTAAAGTTTCAAATTTAGTTTTTGACCAAAGTTTAGTATCTGCTGTTCAAAAAAGTCTTGAGTATAAATGGGAACAAGTAAGTTTTTCAGAAAAGTTTGAATTGTGTTTTTCAAATACAGAGAGTGGTATCTCAGTTTCTTTTGATTTCTTGAAAAAATTTCTAGAAGAAGATGTTCAGACAAAAGAAGAATATGAACAGGTAATGGTAGTGTTAGAAGATAAAATGACACAAGAAGTAGAAGAAGGATCTGTTAAGCTTGGTGCAATTGCCCTTTTAGAGACAACAACTTTACAGTTTAGAGATAGTCTTGCTTTTTTGAGGTCATTACTATCGGCAAGGTTTTCAGATGAAGAATTGTCCAAAAATATTTATGATTTTTTTCAACCTTCACTTGGTGATGGTGAAAAAAATATCTACGATGTTGTTGGTGTAATAGAAAAAGCCAAAGCTTTGAGAAGAGCTATTTATAATTCTGGTAATCTTTCAAGAACAGCTTTGCTCAGAAAAATATTGGTAGGTCGTGGTGGTCTTATATTGAAACTTTCTGGACGAAAAAAATTGATGGGCATGTTACAAGAAGATTTCTTAGAGAAACCAGAAGGTAAAGAGGGATCTGCTTGGGAAAAGCAAGTTTCTGAAGTCATAGGTCAGATAAGTGATGCTATTGCCAAATATAGTGATTGGGAATATACCTATATGTCTTTACAAGCTATATTATCTGATTATATTGGACTACCACCTAAAGAAAGTACAAAATTGGAGGATATATATGATGTTGACGAGGATCTTAAAAGTGCAGAACAGTCAAAGGATAATAGTGACCATCTGGGAATAGAACTACACTTTGAAGAGCCTGCGGAGTTTGATAAGAGAATTAAAACTTTATCTTTGAGCAGCTCCCAAAGAAAAGAATATTGGAGGTATTCAGAGTATATAATAAATGAGGAAATGTCAAAGATCAGAGAGTCTTTATTGAAACAAGGAATTTTTGTAAATACAGTTGAACAAAAACGTGTAGCTCCTTTTCAAATGGTAAAAGATCTTGGTTCTCGTATGGGAGCCTTGGGTGTTAGATTTTTGCAACAACTTCCTCTTATTACAGAAGTTCCAAAAGAAAAATTGGTTGAATTTTCAGAAATTTTTGATAGAGTGGAGGGTCAAACAAAAATAGCGGCAATTAAATTATTAGAAAGAGAATGGCCAGATATGTGGGAATCAGTAGAAAAAGTTGAGAATAGAATTGGAGGGGGTTCCATTGTCTCTGTTTTTGAAGTTGCTATGAAAGATGGTTCAAAGAGGGTCTTAAAAGTAAGAAATCCAAATTTGAATTATCATTTATCAGAAATGCATTCATACATTTCATCAATTATAAAATTACTTCTACCAAAAAATAGAGAAAAATATACAGCGGCTCAATTACTTTTGGATGATATAAAAAAGTGGATAGAGGCAGACATGTGGTTCGTAGATTTTTTAGAAAAAGATAAAAAGTTCAAAGAAACTTATGATGGACAATCTTTTGGTTCTGCTTATGAAGTGTATGTTCCAGCTTCTTACGGACCAGAAAATAAATATTTTGTAATGGAAGAAAAAGCAAGTGGTACAAACTTAACAGAATGGGAAAAACTTAAAGAAGAAGGACATGATATGAAAGACGTTGTTGCGATTTTCATTAGATTTTATTTGACACAAATGCAAAATGGGCAGATGCATTCAGATGTACATCCTGGAAATTTTTCAATTACTTCAGATAAAAAATTAGTCGTGTATGACAGAAATTTTTATTTGGATATTAGTAATGAAGAGAAAATTTTGTTTATGTCACTTATTTCCAAAGGCGCGGGTTTGGAACAGAGATCTGAAAAATTTTTGCAATACCTTACAGATGGTCATGACGTATCAATTAAAAATTTACAAAAAGTTAAGAAAAATGTCGAGAGTTTTGTAAAGGCATTAGAGTCTCAAGATTCACTTACAGCCCAAAGAGAGTTGGTTGCGATTAAGAGCTCTGGTATTCAGGTTCCTCTAAATTTTACTTTACTTTTGAAAAATATAAGTGTATTACAAGGGATGGCTTATAAAGCCGGATTTAAAGGATTGTTTGAAGCACTACAGTATAAATCTTAATTTATTTACTAATTAATTTATTAGTTTATGAACAAACAAATCACCGTAATAGTAGGAGCACAATGGGGGGATGAGGGGAAAGGAAAATTAACAGATTTTTTGGCACAGAATATGGATTATGTGGTACGTTTTCATGGTGGCAACAATGCTGGTCATACTGTCGTAGTTGGTGACAAAGTTTACAAACTTCATTTACTTCCTTCTGGTGTAGTTTCTCCACACGTTACCTCTATCATTGGTAATGGTGTAGTTGTAGACCCAAAAGTTTTGCTTGAAGAATTAAATAATTTTATTGTGGACAATCCAAAACCAAAGTTGCTTGTTAGTCAGCGTGCTCATGTCATCATGCCATATCACATTGCTATGGACGAAGCACTTTCTGGTCATCAAGGAAGTCTGGGTGCTGGCAGTACCAAGCGTGGTATCGCCCCAGTTTACGCAGACAAAGCTTATCGTCATGGAATTCGCATTGGAGATTTGTTGGAACCAGAAATTTTAAAAGAAAAATTGGACAAAGCTTACAAGTTCAATGTTGATATGTTGCAAAAAGTTTTTGATTTTGAATTTTCAACTCCAAAAGAAGATATTTATGCAGAATATTTGGAATATGGCAAAAAATTAAAAGAATATATTTACGACACAGAATTAGAATTGGCAATGGCTTACAAATTTGGACAAAATATTTTGTTTGAAGGTGCTCAAGGCATGTCACTGGACCCAGATCATGGTATGTATCCTCACACTACTAGTTCCAACAATGTCGCGGGCTATTGTGAAGTTGGTGCTGGTGTAGGACTAAATTGTGAAAAAAGAATTCTGGGTATTGTCAAAGCTTATGTTAGTCGGGTGGGAAACAGTCCTTTTACCACAGAATTATTGGACGAAACTGGAGATTTCATTCGTGAAAAAGGTTTTGAATATGGTACCACAACAGGTCGTCCTCGTCGTATTGGTTGGCTAGATTTGGTACAAGTCAGACAGACTGTACGTACTAGTGGGCTGACAGAAATGGCGGTAACTAAGCTCGATGTTTTGGCTGGAATGGAAGAAATAAAAGTCTGTGTAGCTTATAGTATCGATGGTAAGATGGTGACTGAGATGCCTGCAAGTCTAGAAGCCATGCGCAAAGCCAAACCTGTTTATACTAGTTTTCCTGGTTGGGAAGATTTTAGCCCAGAAGAAAAAGAGAGAATAAAAAAAGAAGGTTTCAAAAGTTTGCCAGAAACTATGCAAAAATATTTGAAATTTCTAGAAGAACAGGCAGGTTGCAAAGTTTCTATTGCGTCTTTTGGACCAGACAGAAGTGAGACTATTTTCGCGTAGTCAAAAGTTTTGAAATTATGAATTTAGAAAATATTTCACCAATTGATGGTCGTTATCAAAAAGATACAGAAGAACTCAGTAAATTTTTTTCTGAGAGTTCTTTGATTCGTTATCGTGTAATGATAGAGATTGAGTACTTACTAGCTTTGGGTAAAGAAAAAAACTTTGTACAAATAAAAAATTTTTCCAAAGAAGAAAAGAAAAATTTGCGGAATATTTATCAGAGTTTCAATCTTGAAGATGCTGAACAAATAAAAACTATTGAAGAAGTAACTAAGCATGATGTCAAAGCTATTGAATATTTTTTACAAACCAAATTTGTAGAATTAGGTTTTGAAGAATATATTCCTTTCATTCATTTTGCTTTGACTTCAGAAGATATCAATAATATGGCTTATATTCTTAGTTTCAAACATGCTTTGCAAAAAATATATCTTCCTCAAATAAAAAAAGTCATTGAAATTTTATCATTTCAATCAAACAAATACAAAAGTTTGGCGATACTGTCTATGACTCATGGTCAACCAGCAACGCCAACAACCTTGGGTAAAGAATTCGTGGTCTATGTAGAGAGATTGGAAAGACAAATAAAGAAAATAGAATCACACACTTTTGCTGGTAAACTAAATGGGGCTGTTGGTAATTTTGCGGCTCATCACTTTGCTTGTTCATCAGTAGATTGGAAAAATTTTAGTACAGAGTTTATTAGTTTTTTTGGCTTAGAGCCTTTATTACTTTCTACCCAAGTAAACAGTTATGATTCTTTGGTAGAAAGTTTTATGATAGTCAGTCATATCAATATTATTTTGTCAGACTTGAGCAAGGATATGTGGCTCTATATCAGCCGTGGAATCTTTTCTCAAGTTGTACAAGAAAATGAAGTTGGGTCAAGTACTATGCCTCACAAAGTAAATCCTATAAATTTTGAAAATGCCGAAGGGAATGTCAGTATCTCCAATGCTATTTTCAATTCTCTTATTGATAAATTACCACAGTCGCGAATGCAAAGGGATCTGAGTGGTAGTACAGTTATTCGAAATCAAGGAGGGGCTCTCGCCCATGCTTTGCTTGTATCCAAAAATATTGTGAAAGGTTTGAACAAAGTAGTACCCAATATTGAAAAAATAAAAAAGGAATTAGATGAAAATTTTGAAGTAGTAACAGAAGCTTTGCAAACAATTTTACGAAAAAATGGTAATAGTGATGCTTATGAAAAAATAAAAAGTCTTAGTCGTGGTAAGCGTCTGACGAGGGAGGTTTTTTTGGAGTTTGTAGAGACTTTGGATTTGCCTGTAGAAGACCGAGTGAAATTGCAGATGTTGGTACCAGAATTTTATACAGGTATCCACTTTTAACATTTTTCGATTCATGTTATAATGATAAAAATAAATTATGAAATACAAAAAAAGAAAAATATTGTTACCAAAAAATACTTGCTTGCAAGTAGAGACTGAATTTTCTTTTTTCCAATTTATTATCAACACCGCCGTTACTATCAAGTAACGGTTTTTTATTTTTAACGTATATTTTATGGCAAGTTTAGCAGGTAGAAGTATAGTTTCTATAAAAGATTTGAGTAAGGAGGAAATTTTGTCTGTCTTGGGCAAAGCTGACAGACTAAAAATTAATCCAGAACCAAGATTGTTGGAAGGAATGGTTTTGGGAAGTTGTTTTTTTGAACCTTCCACGCGTACGAGATTATCCTTTGAGACAGCGATGTCCAAACTAGGTGGTAAAGTCGTGGGTTTTGCTGATGGTGCTGTGACTTCTGCCAAAAAAGGTGAGACGATGTGGGACAGTATGCGGATTATTGGACAATATGTAGATGTCATTGCTATGCGTCATCCGTTGGAGGGTGCAGCTCGTCGTGCTTCGGAAGCTACCAATAAGCCGGTACTAAATGGTGGTGACGGAGCCAATCAACATCCGACACAGACTTTGCTTGATTTGTTTACTATTCGTGAATGCCAAGGACGAATTGATGGATTGGATATTGCTCTAGTAGGTGATCTGAAATATGGTCGCACGACACATTCGCTAGCCCAAGCTCTCACACATTTCAATGTGCGTTTACATTTTGTAGCACCAGACAGTCTCCAAATGCCAGATTATATTTGTGAAGAATTGAAAAATGCGGGAGTAGAATTTCATATCTATGACAAAATGGAAGATGTGATAAATGAAGTAGATATTTTTTATCTCACGAGAATTCAAGGTGAGAGATTTCCTGATCAAATGGAATATGAAAGAATAAAAAATGTTTTTAGATTGAAAAAAGAAATGTTGTCTGACGTTCGAAACAATTTGAAAATCATGCATCCACTTCCTAGAGTAAATGAACTAGATGAAAAAATAGATGATACATCTCACGCTTATTATTTTGAAGAAGCACAAAATGGTTTGTTTGTAAGACAAGCCCTTATTGCGAGCGTTTTAGGTAAAATTTAATAATGCTGATATACAGACCAGCCTACCGGCAGGCATGTAATACGGATTTACGGATTAAACCTATATTTTAAATACGAATAATCCAATAAACAAATAATCTAATAAACTAAATTGTATGGAACAAAAAACTTTATCAGTCTCAGCTATCAAAGATGGTACGGTCATAGACCATATCTCAGCTGGGCATGCTCTCAAGATTGTGAGACTACTTGATTTGGCTAGTCACAAACAAGTCGTTACTATCGGACTCAATTTACCTAGTGGTAGTCTGGGTGTCAAAGATATTATAAAGGTAGCAGGTAAGGAATTGTCAGAAGAAGAAGCTGACAGAGTGGCGATGTTCGCCCCACAAGGAACGGTGAATATTATCAAAGATTTTCAAGTAGTAAAAAAATTCAATACTAGATTACCTTCTTTGATTACGCATATTATAGTTTGTCCAAACCCGAAGTGTATTACCAATCATGAGGCTATCGAGACCAAATTCAAGACAATAGGAAACAATGGTCAGTTGAAATTGCAGTGTCATTATTGTGAAAAAATATTTTTGCAGAGTGATATCTTGGAATACAAAAATAATTAATTAAAATACAAAAAACTATGCGTCATCTTATATCTCTAAAAGAACAAAGTAAAGAAGATATTTTGGAAATGCTCCGAATTGCAAAAGAACTAAAACAAAAAAGAAATAGTGGGGAAATTACCAATTATCTTCCTAACAAAACTTTGATAATGTTCTTTGAAAAAAGTTCTACGCGTACTAGATTGTCTTTTGAAGCAGCAATGACTGAGCTAGGTGGTCATGCGATTTTTCTTGACAAACGTACTTCACAATTTTCTCTCACAGATTTCAAAGATGAAATACAAGCTGTCATGCGTTTTGGAGCTGTGCTAATGTACCGAGCTTTGAAAGTTTCAGATGTAGAAACTGCTGCCAATCTAAATAAAATTTCGGTGATAGATGCATGTTCCGAAAAATATCATCCAGCACAAGCGCTTAGTGATTTACTAACAATGGTCGAGCACTCTGGCGGAATAGAAAATATTAAAAAAGTTGTTTGGTTAGGAATTGAAAACAATGTGTCAAACACGCTAATGCTCATGTGTGCCAAGTTGGGCATAAAAATTTACATCGTCGCTCCAGAAGTTGACGCAGATAGTGTGGACGAAGAATTGAACCGACAAGCAGAAGAAACTGGCAATGTAGTTCGCACTTTGGATTTGGCAGAAGCTTTGCGTGATGCTGATTATGTTCATACAGATACTTGGATGAATATGGAATTTTTTGATGCGGGACATGTTCGACCAGAAATGCAAGCAGAATTCGATAAACGCAAAGAACAATTCATGCCATATCAGCTAAATGCCAAGCTGATAGATACTTATGCACCAGAGGCGAAGATAATGCATTGTATGCCATGTCATATTGGTTATGAAATCTCACGTGATGCAGTGGACCATCCGAATTCTATAATTTTTGACCAAGCCGAAAATCGTCTGCATATGCAAAAGGCGATATTGCTTTGGCTTTTGGGTGTCAAATTTTAAAAATATTTTAAAATATAAAAAAACACAACTCTGTACAAGTTGTGTTTTTTTAGATAAATACTTTTGATAGATAATTTTTTTGTTAGAAGTTTGGTTGTAAGGGTTGTTGTAAAAAGCTTTTTATTTTTTTTATTTTTTGTGATTTATCAATGTTATTGTCAGAAATTGTTTGTGATATTTTTTCTATGAGTTTTGTTCTGAGGAGAATTGCTTCTTTGAACTTTTCTAGCATAAATTTTTTGTTAGTTTCTTCCTGTGCTTTTATACCAGACAATTCTCTTTGTTTTTTTTCTAACAGTTTGTTTGTTTCATCTATTTTTTTTGTTAATTCTTCATCGCTCATATTCGGATCCAATTCAATTTTTGTTATTTCAATTTTAGGAACTTCAATGGTTTCATTTGTATTAATATTATTTTTTTTAAATTCGGTAATCAGATTATCAATTGTTTCCAAACGATTGTCTTTTTTTATAAAAAATCCCTTAGGTTTTTGGTCCAAAGTTTCTCTTATATCTGTCATTAGTTTTTGTCCAGTTTGGTTTAGTTCATTAAATTTTTTATAGTTTTCTTCTACTGAAGCATTTTCTATTTTTTGTGTTTCTATTTGAGCTTCTAGTTTTCGGAGTTCCCCTATTTGCGTAGATAATTTTTCACGAGGACTTTTTTCTTTTGGAGTTTCTGTTTCTTGATAAGTAGGAGGGTGATTTCTGAAATATTCTTCGTTACGTTCAAATTCTACCCCATACAAAATATAATAATATTCTTCTATATCAAATTCTAGATCCCAGTCAGTATATTGTGCAGCTACATCGGAGCGTTTTTCTGGACCTTTTTCAATCAGGGACTCTAAATCAGGTCTTATAGCTGAGATGTCTGCAAGTGCTGATGTGTCGCCGTCATTTAATCTAGCCAAAAAAGTATTTGCTCTCTCTATCACATGGCTTTCTGGCTCTCTCTCCTCAAGACGTTTTTTTATTTCACCTGCCATATACAAACATTCTTGTTTTTCACGTTCTCCTTTTTTATCTATATCCATATTTTTTTATTTAATAATTTTTTATTCAATAGTTATTTTTTCTCCCAAAAATTTTGGCTGTTTGTGAAAAGCCAAGTCTAACATCATTTTTACTCGAGCCAATTTTTCTCTGATTTGTACGCCAAGACTATAGTAGGTGCTGACATCTTTGGCATTGTAACCAATGGCTTCTATACTTTTTTTGTTTGCGATATATATGGCGCGTTCATTGTGGAATTTTTGTGAGATGACTGTGATACTTTCTTGTCCAAATATTTCTTTACTACGTACCACAGAATCAAGTGTACGAAATCCGGCATAGTCGAGATAAATACTTGAGCTGGTGACACCGTCGGCTATAAGATCATTTTTTATAGAAGTTGGTTCGTCGTAGTGAATAGTTCCATTGTCACCACTGACTAAGATGAAATCTATTTTGTGAGCATTTAGTAATTCTTCGGCAGCATTTATTCTATATCTATAATAAGCATTTTCTCGGCCATCACGTAAGTATTTACTTGTGCCGAGCAACAGTCCGACTTTGTTGTAGGGAATATTTTCCAGAGAGTCATAAATTTTTTTACTAGCAGTTTTTGTTACGATGCTATCGGTAACAATAATCCAAATAGAAGTGATAGCTAAACTAAATAAAAAAATTAAAAATATTCTTTTGAAAACTTTTTTCATAATCAAAATCTTTCCGTAATATGCAAATGTTTTCTAATTTTATTTTTCCAACTTTCAAAACTCTCGACAAAAATTATCAGACCAAGTATTACCATGACAAAGACGACGGGTTGTGTAGAATATTGTGGTAGATGAAAAATAGGGAAGTATTGTAAAACTTGTTTTAATATTTGCCAGATGACTAAAGATAGTATCGTCGCCAAAATAAATTTGATTACAAAAAAATCAAAGTTGAGAAAATTTTGAATAAATTTTCCATCCATCTTTTTTAACCAGTTAATATATTTTTGGGAAGTGTGATGTTTTTTTGTATACAGCAAAAATAATTTGATAACAAAAATAATAATTCCCAAAATAAAAATAGTCAAAACAATATCCCACGCTACATGCCACCAAGTTGGGTATTCTTTTCGAATAGTAGTGACCAGAGGTGTATCCATTAGTTTCAGACCAGTTGGCAGAGTGAGAGTGGCGTATAGGAAAATTAGGGAAAATATTCTTTGGATCCAAAGTAGTATTTTGTTGTGTATTTTTTGGTTTGGATAGTATATTTTATCCATAGTATATGGTCTTTACAAGGTCTTAATATTGTGTTATTTTAACACATGCGGAGGGAGTTGACAAAGTTGCGAATTTTTACTAGATTAGCACTTTTATTACACATATAATTTTAGGCTTTTTTTAGCCAAAAAACATTAATTCAAATGGTTTTTAATCAATAATAAACCATTGTATTGTGTAGTCATTTTAATTCATATTAAATAAGTATAATATATAAGTTATGAAAAAACGTTTTTTCGCTAAATTAGGTCATTTTTTTCTAGTTTCAGCTCTTTTATTCAATAGTTTTGGTGTAGCGTTTGTGCATGCTATGCCGTCAGAAATAATTGGTATATCTGTAAACACTACCACTTTGACTGAGGGTGATACTAATCCTATCTCTTTAGTAACAATTCAAAATACATCTTCTACTCCTATCAATCTAACATTTACAATGTCAGGTGATGCTGTGCGAAGTACAGATGGTACCGGTGATTATGAATTGTATGTTGGTGAAGGTTCTCCTTTTGGTGATGCTGGCACAAATGTGATAAGTGTTCCGGCAAGTGGATCTGTAACTTTCCCGATAAATATTATTGATGATATACAACACGAAAACCCAGAATCTTTTGGTTTGACATTTGAATCAGCTAGTTATGATGATGAGAATAGAACTCCTGTAGAAGGTTTTAGTTCTCGTGGTGCTATAAATTTTATTATTAATGATAATGATATTGTTGCTCCTGTATTTACTTCTGGCAGCGCTATATTCACCGAAAACGCAGGTAATTTTGGAGGTGGTACAGCTTCTTTTACAAACAATGACAGTAATACTTTGGACTTTCATTTTGAAATTAGTGGTAACGCTTCTATTACTGATTATGTGGTTAGTACCACTAGTCAGATTGTAGGTAGTGAAATAACTTATATAGAAAATAGCGTAGAATTAGATAATGGTACTGGTATAATCAAAAATGTTGGTGCTAATGAAAAAAGAAGGTTTTTGTTTCAACCAATAGATGATACCGACGTAGAAGAAGAGGAAACCGTCATTATCACATTGACATACGCTACTGATAGTGAAGGGAAAATTTATGACTTTGCAGATATCTCTCATACTACTATTATTCAAGATAATGATACTGTAACTGCAATTAGCAATTTTGGATTTGAAACCGCTACAAGTTCTGTTACAGAAGGAAATGAAGGAACATCTACTACTACCATCCGTTTAGTTGCTGATCAAGTTCAAACAGAAGATAGAAGTATTTGGGTGAAAATTCTTGATACAAGTACAGCTACATCAACTGATGATTATACTCAAGCTACTGACGTAACAAATAGATTTATAGTTACAATGACATCTGGTACTGATTATGTGGATTTTGATTTTATTATAAATGGTGATATAACGGTTGAGACTGATGAAACAGTTGATTTTGTAGCATCTGCATTTTCAAGTGAGACTAATTTTGAGGCAGATTCAAATAATTCTGTGCATACTTTAACTATCTTAAATGATGATGAATCAGCCGGTGGAACAACTAATAGTGCGCCTACTTCTATTGGAGAAGGTATCCCAGATATGAAAGTAGTTATGGGTTATGGTGGCATGATCTCATCTACTACTTTGGCTTCTTACTTTACAGATGTAGATGGTGATAGTTTGACTTTTACGGCTACCAGTTCAGACCCTGCTAATATTATTACAATGATGGATAATGGAGATCTTGTAATCTTATCTACAAATGATAACGTAACTAACGTAGAAGTTATTGTAACAGTTGATGATGGCAATGGTGGTGTGTTTGAAGACACTTTTGTGGTAAGTATAATTGGTAATGAAGTAAGTTTTGACATGTCTTCTGTTGAGGTTAATGAAGATGATGGGACATATACTGTAAATTTACACAGTTTAAAGCCTGCTAAAGACAGCGGTGCTGGCGCTCCTGAAGGTGAAATTGGAAATAGTACTGTTATTGCTTATTTTCAAGTAAATGAGACTAGTACAGCTACTGAAGATGTAGACTATGCTATTTCAGCAGATATTTCTAATTCAGAATTTGCTAAATTGTATGTGGTTGAGATACCTATCAATAGTGCAACTACTTCTTTTGATATTACAATTAACGATGACTCAGATATTGAATCACTAGAATCTATAAGTTTATTTCTTGTTCAAGGAGAAAATACTGCTTATGTCAATTCTGACGCTGATACTTTTGTTTTAAATATTGATGATAATGATTCTTCTACAACTCCTGATGATACAACAAATCCTCCTACAAATACTTCATCAGGTGGTGGTTCAACACTATTATCAAACACAGCTCCTCAAGCTGGTTTGACTACAGGTCAAGAAGTGACTATCGAAGTAAATAAAGAAATTACATTTGATGCGAGTGGTAGTAGTGATGCTGAAAATAATATTGTATTTTATTTCTGGAATTTTGGAGATGGTAGTGATGAAGTTTATTATACAGAACCAACTACTACTCATACTTATACTGAGGTGGGTATTTACACTCTTACAACAAAAGTAAAAGATTCTTATGGTGAAGAAAACAGTGCTGAGGTAATAGTGCATGTGGTAAAAGGCAGTAGTACTCCAAGTACTCCTGAAAATAATGGTAACACTTCAGAAAATACAAATACTGAAACTGGTATAACTCCAGAAAACACTACTTCAACAACACCAGTAGAAGAAACAGGAAGTACTGGTACTACAAATACTGAAACCAATACTAACAATGGTTCTACAAATACAGAGAATAATACAACTGAACCAAACTCTGGTGAAGAACAAAACACAACTGAAGAAAATACTGAAAATAACAACACTCCAGAAGAAACAGTAAGTTCTACTCCAGAAAATGGAGACCAAAATTTACCAACTTGGATCAAGATTCTCTTTGGTAGTGGTGCTCTAGCTGCTGTAGCTGGTGCTGGTCTTGCTATCAATAGAGTAAGAAAAAGTGTGTAATGTTTGTTGATTACATAAAAAATAAAGAAGCTACTCAATATATGAATAGCTTCTTTTTTTATTATAATTTTTATTGTTCTATTGTCCCATTGTCATGCTGACATAGTAAAAATAAAAATGGAGCAATAGGTCAGTGGGTCAATATTCGTTTAATCTAAATTTTTATTGGGTTATATTATAACTACTTACCCAAAAACTCTTCAATCAACTTCTCAGCTTCTTCGCGTTTTTCTACCCAATTTATTCTTTTATCTCTTTTGAACCAAGTCATTTGTTTTTTTGCAAAGTGTTTTGTTTCTTTTTTCAATTTGTTTATAGCCTTTTCTAGCTCCTCTGTTCCTTCTAGGTGTTCACGAAATTGGCGATAGCCTATTCCACTCATACTTGGTAAATCCCAACTATATTTTTGTTTGAGGAGTGCATCTATTTCTTTTAGTAAGTTATTTTCAATCATTTTGTCTACTCTTTCTTCAATTCTTTTGTGTATTGTTTCTTTGTCTACTTTGATACCAATTTGTAAAATATCAAAAAGAGCTTCTCCCATTTTTTGTTGACTAGAAAAAGGTTCTCCACTAAGTATACTTACTTCTAGAGCGCGGATAAGTCTTCTTTTATTATTTTGATCTATTATCTCTGCAGAAATTGGGTCTACTTGTTTGAGCCATTCTAGTAGTTCCTCATTACTTTTTTCTTCAAAGCTTCTGCGTAGCTTTTTATTTGGGGGGATTCTTGGCATTTTATAATTATCCACCAAAGATTGTATGTACATACCTGTACCACCTACGACAAAAGGATTTTTGTTTTTGCGGTGGATGGTTTTTACATGTTTTATAGACTGATCATGAAATTTAGCTGCAGTAAAGAATTTACCAGGATCTAGAAAATCCATCATGTAGTGAGGAACATCATCTACATAATAAGTACGTTTGAAACCGTCACGTCGCCATTCACCCTGTGCTTTGGCTGTACCTATATCCATTTTTTTAAAAACTTGTCGGGAGTCAGCTGAAATTATTTCACCATCAAATTTTTTTGCCAAATGCAAACTCCACTCAGTCTTTCCACTGGCTGTTGGCCCCAAGATGACTATAAGTTTGGGTAGTTGCTTGTTGTCGTTATGTTCGTTTGACACCATATTTAGATATAAGTAACTACTGTTATTATAGCATTTTCCCCCACAAAATCCAGTGTGAGGGCTCTGTAATCTCTACATTTACAATTTTCCCCACAAGGTTTTGGTTACCTGGGAAATTGATACGTTTCATTTCTCGAGAGTTGCCACCGCACATTCCATTTTTGAAGGTGTCTACTAAGACAGAGACTTCTTTACCTTTGTAAACTTGATTTTTACGGAGTACGATGTCTTCCATAAGGTGTTGTAATTCAAACCAGCGTTTTTTCTTCTCATCTTGTGTGACATTGTCGGGGAAAAGTTTGTCTGCCAGTGTACCAGATCTATTGGAATATTTTGCCGTATAAGAAATATCGAAGTCGCATTCTTTGTAGAGTGAAATTGTTTCAGCAAAGTCTTCGGCTGTTTCATCACAAAAACCAACTATAATATCTGTCCCAATCGCAATGTCTGGATTTTTCTCACGAATCTTCTTTATCTTTTCCAAATATAATTCACGTGTGTGTTTGCGATTCATCTTTTTTAGAATCTTGCTACTACCAGATTGTACAGGCAAGTGAATGAAGTTCAATTGTTTTGGCAAACTTAGAGCGTCAATCACATCGTCATCCATATGGATTGGGTGAGGTGCTGTCCAATGAATACGTTCTAGTCCTTCGATTTGGTTTAGTTCCCAAAGTAATTTGGCAAAGTCATTTTGTTTATAAGGATTTTCAGTACTAAATTTGTCATCTTCTTTGGCAATCCAATGATTGACGATTTGGCCTAGTAGTGTGATTTCTAGACAGCCATCATTTACCAGCGACTTTACTTCATCAAGGATATCTTTGAGAGGTCGGTTTATTTCCATTCCGCGGGCGTAAGGTACAACACAATAAGTACAAAACTGATTACAACCAGTCTGTATGGTCACAAAAGCCTGAAATTTGGTCTTTACATGTGGTTTGACACTTAGGTAGTCGAGTTCTAAGTCAATTGGTCGTAGCTCAGGATTGAGCTCACTGAGCCACTTTGGCATCATGATGACGTCTTTGGTAGGGAAAAATAGATCCACACCTTTTAGTCTACGTCGTAGAGTCCCGTCTTTGTCACGACCAGGCATACAACCAGTGACAGCGACGATTAAGTTTGGTTTCTTTTCTTTCAATTTTGCAAATTCATGACTGAAACTATAAATACGGTCTTCAGCAGATTCACGGATAGAACAACTGTTCATAAGAATAACATCAGCATCTTCTGGTTTGTCAGTCGCACTCATATTCATAGACTCAAAAATAGATTCGATACGTTCTGAATCATTTTTGTTCATCTGACAACCAAATGTTATGATATGATAGTGGAATTTTTTGTTTTCTTGCTGGTCTTTCATAAAATTTTAACATTTATTATTTACAATAAGGAATGTGGAACGGGGAATGTTCATTAAAAAAATAATTAGTATAAATTCTTGTTAATATTAGTGTTACAATTATAATGATTTTTTCAAAAAATGCAATAGTTAGCGAAAAAAAGACATTGACAAAACGTGTTTTTTGTGCTATAATAAGTACATAATCACTTAAAAAAGTAATAAATTTTTTTAAAACTTTTTATTTCTAATATTTTATTATGATAGAAAATAATCATTCAAAACAGAATGGATTAGAAAGAATTACGGGCACTTCTGGTGCTACTAGTGATCTAGATAGATCTTCTCTTAGAGAAGAAGCTGATATGAGATATCAGACAAGAGCAGATGTTTTGGTTGCTAATACAGTTTATAAGGCTGAAAAAAGAGCTGCAAACAAAAAAGAAGAAGAACAAAAAAGAAAAGAAAAAATCGAAAAAGAAGTAGATAAAAATGCTACGTTGGCAAATATAAAAGCTGAGATTTCTGCTATGAGTAAACAAGCAAAAATAGAAAGAAAAATGCAGATACCACCACCAATTCCAGAAAACTCTAAATAATATCAATTTTAATTATAAAAATTTATTTGAAAAAAATATTTGTAACCTCGTTTTACAAAAAATTTCAAATAATATAATTCATCTCTAACATAAAAATATGAGAGGAGAACAATCACCAAAAGTAGATCCAAAAGTAGAAAAAGAGTCTAAGATGCCGTCAAAACGTCATCCAGATACTAGAAAAACAGAGAGACCTGTTCAACAGGTCGAAAATAATCGTAAATTAACTTTAAAAGAAAAGGCACAAAGATTTTCTGATGAAAATGCTGCTCAGGCAAGAAAACGTATTTCTAGTGGTGAGGGTTATAAAACTGTTGAACCAACAGGAATGTCTGTGACAGAACAGTTAAAATTGGCACGTGCTCAAAGAGAAGTTCCTCCTCCAATTCCTGAGGATTCTGTTGATATTCAAAAAAGTATAGAAAATTCTAAAAAGAAAAAAGAAATAGAAGCTACTTTTGACATGATAAACAAAGCAGGATCTCCAGATGATCATACTGTTAGTTTAAGAAAGCCTAGTGAGAAAGTAGGAGACTCAAATGTTAATACTAGTCATGTTTTTTCTAGTAACACAAATAGTGAAATGCCAGGTTCTCAAAGAAATTTTTCTGGTACAAAACAAGAAGGTCTTTCAGAAGTAGAGGGTAACGGACAAGATCGTCTTGCTTATCTTATATCTGAAATCAGATCAAACTATGATGATCTTAAAATAAAAATAAATGAAGATGGTAGTATTCCAAAAGGATTTTTTTCAAGAAATATTAAAAAAGTAGAAAAATTTAGAGCACAAGGTATTGACCTTGATAACAAATTAAAAGAAATAGAACAGCTTAGACATAGTCTTGGTCTTGATAGAGGTAAGGGTAGTCAAGATAAATGGTCTAAAGCTTATGAAGACGTTAAAAATGAAGACGATTCTTCTGTAACAGAATATAATAAAACAGCAGACGTAAAACAACAACAACAGGTTCTTGCAGAAGCCAGAAAAAAAGGTTATACAATTGAGAATGCCAAAGGTCCAAAAGAATTTGGTAGATCTAAAAGTAGTTCAGAGTGGAGTACTGATTATGATAGAGTAAAAGGAATGTCAAATTCTAATGTACAAGCAGAAAATGCTGTTGATGAAATTACAATAGAAACAGGTGTTCAAAAAAGTATTGAAAAAGCTGGATTTGATGAAACTTCTGTTAACAAAAAATTGGCTAAAAAAGAAAAAAAAGGTTTTTGGGCCAGACTACTTGGTAAATAATTATTTATCTTTTAACACAAATATATGTCCGTAGAAGCTAGACTCAGAAATCCAGTGATAGAAGCTTGGAACTTAAAAAAACAAGCTAAAGCTGAGGCTGAGGCAGCGCGTCTGAAAGCTATCTCAGAGGAAGACTCACATTTGAATAAACCAAGACGTACTTTAGAAAAGGATAATCAATTGGAAGGTACACCTGCCAATGATAATAAATTTTCTGAAGAAAAAACTGTGGAAGTTCCTCTTGATCCTGCAAAATTTGCAGAGCAAAAAGCAAGAGAAGATCTTGGTATAGAAGTTTTTTCTGGTGAAACAGATGATGGTGCTTCTAAGGAGACTAGACCAAGAAGTAGAAGAGCTGAATCTGCTTCTAGACGTAGAACGGCAGAAGTAAGAAGAAATAAAGAAATACACCAAAGAAAAACAGCTCAGATGGAAAAAACTATTAGAGAAAGTTTTGGTTTATAATTAATTAACTACCCTGCAGCAAACTGATGGGGTATGAGAAGGAATCCCGACTTAGTCGGGATAGCAAGCTACGAGGAAGTAAACCCTCTTGTTCCGACTCCACCCAAGGCGGATAAATTAGTCGGGATTAAAAAATATTATGGAAAATAATACTCAAAATACTTCAAGTAATAATTCTACTCCAGATTACTCAAATATGAGTGAAAAGGAACAAATGGACGCCGCTATGAAACAAGCTGGCATGTCCAAAGGAGATTTGGGAAAAATGCTTGCCAAGAACATGGCAGGAAACATGGCAAAAAGTACGGCTAAGAATTGGTTTAGAACTTTGCTTCGTAGTATTTTCAAGTTTTAATTAGTTTGATTTTTTAAGAGTACCTCTTATTTTTTAGGAGATTTATTAGCAGAATCGGCAAATACAGCAGACTCAGTCTATTTTTTTGATATGTTGATTAGATTACAAAAACACATGGCTGACATTGGAATATGTTCTCGTCGTAAGGCTGAAGAGCTTATTTTGGCTAGAAAAGTAAAAGTGAATGGTGAATTGGTGACGGAGATGGGAGTAAAAGTTGAGGCAGGAAAAGATATTGTAGAAGTCTTGCTCAATAAAATTACGGGAAAACCATACAAAGAAAAGGATAAAAATATACAAAATTTTTCTAATAATTCCAAAATATATATTGCCCTCAATAAACCAGTTGGTTATATTAGTAGTGCTTCTAGTGAACAAGGTTCTTCTGTTTTGGATTTGATTACATCACAAAATTGTGTTCAAAAAGGACAAAAATTGAATACTAGAGTTTATCCTGTCGGTAGATTGGACAAAGATTCTGAAGGTCTGATATTACTTACCGATGATGGAGAACTTACCAACGAGTTAACTCATCCTAAGTATGAGCATGAAAAAGAGTATGAGGTAACAATAGATGGTTTTTTGAACAAAGATGCTGTAAATATTTTGACCAAAGGAATGAAGATAGACAGTGGTTATGTGCAAGGAATTCAAATATTGAAAGAATTCAAAAAAGGTAGAAAAAGCATTATCACAGCAATTCTTACAGAAGGTAAAAATCGTCAAATTAGAAAAATGTTTGGTAATATTGGATATAATGTTTTGTCACTGCGTCGTACTAGAATAAATAAATTAAAACTTGGAGTATTACCTATTGGTAAGTGGAAGTATATAACCAAAGATAAAATTGTTTAATTTTTGTATATTATGATATACTAAAAATATCATTAATAATTTTCATATGTTAAAAGGTAAAGCAAATTTTAATAAAATGAGAGCGATATTTTTTTTCGGTCTTATTGGCATTTTGACTTTGGGAGTATTATATCTTTTTGCTCCATTTTTTTATCCTATATTTTGGGCAGCAGTGCTTGCTGTCGTTTTTTATCCACTTTACAAATGGTTTTTAAAATTATTTAAAAAAGAAGGATTAAGTGCTGGTATTTCGGCAAGTGTTGTTTTTTTGTTGTTGATTTTGGTAGTCAGTATATTATCTGTTTTATTGGTTAATCAATCTATTTCTCTGTATAGTGCTGTCTCTAAGAGTGGTTTGTTTCAAGATTCTAATCAAGTATCCAATTGGATAGAAAAGACTCCTTTATCTCCATATTTGTCAGATATAAAGAGTAATTGGACAAATTATGCCAATGATTTTACTAAAAAACTTAGTAGTCAAATAATCAATTTTATTACTGATAGTACTCGAGTTTCTCTTATCTTTTTATTCAAATTATTTATAATGTTTTACACTTTGTATTATTTTTTCAAAGATGGTAAAAGATTGTTGCTTTGGTTAGAAAAAATCTCACCTTTGGGAAATAAATATGAAGTAAGTCTCTATGATAGATTCACTTCTACAGTAAGAGCTACTCTCAAAAGTACTTTATTTGTTGGTACTATCCAAGGTACGCTTGGTGGTCTGACATTTTGGTTGACGGGTGTAAAGGGAGCTTTTGTTTGGGGTGTAATCATGGTTATTATAGCTATTATACCTGCTGTAGGACCTTCTCTTGTCCTTGGGATTGCTGCGATTATAATGCTTGTAGTTGGAAATATTTGGCAGGCTATCGTTCTGGCTATTGCTACGGTAGTTATTAGTTTTGTTGATAATCTTATTCGTCCTGCCTTTATTGGCAAGGATATTCAAATGCATCCTTTGTTGGTTTTCTTTAGTATTTTGGGTGGGTTGGCTTTGTTTGGAGCTTCTGGTTTTGTGATAGGTCCTGTGATTGCTGCTCTTTATCTTTCTGTTATGGCTATATATGAAAGTTATTATAAGAAAGAGTTGAAGGATAATTAGAAAGAGTTAAAAGTCCATAAAGTCTGTAAAGTCAAAAGTTGTATATAAAAAACGTTCTTATTTTATAAGGACGTTTTTAATTTACGAATTTTCAATTATCAATTTTCAAACAATTTTAAAATTTAGAAAAATTTTATAAAATAATTTAAAATTAAAACATTAAAAATTCTTTGAAAATTCAAAATTACTAAATTTCTAAATTTTTTACTATTTTGTTTATTAGAATATTGAAATAAAAAAAAGACTTTATAAATAAAGTCTTTGTACCGCGGGCGGGACTTGAACCCGCACGACATCGCTGCCAAGGGATTTTAAGTCCCTCGTGTATACCAGTTTCACCACCGCGGCATATTAAATTATGAAGTTGTTATTTTTTTGTAAATAATATAAGTAAAATTCACTCTGGGGTGGCCAACGGGAATTGAACCCGTATTGTCGGTACCACAAACCGAAGTAATAACCATTATACAATGGCCACCCCAGAAAGAACTTTATATGTTGAAAGAGCTTTTTTCAGTATTAGACAGGAGATATTATAGTGTAATTTGTGGATTTTGTCAATAAATAGCGTGGATTTAAGAGAGTTTTTCTTTTATTTCACATTTTGTTATGTTTTTCCTCAATTTGTTTATTGTCCCATTGTGGTTTTTAAATTGTCAGTGGAGCAATGGGACAATAAGGCAATTTGAACTATGATAATTCTTTTGTAATAAAAAACGCTGAATTTTCATCCAGCGCTCTTTTTGTAAGGTTCGTCTATTGTCTATTCATTTTTTCAAAAGCTCTTAAAATTTCAAGAGGTATTGCAAATATAACAGTGTTTGATTGGTCTGAACTCAAGTCGTTCAAAGTATTCAAAGTTCTCAAGTGTAGGGCCCCTGGTTGAGCGCTAAGCATTTGAGCAGCTTGAGCTAGGTTGGCAGCTGCTTGGACTTCACCACTTGATTTGATGACGACAGAACGTCTTTCACGTTCAGCTTCAGCTTGTTTGGCGATAACACGTTGCATCTCATCTGGTAAAGTTACGTCTTTCAATTCTACACCTTCTACTTTGATTCCCCAAGGATCACTGGCTGAATCTACTAATTCTCTAATTCTTTTGGCAGCATCGTCTCTATTGGCAAGTAGTTGGTCTAGCTCAAGCTCACCTACAACATTTCTCATAGTTGTTTGAGCAAGTTGGCTAATAGCATAGAAGAAGTTTTCTACTTCCAAGACTGCTTTTGAAGCATCTGCAACTTTGTAATAAATAACAGCATTTATTTTGGCTGAGATGTTGTCTTTTGTGATAGCTTCTTGATAAGGTACGTCGACTGCTTTGACACGGATGTCGACAATTTTCATACTTTGGATGACAGGGAAAACCAGTCTCCAGCCTGGCATGACCATGCCGGTATATTTACCAAGTTGAAATCTTACACCACGTTGGTATTGATTGACTTGTCTGATACTAACTACTATGATGACAGCCAAGACTCCTAAAATATAATAGAACATATTTTTTGTTAGATTATTGAGGAATTAAATTATATATTTAGTATAGCAGGCAAATTGTTTGTTGGCAAATAGTTATGAACAAGAAAAAATACCTTGAATTAGGTATTTTTTGTATTATTTTGGGTAATTGAGTTTAAGTTTTGGCCATTTTTCTAGCCATTGTTTTTCTTTCACACGTTTTTTTACCAGTGGTAGATAGCCGGGAAAGTTGGGACTTGGTCTGACAATTAATTTTACCAGGTCACTTATACCATGTGGGGCCATTAAAATTAATTTGTCATTTTTTAGACGAACACCTATTCCTGTTGCTGTCTCAGTCCATTTGGACAAAGCGTCTTCTGTTGAGCTATAAGGAGGCCTGTGGTTCCAAGTGTGAGCAAAAGCTTCATTTATTATTTCCCAATTTATGCCGGTTTCTTTTTTTAATTTTTCTGACAGAATTTCGTCTTTCTCTGGAGTATTTCCTTCCGGGTCAAAATAAACTAAATCAATATCTGGTGTGTCGACTTCTTTTTTTGTAAAACCATGTAGATAATCCCAAACTTTGTTTCGCACAAAACCAGCTCCTATTACCCAGCCTTTTAGATTTTGTTGTTCTGCGATCTTCAATACTTTCATCATCCAAGGATCTTTTTTTATTAAATTCAAAATGTCTTTTTCAGTCATAGATTAGATTGAAATATATATAGTAAGTATATCAACAGTTTTTAATTAGGACAAACAAAAAAACGTCTAGTTGAGACGTTTTTTGTGGGCCTGCAAGGAATCGAACCTTGATCCAAAGCTTAGAAGGCTTTTGTTTTATCCATTAAACTACGGGCCCTTTTGTATGATTACAGGGCCTAGTTTACTGTATTTTTTAAGATTTGTCAACTTAAATAGGTAGAATAAGCAAGGTAAGCAAAATAAGCAGAATAAGTTTTTTGAATATTTTTTATTTAATTACATCATTTTGAACTTTTCCTGATAAAAAATCTTTTATGTTGTCTAAGGAAGTATCAATAATTCTTTTTAGGGCTTCAGTACTGTTGAAAGCATTGTGTGGAGTGACGATAGTATTTGGGTGATCTATCAAAATATTTTCCATAAGTGTACGACGGATTTCATCTTGTTTTTTTAGACTTAGAACTTTTTCTGGATTTTGGAAGTAAGTTTCTTCTTCCAAGACATCTGTGCCTATGCCAGCAATTTTGCCAGTTTCAAGTCCCCAGACCAAAGCTTCTGGATCTGTAAGACCTCCTCGAGCAGTATTGATAATATAAACTCCTTCTTTCATCTTTTTGACAGCAGTTTTATTTATCATGTGGTAAGTGGTTGGGAAGAGTGGAACATGCAAGGATATCACGTCTGAATCGCTATAAAGCTTGTTTAAAGTGACATATTTGAATTTGTGCGTCTTGGTTAGTTCTGGGTTTGGAAAAGCGTCATAGGCTATTACATTGGCTTCAAAGCCATCTAGCATATCGATCATATGAATACCAATGTGGCCTGTACCAATAATACCAATAGTTTTTCCTTTCAAATCAAAACCTCGAAGTCCATGATAATCATAGATACCTTCTTTGACAATTTTAACTGATTGAAAAAGTTTGCGAGATAAAGCTAGCATTAGAGCAAAAGCATGCTGGGCGACAGTATTTTCTCCATAAGTAGGTACATTGCAAACAGGTATCTTTCTTTTTTTGGCTTCTTTCAAATCTATATGATCAAAGCCAGTGGAGAATGTCGCAATCATTTTTAATTTTGGTAGAGCATCAAAAACTGATTTATCAATTTTTGAATCTACGAAGACTCCTAAGATTTCTGTGTCTTTTTTTATTTTGCTCAAGTCTAGTGGTTTTTCTGAAATTTCCAAACTTTGTCCTTTTATATTATTTCGTACATAATCTTTTAGATCTGGCATGATGCTGGAGAAAGATAATTTTGACATAATTTTATGATTAAAGTTAAGTATCTATATTATAGCAGGCTTGAGTTTTAAAATAAAGTAGGACAATAATTTAGGAATTTTAAATTTTCAATTTTAAAACAATTTTTTAATTATTTAATTTAAAAATTTGTTCATTGTTTTAAAATTTAAAATTGCTAAATTGAAAATTAGAGGTGTTTTTGCAAACAAAAACAGTCACTTTTTAGTGGCTGTTTTTTATAATATAATTTTTTAATTACTCAACTTTAACACCCATTTGTCTAGCTGTACCTTCGATAATTTTCATAGCAGCTTCGATATTGAAAGCGTTCAAGTCAGGCATTTTTTGTTCAGCGATTTCTCTTACTTGAGCTTTTGTAATTGTACCTGCTTTATCTTTTAGAGGGTTACCAGCACCTTTTTTGATGCCAGCAGCTTTCATGATAAGAGCACTGGCTGGAGCTACTTTTGTAATGAAGTCAAATGTTCTGTCTTCATAAACATTTATAATGACTGGTACTACTTCACCTTTTTTGTCAGAAGTCGCGTTGTTGAATTGAGTACAAAAATCTTGAATGTTTAGACCATGTTGACCAAGAGCTGGACCAACTGGAGGTGCTGGATTAGCAGCGCCACCCATGATTTGTAATTTGATTTGTGTTTTTAATGCTTTTGCCATATTTTTGTTATTGTCTACAGACTATGGACTAAGGACGACAGACTTTAGAGAAGCACTTTTATAAAAAGCTAAGTTCGTTTTTCCTTTGTTTTAAGTCTTTTTTAAATAATTTATTAATGCATTTAATTTTTTTGCCAGCTTGTGACTTGATTCGTAAATAAATTCGAACTGTTTTTGTGTTATCATCTCTTGATCTAGGGCAATATAACAACCAGCAATAACTTCATCAAGTGAACCTTTGGATATTTTTAGAAATCTAGCATAATCAGCATCTGATTTTCTGTCACTTCCCTCTGCAATATTTAATATTATTGAAACTGAGGCTCTCCTTATTTGTGATGTTAATCCAAATTGTTCATCCTTAGAAAAATTTTTTGTTATTTTATATATTACGTTGGTAAATTGACGAGCTAACTTCCAAACATCTAAATTTTCAAATTTGTAGTAGCCCATGTCTTTTGACTTTAGTCAGTAGTCTTTCGTCTGGTTATATTTTCTTTACTTGCAAAGCATCGAGTTCAACAGGAGTCTCACGACCAAACATATTGACTAATACTTTTATCTTACCACGGTTTTCATCTACTTCACTTACTTTTCCTTCGAAATTTTTGAAAGGACCATCTGAAATTCTGACTGGAGTGTTTACTTCTACATCAATTTTGTGAGTAGGATCTTCTATGGTCATGCGTTTATTTAAAGATATCATTTCAGTTGCATCGATTGGAGTAGGAGTATTACCTGTACCAATGAAACCTGTGACATTTGGTGTATTACGTACTACATACCAAGAATCATCTGTAACCATCATTTCAACAAGTACATAACCTGGGAAGATTTTTTCTTCGACTACTGTACGTTTACTATTTTTGATTTTGATTTTCTTTTCTTTTGGAATTAGTACTTGGAAGATTTTGTCTGACATCTCAAAAGATTCGATACGTTGTTCAAGATTGTGTTTGACATTTTCTTCGTAGCCACTGTAAGTGTGAATCACATACCAGCGACGTCCTAAATTTTCTTGTTGTTTGGACATAGTGGTTGTCTATTATTTTTTTATGATAAGTTCTAATACCCAGTTGAAAAAGTAGTCTAGTACACCAAAATAAATAGCAACTGCAAGACTCATGGCAATAACCACAATAGTATAAAGAGTTACTTGTTTTTTTGTTGGCCAAGTGACTTTTTTTAGTTCTTGGATAGAGTCTTTTAGGTATTGACCGATTTTGGAAAATAGTTTCATATCTTTTTGTTTTATTAAAAAACGGCCTTTTGACCGATTTATGAGCTAAGTATAGTATATTTTGGAGTATTTGTCAAGGGGGTTATGGGTATAATTACAATGTTCTTTATTTTGACTTATTTTAGCAAAAAACACCAGCTTTATGGTGTTTTTTTGTTTTTGTACTTTCCACTGGCTAGTATTTTTGGTTTTTTATGTGGTGGTGGGATGTCTCCTCCAAAATTTTTAACACCAAAGAGTTTTTGTAAAATACCTTCGCTGGATGCTTTTTTTATGATATTTTCAAAATCTATTTCTTTTTTTATAGATGATTGTAAATTGTCTTTAAATTTTTCAAAGTATGCATATAATTGCTGGTCTATAAGATTTCTCTCAATATTTGATTTCTTTTTTATCAGGTAATCTAATTGCATTAGGAAACCTTTGCCTAATTTTTTAAATAAATTTTTTGTGGCTGGGGTATAGTGGTCAAATTCTTGTTTATTTTTTTTCTCAAAATTTTCAAAATAAGCATTGAAAAAATCTTCTGGATTCAAACCTTTTATATTATTTAATAATAATTGTAATAGTTTGATATCATAAACATAGTAAGAAAAGGATTCTTTTTCTAAGAAAAGTATTGTTAGATATTCTGTCACAGCTTCATTAAGCCAAACTAAATATTCTACATCTGCTTTTTTTTCTTTTCTCGAGACTAATCCCAGACCTACTTTGGTTACATCTGAAAGTTTTATTTCTGTGTCATCTAGTTCTTTTCTTTCACGTCTTCCTGATATGGCGTGGAACATTTCGTGGACAAAAAAATCTTCTATCTCTTCATCTGGAATCAAGGCAGAAATTCTAACCATATGTCTACTACTGGAGTAATCTCCGTGTTTTTCAGAAGAGTCTTCAAACATGGGATCATATATTTTGAAGATGATATTTTCTGATAGTTTTTTTACGTTTTCTATATTTAAGGTGATATTATGTTTTTTTGCAAAGTCTGGTAATTTTTGCAAAAAATTTGGTAGTAAATATTCTGTTATTTTTTCTTTGAGTTTTCTGTCTTTTTCTTGAATTTCTTGATTATGTCTTTTAACTATTTCATAGAAAAGATCATCTGATAATAAGTTTGACAGCTCTTTTCGGGTACTAGTATTAGAAATTAACTCAATTATTCTTTTTGTTGCTAAGACGGATAGAGGTTCAGTATCTGTAGGTGTTTTGTCAATTTCAATGCCTGATTTGGTTAACAAATCTTCTAAATTTTTTATATCGGAAAGTTTTTCAATAAGCCAATCTTCTGAGAATATTTCGTCTTTGTCTATCTTTCTTTTTAAAAAAGACATTTCTGTTTCTTTTATGTCCGATAAAGACATACCTGTTTTTTCATCAGATCCTTCACTTTGTTTTTTTTCTGTACAAAAGACAAATACATGACCTAAGATTTCTGGATTCTCCCATTCCCCCCAAACAGCTCTCTTTTCTTGAGTACGTTCCAAATATGCTTCAGGATTTGAAAAAAATTTCTCTTCTGACATAATAATTTAGATGTGATTATAAATTATATATCCAAATTCTGAACACTTTTCGCATGAGTTTGGATAAATTTCTTACGAGGGGCTACTTCACTTCCCATCAAAATATCAAAAGTTTCATTGGCAATTTCAGCATCTTCGATATGAACTTTTTTGAGAACACGATTACCTGGGTCCATAGTGGTTTCCCAAAGTTGTTCTGGATTCATTTCTCCCAAACCTTTGTAGCGTTGGATGTTTAATTTCTTTTGGTTTGTTGTTTTGGTTTTTTCTTCTGTTTCGACAATCTCGCCTTCACTATCTGTTTCTTCTTCGACTACTTGTAAATCAGCATCGGTAACGCCATATTTTTCTTTGTATTTGTCTAGAGCTTCTGTATTGTAAATCCAAGTGACTTCCTTTCCTTTTTTGATACTGTATAGTGGAGGTTGGGCAATATAAATATTTCCTCTTGTGATAAGATCTGGAAAATAACGATAAAATAAAGTAAGCAACAAAGTACGGATATGAGAACCATCGACATCAGCATCTGTCATGATAATGATTTTGTGGTAACGAAGTTTTTCAATATCAAACATTTCTCCAACATTGGTACCAAGAGCAATAATAAGAGATTTGAGTTCGTTGTTTGCTAGAATTTTGTCTAGTCTTGCACGTTCGACATTCAAGACTTTACCACGCAAAGGTAATATAGCTTGTGTGTGTCTATCACGACCTTGTTTGGCACTACCTCCAGCTGAGTCACCCTCTACAATATAAAGTTCACTTAGTTCAGCTTTACGACTTGAACAGTCGGCTAATTTACCAGGTAAAGTGAATCCCTCTAGAGCACTTTTACGGAGTACTGTATCACGAGCCATTTTGGCAGCTTGACGAGCTTTGGCAGCTATCAAACATTGTCCGATGATACCTTCTGCATCTTTTGGATTTTCTTCTAGAAAAATTGTAAATTGTTCACCAAAAATACTTTCGACAATTGGTTTTACTTCTGTGTTACCAAGCTTGGCTTTGGTTTGTCCTTCAAATTGTGGATTTGGGATTTTGACAGAAATAATAGCTGTGAGACCTTCACGAACATCATCACCTGTAAGATTTACATCTTTTTCTTTGAGTATACCTTTGGCACGAGCATAGTTATTTAATGTTCTTGTAAGAGCAGTTTTGAAACCTGCGACATGAAAACCACCTTCTGGGTTATTGATATTATTTGCAAAGGCATATAGTGATTCAGTGAATTCATCTGTATATTGTAAAGCAATTTCGACATTGATATCACCTTCAGCTTTTTCAGTATAGAAAACATTTTTATTTTTTGGTTCACGATTTTTGTTGATATGTTTGATATAACTCGCGATACCACCTTCAAAATAAAATTTGTATTTATTACCAACATAAGGAACTGCTGTTTTGTCTTTTGCTTTTTCTTCAATAGTTCTTTCATCACTAATAAGAAGAGTAATTCCTTTGGTAAGGTAAGCCTGTTGGCGTAAATGATCTATAATATATTTCCATTCGTATTCTGTAGTTTCAAATATAGTAGGATCAGCTTGGAAAGCGATAGTTGTCCCCGTTTTTTTTGTGGTACCAATAGCTTTTACTTTATTTTTTGGCACACCTATTTCATAATCTTGTTCCCAGATTTTGCCACCAAGATGGACTGTGGCTTTCAAGTGTGTTGACAAAGCATTGACGACAGAGACACCTACACCATGCAAACCACCGGAGACTTTGTAGCCACCACCTTCTTCACCAAATTTACCACCAGCATGAAGAGTAGAAAGTACTAATTGTAATGCACTTACTTTTTTTACAGGATGCATATCGACAGGGATACCACGACCATTGTCAGTGACCTCTACCCAAGAGTTTGGTAACAATTTGATAGTAATAGTGTCACAATATCCCGCCATGGCTTCATCAATTGAGTTGTCTACGACTTCCCAAATAAGATGGTGAAGACCTTGGGCACCGGTAGAGCCGATGTACATACCTGGTCTTTTACGAACAGCTTGTAAACCTTCTAAAACTTGAATATTTTTGGCACTATAAGATGATTTTTGAGTACTTTTTACCATAAAAAACACGGATTTTTATCCGCCTTGGGCGGGACACTGATTTATGAATGACTACACAGATTATATTTGTGTATTTTAATATAGTTTATTACGGGGTAAATTGTAACATATTTGGTGTTATGAGTAAAGAGGAGAAAGCTTGAATTAAAATGCTTTATACATTATTTATAAATTATAATTTGTTTTGATATTTGAGTTTTTAGTTTTGTAATTAGTTATTCAATTATCAAGTAGTTAAACTAAAATATAAAATGTGGTATAATGTTTGTGTATTAATGAATATTAAAATGTCTGTTATGAAAAAAGAAAAATATGAAGGTTATATTGATACTTCTGGTGATTTTTCTAATGCAAGTTTGAAAAGGGCTGAATTTTTTTTGAAGCATAAAATTTTATTTCGTAATATTATAACAGGAATATTGATTGCTTGGTGTATTTTTTCTATTCTTTTTTCTTTATTTTTTATTGGTAAATATTTTATTTTTGATTATGAAAGAGATAGATTGAATTCTATACAAATGGTGAATGTGGGGGTTTCCAAAGCTGTGATTCAAAGAAATCAACCACAACAAATTGGTGTTGGTCAAGGTCAAGTCTTTCAAAGTAGTAAAGATAAATATGATTTTGGTGTAGAAATATCCAATCCAAATGAGGCTTGGATTGCTAGTGTAGATTATCATGTTGTATATAGTGGAGGACAAACTGAAAATAAAAATGAAATATTTTTGCCAGGTGAAAAAAGATATTTAGTAGAATTTGGTATTTCTTCATCTGGAGAAAATAGACCAACAGGGTTGGAATTAAAAATTGACAATGTATCTTGGAATAGAGTAGATGCTCATGATTTCCCGAATCCTATTGATTATATTGCACAAAGAAAAAGTTTTTCTTTGGAAAATATTAATTTTGAAGCTTTTGGTGGAAATGATATCTTTATTGGAAAATTGTTAAGCTTTGATTTGATAAACAATACTTTATTTGGCTACAAAGAGGCAAGATTTGTAATAGTTTTGCGTAACTATGGTAATGTTGTCGGCTTTATGCCATTATATATAAGTGACTTTAGTGCACTATCTACACAAAATATTAAATTTTCTCTTTTTAATAATAATCTTAGTGTAGATGAGGTCGAAGTACAGCCTGTCCTAAATGTCTTTGATGATAATATATACATGTCACTTTAGTTTTTATTATGTTACGTTTTCTAAAAGTAAGTTGGAGAAATTTTGACTGGATTTTGTTTTTCTCTTCTTTCATTTTGTCTTTAGTCGGGTTGTCTACTATTTATAGTGTAGATCTTTCTCGTGGAGATATTTTGAATTTTACTAGTCGTCAGGTGATAGCTTTGGTTTTGGCTATCCTTGTTTTTTTTATTAGTTCTTTTTTGCATGTTACTTTTTATGAGTCGGCAGCACGTCCGGTATATTTTTTGGCAATTGTTTTGTTGATAGCCGTTTTATTTTTAGGGGTCACTATTAGAGGTACCACTGGTTGGTTTCGTTTTTTTGGCTTTTCTTTTCAGCCTGCTGAATTTGCTAAAGTAGCTCTTGTGATTTTGTTAGCCTGGCGTATCGAGAGGCAGGCAAGAAGATTTGATAAGTGGCAGTTTGTTTTAGTGATGTTTACTTTGACTTTGGTTTTGGTGGGGCTTATTCTTCTGCAACCGGACTTAGGTTCGGCTTCTATTCTCTTGGCTGTTTGTTTTGGCTTATTAGTATTAGTCGGAACTAAGAAAAAATATATTTTTGGTATTATTACCATGGCTATTTTGGCAGGTGTTGTCGGTTGGTTTTTTATTTTTCAAGATTATCAAAAAGATCGTATCATGACTTTTATAGATCCTACACTCGATCCTCTTGGTTCTGGATATAATGTGACACAGTCTATTATTGCTGTAGGATCTGGGCAGTTTTTGGGTCGAGGACTCGGCTTTGGTTCTCAGAGTCAGCTACACTTCTTACCAGAAGCTCAGACTGATTTCATTGTTTCTGTGATAGGGGAGGAACTTGGGTTTGTTGGATTTTTTATTGTTTTGGCTCTTTATTTCATTCTTTTGTGGCGTCTAGTCAATATGGCTTACAACGCTAGGAATGATTTTGCAAGCTTTCTTCCTTTGGGGGTTAGTTTGGTGTTTTTTTCGCATATTGTAGTCAATATTGGAGCTGCTGTGGGGCTTTTGCCGGTAACTGGTGTGACATTGCCTTTTCTTAGTTATGGAGGTTCTTCTCTGATTATCAATTTTTTACTTTTGGGAATAGCAGAGAGTGCTGCACGTTCTTCCTAAACTGTGATATACTATAAAAAATCCTATAAATTATTATTTACAGGGTAGGACTTGACTAATTTTAGCTTTTTTGTTATATTTCTTTCGCTTTTATATGACTGAAAAATCAGAACTTTCACAAATTATCGAACCATTACGTTCTCAGTTTATGATAATGAAGGAATGTTTGGTGTGTAAAAGCAAACTTACTGACAAAAATATAAAAATTGTTTCAGAAGAAAATAGTTCTTATATGTTCCATTTGCAGTGTCACAAGTGTGATAATGCCTTGGTTTTGCTAGCTTCTATCAATGAGATAGGTGTGGGAATTGTCGGTATGATGAGCGATCTGACTTTTGAAGATGCTAAAAAAATGCATAAAAAAGAAGTCATTGATGAAGATTTTTTACTGGATGCTTATCAAACTTTATATAAAATATCATTTAATAAATATTTAAATTTAAAATAGCTGTATATGTCATTTTCAATAAAAGCTCAAAAAAGAACAGAAAAATTAGATGTCGTTCGTGCGCAAGGTATGGTACCTGGTGTTGTTTATGGACCTGATCGTGAACCAACTTCTGTAAGTGTGAAAGCCACAGAATTACAAAAAATGTATAATGAAGCAGGTGAATCTACTTTGATTGATTTCTCTGTAGAGGGTGAAGAAACCGTAAAAGTTCTTATTCAAGATTTACAGTTTGCTCCTGTAAAAGGAAATATTGTACATGTGGATTTTCGTCAAATTCAAATGGGTATTGAAATGGAAGCTACTGTCGAGTTGGAATTTGTAGGAGTTGCTCCTGCTGTGAAAGAAATGGGTGGTACACTTTCTACAACAAAAGATTCTTTGGATATCAAATGTTTACCAAAAGATTTGGTAAGTTCTATTCAAATAGATTTGTCTGTTCTTAAAACTTTTGATGACGCAATACACGTCAAAGATTTACAAATGCCAGCAGGTTTGACTTCTACAGAAGATGCTGATATGTTGATCGCCAAAGTACAAGCTCCACTTTCTGAGGAAGAACTTAATGCGATGGAAGAAGGAGATAGTAAGACTGTTGAAGATATTGAAGTAGAAGAAAAAGGTAAGAAAGAAGAAGACGAAGCTAAAGAAGGTGATAAAAAAGAATAAGTTCTTTATAGATAAAAAAGACTCTCTAGAAATAGGGAGTCTTTTGTTTTATAAAAAAGGTCTTTCATGCTTTTGTAGAATGTGTTAAAATAATAAACAGCTTATTTAACTTTAAAATTATGATTTATAAAAAATATAAAGCTGGTACTCTTAATACTAAAATAGTTTATGTTTTAGCATTTATTATTTTTATTGCAGGTTTATTGTTGTTGGCAGTTTTCGCTTATAGCTATTTTAGTAAAAAAGCCAATGTAAATAATTTAACAGAAATAGAATCAAAAGGTGATAATACATTGATAGAAAAAAAATGTGAATTTACCAGATTACTTGATGGGGTTTGTGTAGAGAGTCAAGAAGAAGTAAACCCTGAGTTGGTAGCTGTCATGATAGAAAATCATGTGGATGCACGTCCTCAGTCTGGTTTGGCAAAAGCTTCTGTTGTTTATGAAGCACCTGTCGAAGCCAATTACTCTCGTTTTATGGCAATCTTCCCAAAAGATGTAGATATCGCAAAAGTTGGACCTGTACGTAGTGCTAGACCTTATTATTTAGATTGGCTTCGTGAGTATGGTAAAGATATATTGTATATGCACGTGGGTGGTTCTCCTGCTGCGTTGTCTATTATTTCAAAGGATAGTAGAATCTTTGATTTCAATGAATTTTCTAAAGGTCCTTATTTTTGGAGGAGTACTGATAGATATGCTCCACACAATGTATATACTTCTAGTAAAAACTGGCAAAAAGCTTGGGACAAATTTGGTACCAAAGAAAATACAGATTTCAAATCTTGGAATTTCAGAGATATTGATAATTGTATAGATACTGGGGAAGAATGTATTACCGAGATTAGTATAGATTTTTTACCACCAAGTTATGCCGCAACTTGGGAATATAGTACTAGTACTAGAAAGTATGTTCGTTATCAGATAGAGGGTAGACATTTTGACAAAGATGGAGCTGCGATTGAAGCTGATACTATCATCATTCAAAAAGTTCATAGTAAAGTACTTGATGATGTAGGACGTCTGCAAATTGATACTATTGGTAGTGGTGATGCTATTATTTTTCAAAATGGTATCAAGATAGAAGGGGAGTGGAGAAAAGATTCTACTACTGGCAGAACTGAATGGTACAATTTTGATGGACCAGATGGTCAGCCAATACCACTCAAACGTGGAAAAATTTGGATTGAAGTTGTAAATGAGAGAGGTAGTGTGGAATGGGAATGATATGAGGAATGATTCTGATATGCGGATAATACGGATTTACGGATGTGAAATAATGAATTGAGATAAGATAGAGATACAATTGAGATAATTTTAAAAATAAAAAAACTGAGTTTATACCTCAGTTTTTTGTTACGTGTTACGTGATGCGAGTTACGTGATTATTACCAATCTATCCAATCCTGCCAAGTCTTTTTTGATTTCAATATTTGCTTCTGGTAAGTATTTTTTTATCATTATTTTTATTTTGTCAGTTTGAGTAGGATCGATTTCAAACATAGTCAAAAGTCTAAAGTCTAAAGTCAAAAGTAATTGTTTTATTTGCTTTAAGAGTTCCTCGTAGAGTGCAAGACCTTCATTGTCAGCGACGAGAGCGAGTTTTGGTTCTTTTTGAATTGAAGGTTCTTGTTTGAATTGTTGTTCGGTGATGTAAGGGAGGTTGGCAGTTATAATAATTTCAGTGTTCTCAGTTCTTAGTTCAGAGAGTTGGAATATTGGTTCAAGTAAATTGCCATGTAAAAATTCAATTTCAACATTGTGTTTTTTTGCATTCTTTTTTGCAACACATAAAGCTTTTTTTGAAATATCAATTGCTATTGTTTCCATTTTAAAATTCGGATTTGCGGATAATACGGATTTGCGGATGGCTATTGGTATACATCCTGTACCAGTCCCAACATCAATTAATAATATATTTTTGTTTTCTGTTCCTTGTTCATTGATTTCTGCAATAGCTGTTGCCACCATCAACTCAGTATCTGGTCTTGGTACTAAGACATTTTTATTAACAAAAAAATCTAAACCAAAGAATTCTTTGTGTCTTATCAGATAAGCAATAGGAATATTTTTTTGTCTTTGTCTGAGCAGACTCTCAAATTTTATTTTTTGCCAAAAACTTATTTCAAAATCAGGATTAGCAAACAAAAACTCACGGGATTTTTTTATCACGTGAGATAATAAGATTTCCTTGTCTAAAAGTGAAATTTTTTTATTGTTTGTTAACAATTTTTTGACAGTAATTTTCATATTGTAATTTTGAATTTTAAATTTAGAATTTCGAAACAGTTTTTTAATTTATAAATTTTGGAATTGTTTTGAAATTTAAAATTGCTAAATTCTAAAATTTTATTTGTCTTGCTCAGCATAATCAGCTGACATCATTTTTTCAGTTATCTCTCCCAAATCACCATCCAATATTTTGGCGATATTGTTCCAACTTTCTTTTATTCTGTGATCGGTAATTCTATCTTGAGGATAATTGTAAGTACGTATTTTTTCACTGCGGTCGCCAGTTCCAATTTGGCTTTTGCGCTTGGCAGAAGCTTCGGCTTCACGTTTGAGACGTTCAACTTCATAAAGACGGGCACGAAGTACAACCATCGCTTTTATTCTATTTTGTATTTGTGATTTTTCATCCTGACATTGTACAATAGTACCTGTTGGTAAATGGACTATACGCACAGCACTGTAAGTAGTATTGACACTTTGACCACCGTTTCCACCTGCACAATAAGTATCAATACGAAGATCAGAATCTTTTATCTCAAATTCTTTTTCTTCGACTTCGGGCATAACCACAACACTAGCAGTAGAAGTATGAATACGTCCTGATTTTTCTGTTTCAGGAATTCTTTGTACACGATGTACTCCCATTTCATATTTCATTTCTTTGTAAACATTTTTTCCAGATATAGAAAAAATAACTTCTTTGAAACCACCAATACCGATTTGGTTGGAATCAATCAGAGTTGTTTTCCATCCTTTACTATCAGCATATTTCATATACATACGCATGAGTACTCCAGCAAAGAGAGCTGCTTCGTCGCCACCAGCTCCAGCGCGGACTTCGACAATGACATTTTTCTTATCCATTGGATCTGTTTCTCTAGTCATGTCAGATAGTTCTTCCTCTAATTTTTCTTTTTTTGTTTTTATATCTTCCAAATCTAGTTGTGCCATTTCGACAAAATCAGCATCTTCATTCGCTACTATTATTTCTTCATTGGCTTTTAAGTTGCTTTCCAATTTTTCTAATTCTTCAATTTTTGCAACAACTGGTTTCAATTCATCATAATCTTGGGCCGCACTTTTCAATTTATTTTGGTCAGCAATAATAGCAGGGTCTTGCAGATCCTTTTCTAGTTTATCGTATTTGGTTTTGAGGTCAGTGTATTTTTGTAACATATGTTTAAAGGCTTGAAATGCTTAAAAAGCTTAAAAGGCCAGAAAGGCCGTGACCCAAAATTGCCTTTCAAGCCTTTTTGGCTTTTCAGGCCTTTTGAGCCTTGTACAAAAAAACAGGCCAAAGTAGGACCCGTTTTTGTATTTTTTCAAATCTATTTTTCAGTTGTTTCTTTTTTTGCAGCACGAGCAGCACTTTTTGCTTTTTTACCCTTACGAGTATCAGCAGCAGCCGCTTGTTTTTCCATTTTTTCTTTGAATTTTTCTACACGACGAGCTGTGTCGACTAGAACTTGTTTACCTGTAAAAAATGGATGAGAAGCAGATGAAATTTCCATGTTTATTTCAAAATACTTAACACCGTCTACTTCACGAGTTTTATCAGATTTCAAAGTAGAAGTAGTAAAAAATTCAGCACCACAAGAAGTGTCTACAAAAACGACTGGGTTTACTGATGGATGAATGTCTTTTTTCATAAATTTATAAAGGCTTACGAGGCTTACAAGGCCTACAAGGCTCACAAAGCTTTCGTTTATTTATTGCGAGTGGATTATAGCAAGATGTTTATTTTTTGTCAAGTATCTGTATAGTTACCCATAAGTGGTAACACTTTGCTAGAATAGAGGTTACAAAGGGTAACCATAATAATTAGCAAAGAAATATGAGAACAAGAAAAATAGTATTTCCTCCTGAATTAAGGGGAAGGTGGT
>Ga0210044_10000724_pt1 | contig 50304 bp, 45 predicted proteins | sample CryGey13umfilter_2_FD_183959 | JGI IMG/M metagenome (GOLD analysis project Ga0210044, IMG submission 183959) | Groundwater microbial communities from aquifer in Utah, USA - Crystal Geyser 4/9/14 3 um filter (SPAdes) (version 2) | ecosystem: Environmental > Aquatic > Deep subsurface >...
CGGCGTGATGGGCGACAGCCACGGCAAGGTGGACGTGCTGGTCCAGCTGCTCACGGCGGCGACGCTTCCCGGTCCGCGGCGCATGCTCATCGACTTCTTGCTGCACGTGGGGGACGCGGTGGAAGACGGGGGCCACGCGACCTACTTCACCGATCTGATCGAGCCCGGCCGGGCGGTGTTCGACGGCCTCCCGCTGTACGCCGCCATGGGGAACCACGAGGAGGACTCGGACTGGTTCTATCACTACCACGCGTATCCCGGACGCGAGGACTACTACGCCTTCACCCACGGCAACACCTTCTTCGTCGTGCTCAACACGAACAAGGACTACACCTCGTCAAGCAAGCAGTACCACTGGCTGGTGCAGCGGCTCGCCTCCCCCGAGGCCGCCCGCGCCACGTGGCGCGTGGTCAGCTTCCACCACCCGCCCTACGGTCAGGGCTGGGGGCCGTGCGGGGACTTCACCGGCGACGCGGACGCGCAGGAGTATCTGGTGCCGCTGTTCGAGCGGCAGCGGGTGGATCTGGTGTTCAACGGTCACGTCCACGGCTACGAGCGCGGCAGCCGACAGGGCGTGACCTACGTCACCACCGGCGGCGGCGGCGGTGGGCTGGACCACCACTGCCAGAGCTGGGATCACATCGCGGTGGCGAAGTACGCCCACCACCACGTGCGGGTGGAGATCGACGGCGAACGCCTCTGGCTGCGGGCCGTGGGCCTGGACGGGCAGCTGCTGGACCAGCTCCAGCTCCGGGCGCACTGACCCGGGAGCCTGACCTCTTTACTTACCCGAGCGCTTCGGGTCTGATTGATGCGCATGCGGGCGGAGACCATCGAGGGTGTGCTGGAGCGCGTGACCTTCGTCAACGAGGAGAACGGCTGGAGCGTGGTGCGCGTGCACGTGTCGGGGCGCGCCGAGCCGGTCACCGCCGTGGGCAACCTCCCCGGGGTGCAGCCTGGCGAGAGCCTGCGCCTCACCGGACAGTGGAAGCTGGACCGCAAGTTCGGCGAGCAGTTCCAGGTGGAGTCCTGCCTCACGGTGCAGCCCGCCACGCTGGTGGGGCTGGAGAAGTACCTCGGCTCGGGGATGGTGCGCGGCATGGGCCGGGTGATGGCCGGTCGGCTGGTGCAGCGCTTCGGCATGGCCACGCTGGACGTGATCGAGCAGGAGCCGTGGCGCCTGACCCACGTGCAGGGCATCGGCCCCAAGCGCAAGGAGCGCATCCTTCAGGCCTGGCAGGAGCACAGGGCGATCAAGGAGGTGATGCTGTTCCTGCAGTCCCACGGCGTGTCCAGCGCCTTCGCGGTGAAGATCTACAAGCACTACGGCCAGAAAGCCATCGCCGTGGTGAAGGACAATCCGTACCGGCTGGCCGAGGACATCTTCGGCATCGGGTTCAAGACCGCCGACGCCATCGCCCACAACCTGGGCATCGAGCCCACCTCTCCCCTGCGCGCGGAGTCCGGCGTGCTGTACGTGCTGGGTCAGCTGTCCGACGAGGGACACCTGTTCTGTCCGCGGGAGGCGCTCGTGGAGCGCGGGGAACAGATGCTGCAGATCCCCGGGCCCATCGTGGATGTCGCCGTGGAGGCGCTGGCGCAGCGTGAGCTGGTGGTGCTGGAGCCGGTGGACCACGTGCCCGTGGTGTACCTCGCCGCGCTGCACACCGCCGAGGTGGGGGCGGCCCGGCGGCTGCGCGCGATCCTCGACGCGCCCGTGGCGCCGCTGCGCATCGAGCTCGAGCAGGCCATCGCCGACATCGAGGCTCAGCACGGGGTGACGCTGGCGCCGCAGCAGCGCGAGGCGATCCGCCGCGCGGTGCGAAGCAAGGTGCTGGTGATCACGGGCGGTCCGGGTACGGGCAAGACCACGCTGCTCAACGGTCTGCTTCAGATCCTGGGCGGCTCCCCGGCCCCTCGGGGAGGGGCCCGCGCGCAAGACGAGATCGCGCGCCGCATCCTGCTCTGCGCCCCCACCGGGCGCGCGGCCAAGCGCATGGCGGAGACCTCGGGCCGCGAGGCCCGGACGATCCACCGTCTGCTGGAGTTCAACCCCAAGCGCATGCGCTTCGAGCGCGGCCCCGAGGCGTTGCTCGAGGTCGATCTGCTGGTGGTGGACGAGGTGTCGATGGTGGACAGCGTGCTGCTGTACCACCTGATGAAGGCCGTGCCCGACGGCTGCCAGCTGGTGCTGGTGGGCGACGTGGACCAGCTGCCGTCGGTGGGGCCGGGGAACGTGCTGCGAGATCTCATCGCGTCGGGGGCGGTGGAGGTGGTGACGCTGACCGAGATCTTCCGCCAGGCGCAGTCGAGCCAGATCGTGGTCAACGCCCACGCGCTCAACCGTGGAGAGCAGCCGGTGGCCAGTACCCCGGAGTCCGGCGAGCTGTCCGACTTCTACTTCATCGAGCGGGAGGAGCCGGAGGCGATCCTGGCCACGATCAAGGAGCTGGTGCAGCAGCGGATCCCGCGCCGGTTCGGGCTCGACGCGGGGCGCGAGATCCAGGTCCTGACCCCGATGCACAAGGGTCTCCTGGGATCGCGCAACCTCAACGCCGAGCTGCAGGCTCTGCTCAACCCCACGGGCGAGACCCTCGTGCGCGGCAGCCGGATGTACCGCGTGGGAGACCGGGTGATGCAGCTGCGGAACAACTACGATCTGGACGTGTTCAACGGCGACATGGGGCAGATCCTGCGCATCGACGAGGTGCAGCGCGAGGTGGTGGTGCAGGTCGACCAGCGCGAGGTGGTCTACGACACCGCCGATCTCGACGAGCTGGTGCTGGGCTATGCCTGTTCGGTGCACAAGGCGCAGGGGAGCGAGTATCCGGCGGTGGTGATGCCGCTGCACACCCAGCATTTCCCCATGCTGCAGCGCAACCTGCTGTACACCGCGATCACCCGGGGCCGCCGGCTGGTGGTGCTCGTGGGCAGTCCACGGGCGCTCGGAATCGCGGTGCGCTCGAACCAGGTGCGCGCCCGCAACAGTCATCTGGCCGCGCGGCTGGCGCGAGGCCTCGAGCTGCAGTACACATCGATCTGATGCGAGGCGCCGGTCTATTGCTGCTCGGGTTGGTGTCCTGCGCCGCGCCGCCGCCGCCGCCGCGGCGGGTCGATCCGTCGCTGCAGGTGCTGGATCGGCTGTCGTGGCAGATCGAGGAGCTGCCGCCGGGGGTCCGCTGGCAGACCATCACCACGCCGAGCTTCCGGGTGCAGTACCTCTCGCGGCAGCAGGACATGGAGCTCGATCGCCACACCGCGCAGCGGGTGGCGGAGGTGGCGGAGCAGACGCGGCAGGCGCAGCAGCGGCGCTGGTACGGCGAGGCCCGGCCGCCGTGGGACCCACGGTGTGCGATCCAGCTCTACCCCTCCACCGCGATGATGGTGCAGATGAGCGGGGGCGATCCCAAGGCCGCCTCGTCCGCGGCGCGTCCGTCGCAGCTGCGGCACGGGCAGATGCTGCAACGTCGGGTGATCCTGGCGGCCGACGATCAGCGGCTGCTGGACAGCACGCTGCCCCACGAGGTGTCGCACATCATCGTGGCCGAGCTGCTGGGCGCGCCGGTGCCGCTGTGGGCCAACGAGGGCCTGGCGATGACCAACGAGTCGCAGCTGTCGCGGATGCAGTTCGAGGAGGTGCTGGACCGGTTTCGTGCCCGGGGTCAGCTGTTCCAGCTGCCGGCCCTGATGCGGATGGAGCGTTACCCGGACGGCGAGTTCAACCCGCTATTCTACGCCCAGTCCCTGTCGCTGGTGCGGTTCCTGCTCTCGCTGAACCTCGATCCCCGCACCGCGCGCTCCCGACTGCTCCGGCTGCTGCGGGCCGGGATCGACCTGCGCCGGGTGGAGCAGGCGCTGCGGCAGGAGTTCGGGCTGACCGGGCTTCAGGACCTGAGTCGTCGCTGGCTTCGGTGGCTCGAATCGTAGTATCCATGCGGTATCTGGTAGTATCGCTGAACAGGTGGTCCTCGCTGGACGGCGGTCCTCAGGTGCCCTGGGATCCGGGCGATGTATGAGATCAGAGTCCAAAGGAGGTAGGCGTGTCGACCATCCCGTACGAGCTGGACCTGCGCATCGTGGAGATGATTCGCAGCGATCGGGTTGATTTTCCGCCGTACCCTGCCGTCGCGCTGCGGCTCAACAATGCCCTCCTCGGGAGCGGGGAGCACAGCGCGGCGGATCTGGAGGAGATCATCAGCGCCGATCAGGTGCTGGCGGCGTCAGTCCTGCGCTACGTCAACTCGCCCGCCAGGCGGGCGGCCTCGCCGATCAACTCCCTGCGTAGCGCCATCGCCCGGCTGGGTGACCGTGAGCTGCTGGGGCTGGCGCTGGCCGTGGGACTGGGCCAGACCCTGCTCCAGGAGCAGAGCGGTCTGGTGCCGCTCAAGCGCATGGTCTGGCGCAACGCGCTGTTCTGCGCCGAGGTCAGCCGGCAGCTGGCGGGGCGCTGGGGCCTGGCCGACGACGTGGCGTTTGCGTGCGGCCTGCTGCACGACTTCGGCAAGATGATCGCCATCGCCTGCCTGGAGCAGATCCTGGGTGGTCGCGATCAGCCCGTCAGCGGGGCCCGCTGCATCGAGGTGGTGGAGACGTACCACGTGGAGCTGGGAACGGTGGTGGCCGAGCGCTGGAATCTGCCAGATGCGGTGGCCGAGGTCGCCGCGTGCCACCACGATCCGAACCTGGCCACGCGCCACCGTCCGCTGGTGGACCTGATGGAGGCGGCGGACCAGGTGGTGGCGCTGATGGAGACGCTGCATCGAGTCACGGAGCAGGATCTGGAGCAGGTGCCGGCGCTGGGCCGGCCGGCGGATCGCACCTTCGTGGCCAACCTGCTGTTGGTGCTCCCGCTGGTGGTCCAGGCGTTCGAGGGCTCGGCCGAGCGGCCGCAGGTCCCGCGCCGTCGACGTCCGACGATGCTCGAGCGTCCGCGCACCACGCTGGAGACCGCCCGGGCGCCATGGCTCGTGGACTTCCCCGCCTCCGTGGTGACGCTGAGCGGGCCGGTGAGCTGCCGTGCGACGTACCTCTCGGAGCGCGGCATCGGTCTGCGGACCCCCATGTGCCTGCAGGAGCAGGCCCTGATCCAGCTGGTGCTTCAGGCGCCGAGCGGGGACATCGAGCTGTGGGCCGCCATCACGCTCTGCGTCGAGGAGGCGCCCGGCTTCCGCGTCGAGGTCCAGCCGCTGGGTCTGAAACACGAGACCAACCAGCAGTGGCTGAAGCTGATCTCCGATCTGCAGCAGACGCCCTGAGCCGGCTGCCGAGCCTCGCTACCGAAGACGGCGCAGCACCAGTCCGAGCAGCACCACGAGCAGCCAGGGTGAGCCGGCCGGCCTGGTACGACTGTGGTGTTTCGAGGACAGATGGGGGGAGATTCCGGTCACGACGCGGTGAGTGACGGCTCGGATGGTGGTGGCATCAGTCCGCCCAGCGCGGAACCACCAGCCCCCGCGTGGGTCGCACGGTGAGGAGGGCATCGGCGTCGATGGTGGTGTTCCGGCGCACGGCCAGCAGCGCATCGGGGTTCACGGCGTGGTGCCGGCGATGGCCCCGGTGCCGCCCGACGCGGGATTTCGAAGGCGCCTTGGTCCGCGAGACCACCTCGGCCTCGAAAGCGATGTCGGGCTTGCGCGTCGTCATCGCCGCGGGGGTGTTCGCCGCGGGAGCGGTGGGAGCGGTCGCCTGGGGAGCGATCGCCGTGGGCGCGGTCGCCGTGGGAGCGGTCGCCGTGGGCGCGGTCGCCGTCGTGGCGGAGACCGGCGACGGGCGATCCTGAACGACCAGCACAACCAGTAGCAGGACCAGCCCCAGGCACACGACCAGCCCACCCGTCGCGGCGGCGATCCAGCCCGGGCCGCGCAGGTGGGCCAGATCGCTGGAGGGCATCGTCTCCGCTGCGTCCGAGGGAGGGACCGCCGCCGCAACCACCGGCGTGGCGTCAGCACGCGGCTGCGGGGCGCCAAACAGGATCACGGCGACCCGCCGTCGCAGCGCTTCGACCTCTGGTGGCGTCGGAGGCGCAACGGGCTCGAGTTCCACCGTCGGTGTGTTGCTGTCGCGCGCTCGCCGGATCTCCTCCAGCCGCGGGAGCAGCCGCAGGTAGGGCAGCTCTGGATCCGCCGTTGGCGGGGGCGGGGTGTCGCGCGGGGACCGGACAGGGGAGAGCTCCACCGTCAGCGACGGAAGTGGGAGGATCCGTGGGCGGGGAGCCTCGGCCAGTCGCGTACGCGGCATGCCCGTGGGCGCCGGCAGATGGCCTTCCCGTCGCGAGGCCAGCGGTCGCCCCGGCCGCGGCATGGTCGGCATGAAGTCGGCGGCGAGCTCCGGATCGGGCTCCAGTCGGAACAGACGGCGGGTGATACAACGGGCCATGCCGTCATGGGCAAGCAAGGGGCATGCCAGCATTAACCCCGCGGGATCACGCGATGAGCGCGACCCACGTGTAACCCGTTGGTGTGCACCGTGCAGAAGCCTGCCTCCGGCACGACCACCGTGGCCCTGCTGCCGTGCCTGGGGTATTCTCCCGAGTCATGAGAGTCGCCTGGCTCGTGCCGCTCATCCTCACCGGCTGCAGGACCCAGCCCGTGGTCACGCGCCCGACGCTGGCGATGTTCCAGGTCCAGACGGAGCACCTCAGCCTGCCGACGCCGACGCTGAAGGCGCTGGACACCCACGCCCACCGGCTCGTGGCCACCTCCGAGGCGTTTCGGGTCGTCCCGCAGCCACAGGTGACACAGGCGCTGAAGCGAGCGCGCCGCGCGCACCCACGGGTGCGCTCCACTCCGCACTCCAGAGCGGCTCCCCCACTCCGCGCACGTCGCGGCGATCGGCGCTGCCGCACGCTGGCGTGCCAGGCGCGGGTGGGTGATACCCTGCACGCGGGGCGGTCCCTGTCGCTGCAGATCACGCGCAATCTGCTCGGGCAGTGCGATGTGATCGGCAACCTGAACGACCTCGCCAATCGACGGGTGGCGCACGCTGCCCGGGCCCGCGCTGGCTGCAGCGAGCCCGAGCTGGCGCGCCTGGTGGACCTGGTGCTGTGCCGGCTGGTGCGGCTCCAGCACGAGGACGCGTCACCCCAGCGCGAGTGCCTGGCGCGGGCCGAGTTTCTGTGGATCGACCGGACGCTGGAGGCGATGCTGGAGCCCGGGACGACCCACCGTCGCGAGGGATGGCAGGTGCGCATGGCCGACAAAGTCCTGGAGCTCAAGCGTGAGTATGACCACGTTGCGCGTCATGGCGTCGAGCGCTGGACCGTCGCGGCGCTGTGTCGCAGCGGCCGGCTGTACGAGTACGTCGCGGGGCAGCAGCGCGAGGTGCCCCCGGCGCCGTCGTCGATTCGTCGCCAGGGCTTGGAGGCGGTGCAGCAGTACGAGGAGCAGCAGCGCCGCGCGGGCCGGCAACGCGCGATGCCCTTCGACCAGCAGGCGCGGCGGCTGTATCGCCAGTGCCTGGAGCGCGCCGAGCGGAGCAAGCTCGCCGAGGACAGCTTCACGGCCCAGGCCCGGGCGCGGCTGACAATGCTGGACAGGACGGGGCCGTGACCATACAGCTCGCGATCCGCGTCACCGCTCTCGACGTCCGCTACGCGCAGGACGCGCCGCTGGCGCTGCGACAGGTCCGACTCCAGGTGGACCCCGGCGAGCGCTGCGTGCTGGTGGGGGAAAACGGCGCGGGCAAGACCACCCTGCGCGGCGCTCCGTAGTCCGCGGTCGACCGGCGCCTCACTGGGGCCGGATCACCAGCGAATCGGACTGCACCTTGACCCACTCCCGAATCAACAGCCCGCGCGACGCCAGCAGCGCCTCGATCTGGACCGGCCCCCAGCCCAGCACCTGCTCCAGGATCGGGATCCACATCCCCAGCAGGTCGTCGCTGATCACGGTGCGCGAGGCCACCTCCTTGATGAAGCGGTTCTCGGACACGGCGATGGTCAGACCGCCCATGCGGTTGACCTGCAGCATCACGTGGATGTCCGAGCTCCCGTCTCCGATGTAGATCACGTGGCTCTTGGCCAGGCCCAGGCTGGTCTGCAGCTCGTCGAGCGCCGCCACCTTGCCGTAGCCCGCGGTGCAGTGGAGGATGGACTGGATCTCTCCCCTGGCATCGTACTCGAAGCGCGTGCCGATGATGTGATCGGGGTCGACGATGCCCTCCAGCGCGCTCTGCACCACCTCCTGCGGCGAGGCCGAGACGACGTAGAACGAGAAGCGATGCTGCTCGTCGGTTGCGGCCTCCAGCAGCCAGGGCAGCAGATGCACGTCGTGCTTGAGCCGCACGCGCTTGCCGGCCTCCACCAGGTGCTCGCGGCGCACCTGCCGGAACGCGGGATCGTGTCGCAGCAGATAGCTCAGTTCGGCTCCCTGCTGCACGAAGTTCTGGCGCGCGAGCCCGCGCACCTTGTCCTCGAAGTCGTCCAGTCCAAGCATCTCGCTCAGCACCTGGCCCGAGTCGTTGAAGCTCAAGGTCTGATCGAAATCGCTGGCGACGAGGTAGTGAGTCTGCATCATCACACTCCTGGTGAAGCGGCGCGGGTCGGCCGTCTGGTGTTCGTGCGAGTGTATGGCGGAGGCGTGTTACGGATTCGTGGAGGGCGTGTTACCTGTTGGTGAATACCGTCGAAAACCTGCCCAAGGGATAGCCGCGCCGGATCGTTTGTCAATAGCCCTCGACGGATTACTAACGATTCCAGTGGTTTCGGTAATGGAGTCGTCGTTTCTGGGGTCCCTGTGGTTTAATGCACCCAACAACACGACCGGGTGACGGGATGGGATACTTGTATGGTGACCTGACGCCATTTCCGCTGGAGACGAACTTCGTCGAGCTGATCCGGGATGTGACGAACCTGTGCCACACGCTGTTACAGGTGGACATCGCGATCGAGGGCTACCACGGACGCATCGAGTCCGAGAAGCAGTCGGTGGCCGGGACGCTGGGCGAGTTCAAGGAGGTGGCGCGGAACATGGCCGAGGCGCTGCAGCCGCACGTCACCGGTGCCAGCGGACCGGTGAAGGAGGTCTCCACGCGGTTGATCCAGTCCGTGCGCGGTGTCCTGGAGCAGGCCCAGCGCTCGCTGGTCTCCAACCGGGACGCCAACGCCATCGACGCGGAGACCAAGATCCGCATCGAGCGCGAGCGGACCATCCCGGCGCTGGAGCGATTCCTGCTGCGTCACGATCTGCCCAACACCCGGTGGTCGTTGCAGTGGTCGGCGAGCCCCGGCGACGCCCAGCGGATCGAGGCTCGAGGTACGGCGGTCACGCCGTTTGGTCTCGAGGGGGTATTCGCCCTGGAGGTGCCGCCCGGCTCGCCCTGGGGGCGGGCGGTGAAGGTGTCCGAGGTCAAGGCGGGCGGCGCGCTCAACCTGCCGAAGAAGGCGCGCAAGGGCACCGTGCGCCACAAGGTGGAGCTGGACCGGTACCTGATCATGCACTTCGCCCGAGACAGCAAGGCTGTGCGGCTGCTGCTGCGGCGGGCGCTGAAGCCCGGAGCTCCGGGGTTCGAGATCGGCTGGCAGGGCGACGAGCTGACGGTCACCGGCCTGGACGATCCGTCCTTTCCGCCAGAGCCGGCGCGGCTAGACGAGTTCGACGGCAACCTGGCCATGGAGCTGATCCAGCACGTGGAGTCACAGCTCGTTCCGCTGGTGCAACGGCGGGTGCGCCTGGAGCAGGGGCTGCTCGGCGGGATCCGCGTCGACGAGCTGGAGAGTCCGGCGGCGCTGGCGCGGACCCTGATCCGGGCCGTCGCGCCCTATGCCCAGGAGATCATCCGACGCAGCCCGGTGCCGGGGGAGCTGACGCTGAAGCAGGTGGTGGACGACGGACGGCGCGAGGAGGTGTTCATCAGCACCACCGAGCTGACGCGGATCTACGCCGACCTGCCGCCCGAGCGCCGGGCGTGCTTCGACGACCTCGGGCTGGGTCCACCCACGGTGGCGCTGGCGAGCGAGATGGACGAGGCGCTGGAGTCGGGAGAGGTGGAGAACGAGGCCGCGGCGTTCGTCGAGGAGGAGGAGATCACGCGCAACGGCCTGCGCGACGTCAAGGTCATCGTGGAGGCGTTCAAGGAGGCCGAGGAGGACTGAGCGCGGATGCGTCGAGCCTGGATCGTGGCGCTGCTGTGGAGCAGCCTGGCATCGGCCCACCCGCGTCCCACCCGCGTCCCTCCCTCGACGCGCTGCTCGGGCGATACGCGATCTTCATCCACCTGCCCGACGCACAGGACGGCCCGACGGTGGGTTGCACCACCGTGCCGCGCGCGGCGCTGCTCGAGATCCTGGGCTGGCTGGACGGTGGGGCGCACCCGTTGCTGCTGCAGCTGCCGGTGGGTCAGGCGGGGTGACGTCGCGTCACGGCAGCGGCGTGAGCTTTACGCTCTGGTGCTGCGTTCGCAGGTAGTCCAGCAGCTCGTCGTCGTCGACAGTGGCCAGGTTGCGGCCGTCGACGCTCATGGCTTGCACCCGGCCCGCGGCCGAGGCTGCTTTCCAGCGCCGCATCAGCTGTGGGTCCTCCGAGAGCAGCGCGGTGATCTGTCGCACATCGATGACGTGGCTCATGCAGCGGACTATAGCACCGGCGCCGCATGCGTGTTAGCCGACCCGATTGACTCGGTAGCGACGGTCGACTATGACGGTCGCTCCACCGGTGGAGCGGCCATGACCGACAGTCACGAACGTTTGATGGATGGCACGAGCTGGAACGAGTTCTGCGACACGCTGAAGACGGCGGGGAACGTGATCCTGAGCCGCAGCGCCCCGGCAGATCCGTTGACCCGCGCCGAGGGCTATCGCTACCTCAGCCGGCTGGTGCGCGCCGGGCTGGAGGCCTTCGTGGAGCACGCCGACCCCATGGCGCCGCACCTGTTTCGTCCGGTGCACGAGACGGTGAAGATGGGCGCCGACAACCCGGACAACTACTACCAGTGGGCCAGCATCAGCGGTGAGCAGGAGTACGCGATCGAGGGCCTGCACGGGACGATCCACTACCTGGGGCTGGGGACCTACGCCGGGACCTACGGCATGGGGGGGCGGAGCGCCGAGACCGGGTATCTGGAGGGGCGGGACCTGCAGCGCGAGCCCGACGGTTCGTTCCACATCCACGTCGCGGTGCAACGCCCCGCCCGCGGCGGCAACTGGCTGCCCATGGAGCGCGACACGTCGTCGCTCATCGTGCGCCAGACGTTCCTCGACCGCCGACACGAGCAGATCGCCGATCTGCGCCTGCGTCGCCTGGGGTCGAGGCAAGATTCGACGTCGCTGACCCCCGCGGGCGTGGACCAGGCGTTGACCTCGGCCAGCCGGCTGGTGGTGGGGGCCGCAATGATGTTCGCGGGCTGGGCCCAGGGGTTCCAAAAGCACGTCAATCAGCTGCCGCGCTTCGACGACAAGACCTCGCTCGCGGCGCACGGCGATCCGAACATCGTCTACTACCACAGCTACTGGCGGCTGGAGCCGGACGAGGCGCTGGTGGTGGAGTTCACGCCGCCGGTCTGCGACTACTGGAACTTCCAGCTCAACAACCACTGGATGGAGTCGCTGGACTACGAGCACCACCGCATTGCGATCAACAAGCACGAGGCCGCCACTCGCGCTGACGGCTCGGTGCGGCTGGTGGTGGCGCACGACGACCCCGGGGTGGAGAACTGGCTCGAGACCGTGGGCCACCAGGCAGGGACGATGTGCTTCCGCTGGATCCGGGCCGAGGTTCACCCCCAGCCCCTGACGCGGGTGGTGAAGCTCGCCGAGCTGGAGCAGTAGATGCCGCGCGACACCTCCACCGACTACCGTCACCCGCATCGGCCGCTGCCGGTGGCGCTGTTCAATCGCGTGGGGCGCAGCGTGGAGCGCCTGGGGCTGCGGGCCGATCTGTCGCTGTCGTCGCTGGAGCGTGGGGCGCGGGGCAAGACCGGCCTGAGCGACTTCGGCGACCGGGGCTATCGGCGACCGCTGGGGCTGCTGCTGGACAGCATCGAGCGCGAGGCGCGGCTCACGCCGCTGGGCCGGGTGATGGCCCGCTCCAACCTGATCCGCATCCTCGCCGGCCGGCTGCGCATCGAGCGGCAGCTGCGCGAGCATCCCGAGATCGAGCAGCCGCTGGAGCCGCCGATCTTCATCGTCGGGCTCCAGCGCACGGGCACGACCCTGCTGCATCGACTGCTGGCCAGCGACCCCCGGCTGCGCCATCTGGCGTCGTGGGAGGCGGTGAACCCCGCGCCGCTGTCGACCCGCAACGGCGGCGAGGATCCCCGCATCCGCCAGGCGCGGCTGGCGGAGCACGCCCTGGCCTACCTGGCGCCCGACTTCTTCGCCGTGCACCCGGTGCAGGCCACGGCGCCGGAGGAGGACTGCCTGCTGCTGGACTTCACGTTCTTCAGCACGGTGTTCGAGGCCACGCAGTGGGTGCCCGCCTTCTCGAGCTGGCTCGAGCGGCAACCCGACCATGGACCGGCTTACCGCTACTACCGGCGCATCCTGCAGCTGCTGTCGTGGCAGCGCGGCGGGCGCTGGGTGCTCAAGACGCCGCACCACATGGAGCACATGGACACCCTGCTGTCGGTGTTTCCCGGGGCGCGCATGATCCACACCCACCGCGATCCGGTGCAGGCGCTGGCCTCGTTCTGCAGCATGATGTCCCACGGCTACGGGCTGTTCTCCGACGACGTGGACCCCCACGCGGTGGGTCGTCACTGGAGCCACAAGACGCACCGCATGGTGCAGCGGGCGATGGCCACGCGTGACCGGCTGGGTCCCGAGGCCGGGCGTCACCTGCTGGACGTGGCGTACCTCGACCTGGTGGCCGATCCCCTGGCCCAGGTGCGACGGATCTACGACTGGGTCGAGCTCGAGCTCACACCGCAGGTGGAGCGCGGCATGCGCGCCTTCCTCGGCGCCAACCCACAGCACAAGCATGGACGTCACCGATATCGCCTGGAGCACTTCGGGCTGGACCGTGACGAGGAGGAACGACGATTCGCCCCCTATCGACAGCGTTTCAACATCCCCTGCGCCGGCTGATCCACCGGCTGGCCCCGCAGCCCGCGCTGGATGGCCTGCGTCTCGACGACCGGGTGTGCCTGGTGACCGGCGCCACCAGCGGCCACGGACGGGCCCTGGCCCGCCGCCTGGCGCGGATGGGCGCCGATCTGGTGCTGCTGGGCCGCAGCGAGGCACGGTGCCGCCAGGTCCAGCAGCAGATCGAGCAGGACTGCGGCCGCACACCCGAGCTGCTGATCTGCGACCTGGCCGGTCGGGCCGCGGTCCACGACGCCGCGCAGCGCTGGCTGCAGCAGGATCGCCCGCTGCACCTGCTGGTGAACAACGCCGGGCTGGTCAACCTGCGCCGGACGGAGACCGCGGATGGTGTGGAGCAGACGTTCGCCGTCAACTACCTCGCTCAGTTCCAGCTCACGCTGGAGTTGCTGCCGCGGCTGCTGCGGTCGGCGCCGGCCCGGGTGATCAACGTCTCCTCCGATACGCACCGCATCGTGCGGCTCCGGCTGGACGATCTGGAGCATCGGCGCGGGTACTCGCTGATGGGGGCCTACGGCCGCTCGAAGCTGGCCATCGTGCACTACACCGTGGAGCTGGCGCGCAGGCTGGGTCCGCGACCGGTGACGGTCAACGCCGTCGACCCGGGGCCGGTGGAGTCGGGCATCGGGCAGAACAACCCCGGCCTGGCCGCCGATCTGCTCACGGTGATGATGCGCCACACCTTCCCCGAGGCCGAGTGGTCCTGCGGCACCGCGGCGTGGCTCGCCGCGGATCCGGGCCTGTGGGACGTCAGCGGCGCCTACTTCAAGTACGGACGGCGGCGGGAGATCCGCATCGATCCACGGGTTAGTCGACAGCTGTGGGACATCAGCCTCCGGATGACGGGTGCAGACTTCAGCGCGTGAAGCCTGAGGATGCACCCGCCGGCGCCCCAACTTTTTTTCGTTTTTCACGCAACCCAACCGATGGTCGGGCCGAAAACCGAGGCACCCAATGGGGGCGACCAACGGAGGGAGAACATGATCACGAAGATGAGATTGGCCACGAGTGTGAGCGGCGCGGCGCTGGCAGTGTTGTTGCTCGCAGCGGGCTGTGGCGACGACACGGACACCTCGCTGTCGGTGGATGGGCCGGCGATGTCAGCCGACAGCGGCACCGACGGCAGCGGAGGCAGCGACATGGGGCCTCTGGATTCGGGCCCCGGCAGCTTCTCGCTCGAGGTCACGGTCGACATGGATCCGACGGCGCTGAAGTGCGACGCCGGGGACCCGGCAAAGGACTGCGCCGGACCGCTGGCGTGGCTGGTGGTCGATGGCCTCGACCTGGGCAAGTCACCGAAGCTGCTCGCGGCGGGGGTCCTGGTGTCGGCGAAGAAGGGCTCGGTGGTGAAGCGCGACAAGGTACCGCTCGCCAAGACCATGTACCTCGTGGTGTACATCGATGACAACAACTCGGCCACGCCGCAGAACCTCTGGCCCGACCAGGGGGATCCGGTGCACATTGACCTCAAGCCGTTCACCGCGGTCGACGGGCAGCAGGTGAAGCGCACGGTGAAGCTGTGGGCACGCGTTCCGTGATGGGTGCGCGGCCGGTCGGCCGGCCGCGCCTCACCGAGTGAAGCGGATCGTGCGCGTCACGTCCAGCGTGTCGGTCTTCATCCCCGATACGCGCAGCGAGCTCAGGGCCTGCTCCACGCACTGATTGACGGGCGAGGCCACGCCCTCGACGCTGGCGGACAACACCCGTCCAGATCGGTGGACGCGCACGCTCAGCTCGCGGTCCCCGGCAGCAACCCCGTTGCGCTCGAAGCAGCGCTGCACGCCGCCGATGGCGCCGGAGACCGCCCGCTGCACCGCGTCCTCCGTGTCGGCGCGATCCTTGGCCTCCTGGTAGGCCGCGAGATCCGCGTCGCTCGAGATGGCCTCGCGCCGCACCGGCGCTGCCGGCGGCGTCGCGTCGGGTCGACCGCTGTCCGGCTCCTGGTGTGGCCAGGCCGCGGGCTGGCCCCCGGGTGGCGGCGCTCGATCGTCCGGTTCGGGGGGTGGGGCCGGCGGCCGGGCAGTCGTGGGGATCACGGGAACGGGCACGGGGGGAGGTGGCTTCTTCCTGCACGCCGCCAGGGCTCCCGCCGCGCAGAGGATCAGGATCCAGCGTTTCATGGGAGGATCGTAAACGGCCGCACCGGAGCGAGCAAGTTCGCCGGGAGCCTTGACCATCACGGGTCTCAGCCGGGACAATGAAACCACGGTGACCCGGTGAGACATCATCAGCTGCTGGCCCTGGTGGTCTGTCTCGGTTTGTTGCCCGTCAACGCGGCGGCCGATCGCGTGGATCGTCTGCTCCAGATCTTGCGCGGTGACTCGAGCTACAAGGTGCGGCTGCGGGTGGTGATCACGCTGTCGGAGGTGCGTGACAGCCGGGTGCCGCCGGCGCTCACCGCCGCCCTGTCCGACGAGAATCACCTGGTGCGGGGCCTGTCGGCCCAGGCGCTGGCGCAGCTCGGCGTGGCGGCGGCGCTGCCCCGCCTCGAGCACATGGCGCGCCGCGAGCGCAACGCCTACGCCCGGCGCATGGCAGCGAAGGCCGTGCGGCGGCTGGCGGGGATGACGCTGAAAGGGGGGCAGCGGCTGTTCGTGGGCGTGGGGAAGCTGCACAACCGATCGAAGAACGGCGATGCGCTGGCGAGCCAGCTGTTCCACGATGCGCTCGAGCGCGAGTTCGGTCAGGTGGCGGGGGTGGCGACGCGCTGGGAGGGTGGGCCTCCCAGCGCCGAACAACTGCGTCGGCGTCAGATGAAGGGGTTCATGCTGGGCGGCACGATCCAGAGCCTGGGTCAGCATCGCTCGGGGTCCAGCCTCGCGGTGCACTGCGCGGTGCGCGTCGAGCTGTCCACCTTCCCCGAGAACAGCATCAAGGCGTTCTACTCGGGCGAGACCAGCGTCGAGGTGACCGCCCGGGGCGCCGAACTGGAGTCGCTGTACCGCGACGTCTTTGCCGCCGCGGCGCAGGAGGCCCGGACCCAGATCGTGCGGAGCTATCTGGGCCGGCAGATGCAGTCCAGGACAGTAAAATAGACGGAGAGCGAGATGTCGAACAACCGGCGGCTGATGCGGAACCTGCTGCTGAACCGAAGCTACCAGCTGCGCTACACCGCGATCATGGTGGCGATCAGCGTGCTGCTCACCACCGGTCTGGGGATCATCTGGTACCGTCAGGTGCGGGAGGCGTCCACGATCATCGAGGTCAAGGCGCTGGGCACGATGACCTCGCCGGACATGCGGCGTCTGCAGCAGGAGATCCGGCGTCAGGACCGTCAGCGGCTGCAGGTGCTGGTGGGGTTCGGGGTGCTGCTGGTGCTGGCGGTCACGGGCTACGGCATCGTGTTGACGCACAAGGTGGCCGGGCCGATCTACAAGATCTCGCAGTACATGAACGCGGTGCGCGAGGGCCGGCTGGAGCCCATCGGCGACATTCGCAAGGGGGATCAGCTGCACGAGTTCTTCGACGACTTTCGCCGGATGCACGACGCGCTGCGCGATCAGACGCGCCAGGAGGCGGAGACGCTGGAGCAGGCCATCGCGGTCATGGAGCGCCACCTGAGCCAGGCGGCCGGTGCGGATGTCGAGGAGTTGCAACAGCGGGTGCAGAGCCTGCACGCGCTGCAGCAGCAGAAGGTGGGCAGTCTGGGTCAGTGACAGCAGAGCGTTGCCTCGCGGGCAAGGACGCCCTGTTCGTCGAGGTGCATCGAGGGCGTTCGCCCAGGCGTGAGTTACCGCAGCCGCAGCTTCCAGCCGCTGGCGGCCTGGATCAGGTGACGCCGAACAAGCGCATCCGCCTCGGTGGTCCAGGCCCGGGACAGCCCGTTCCCGAGGAGCGCCCGGAACCGGGCATGCCCGCGTGAGGCCTTCCCGCTCGAGGCGCCCCAGCTGATGTGGCTCAGCCGCTCGATGCACAGCGCCGCCGCAGCCCGCACCGCCGGGGTGCGGTCGGTCAACAGCCTGGTGATGCGCTTCATCGTCTCCATCGAGGGTGGTCCCCCGTCGTCGAACAGCGAGATCAGGGCCTCCACCCGGTCACCCGTAGACCCGAGGGTGTGAGGAGCCACGGACCGCCGCGTCCGCCGGGGACGTGGTGGAGAAACAGCAACGCCTCGGGGCCCGGAGCGCCAGGGACGCGGGTCGCGGCGGTGCTTCGAACCACGTACCCCTGGTCCGAGACCTCCACGGTCTGCCCCGGCTTCAGCGGGCCAGACAGCGAGCGCGTCACGCGGTAGGCGCGAGTCCGGAGGTAGGGGTCCAGCGGCCGCTCTGCGCCGCGACGGGCCAGGATCACGGCGTCGCTCACCAGGGCCAGCGAGCAGAGATCGTGGTGTGGGGACATGGCGGCGTGGGCTGGCACGGCGGTGGCCGCCAGGGCGAGCAGTCCGAGGAAGGCAGGTCTCATGGTGTGTTGTACGGAGGCCGCGGCGAAACCTCCCCTGGGATCATGGCTCGGTGTGGTCCCTTCCGGGCCGCCGTCGGAACATCGGGCTCTCATACTCCGCGGTGTCCTCGTCCCACGACGGGGGAGGAGGATGTCTCGCGGATCTCGTATTTCCCGAAGCGGGTCGGACTGTCGGCCGGCTGGTCCGCCGGCCGGGGCTGGTCGCTGCTGGATTCCACCTGAACTCGACGTTAGCACGGCCGGCCGGGCGCTGCACCCGGCGTGGCGCGGGCCGCGCGGGCTCGAGACCCGCAGGCCGGTAGCGAGCCTTCACAGTGGATCTGTCGGGTGTGTGGAGCTGAACGCCGCCAGAGTCAGCAGCGTCTGAGAATGATGACATCAATCCACTTCCACGGCACCTACTCCCAGAGGCGGATGGTGAACCGTTCCTCCTCTTCCACAAGGTGCGGCATCTTCCCGTTGTGCGCCAGCATGCCCTTGATGATCTTCCGAGGGATCCCCATGCCCATGTGCTCAAGGTAGCCGTAGTCCCGTAGCACATCCTTGAGAAGCTGGTTTCGCGCCGCCCGACACCCACTCTTCATTCGTTCGGGTGTTATGCCGTTGGGGAGGCGACCCGGCGAGATGACCTCAAGACGGTCGTCATAGATCGACAGCTCAATATCCGTGTTCGACAGCAGGTAGTCGCGATGGACAATTGCGTTTACCACGGCTTCGCGAAGGACCTCGACAGGATACTTCCACCTCTCCTCTCGACGGCCCCCACTGGTGACGTGGATCTCCACCCCGGTGTTGCGGTTGATGAACTCCAGCGCTTGTTCAACCAGCCCGTTCTCCACAAGGCCGTGTTCACCTCGGAGTGGGACCATGGGGCCTCGAATGGATGCGCGTTCCTTGGCCGCGTAGTCCTTGTCCCTGCCGGGGTAAGCCACCGCGTCAATGCCGGCCTGCGGGAGGAATCGGTTTGGCGTCCTCCCGAACAACAGCATCCCCGCCACGGTGGTCGCCGGATGGTCCGATCCGTCTGACAGGAACTCCGTGTTGACCAGGAGGTCCTGCCAACCGCTCAGGTCGTCTGTGGCGGGCACCTGTTGCTGCCGGACCCGAGTGAAGTAGTCCTCGATTCTTCGTCGGTCGAGGTCGTCAATCGATGATCCGGAAACAGGCCTGACCTCCAGACGCAATGTGCCTCGCTGCTGGAAGAGGCGTTGAAGCTCCTCCGGACTCGCTTCTCGGCTCTGCGTACCGACGCGGACATGGTACGTCCGGTGGTTGTTGTGCCAGACGTGGTGGACATCCCATCCACGGTCTACTCGAACGACAGCGACGTCCTTGCCAGGCTCCAGGTCACGTACGACCTCGTAGTACGGAATCAGCTCCGGCCGGATCTTGTCCCGGCACGCGGTCATCACCCATTCCTCGAGCTTGTCCCGGGTGATGCCGTGGATAGTCCCGTCATCCTCGACCCCGAGAACGACCTTTCCACCCTGAAGATTGGCGAAGGCGACCAACTCCTTCGCCAAGGCTCGGTTTTCGATGGTGTCTCGCTTGAACTCCACACCCGAGCTCTCACCGTTCTTGATGATCTCCAATAGCTCTGTCTTTGTCATCGCACTAACCCATACTTGAGTCGTCGCATCTCGAACGCGGCTCTGCCGCCCTCAAGCACCTCCTCGATGAGTTCTCTCACTGGCCGGGCATCGATTGAGCCTCTGTGCTCGAGTGGGATCTCCGCCTTCCCTTGACCGGCCTCTCCGCTGGCTTGCAGCCCGATGATCAACTCCGCATCTCCGAGGACGGGAATGTTGGCGTTGTGAGTGGCGAAGATGAACTGCCGTCGCCGCTTTTCCTCACGCATTCTGGGGACGATGCCGTCCGTGATGAATCTGTTGTCGAGATCATCCTCAGGTTGATCCACGATCAGCGGTGCTTCGGATTCCAACAAGAGCAGGAGCAGCACCGCAGTGGCTTTCTGACCGGTGGATAGATCATCCAGCTTCTGCCACGCCGGCTGCTGTTCGTCCGCAGAAACATTGAGCTCGATTTCCGTGGTCGGTGGCAAGTCCAGCTCCTCGATACGCATCAACACGAGTGGATCTGCGTGGGCGATTCTGTCAGCCTGCGTGGCAGGGATGCTGAACCTCGACAGGACGTCTGGCCCTGCTCGGGCTGCATCCGCCAGCTCCTTGAGCGAGATCTCCTTGGCTTTCCGCAGCGCGTCGATGGTCTCGGCCAGGCGACCTCCGACCTTCTCCTTTAGCAGTTGAAAAAGGGGCTCACGGTTTCCGGAAAAGGTGACCATCACTCGCACCCGCCCCGCGAGCTTCTTGTTCACTCGTTTTGCTGCGCGCTGCAGTTGGCGAAACTCCTCCCCCTTGGCATCTTCCCACTCTGCGAGCAGGGTTCGCCTCTGGTCTTGGTTCTCGCGGAGGTCTCGCTCAAGGGTCACACTGCGCTCTCTAAGGGGCTTCAACTCTTCGATCTGCTGACGCAGGCGGATGAACTCTTCTCCATCAACCTTGGATTTCCGAAGATCACGCAGGATCTTCTCATAGGCGTCCTGAACTGCCTTGCGACGCTCCTCCCATTTGGCGCGAACATCGCCCAGACCCTCGGTGGCCTGTTCGATGCAGGTCGCCAGACTCGATGCGCTAGCTTCCAGATCTTTTTCTAGCCGTTGCAGAACGCCGTCTGCTTGCTCCAGGGTGCTCTTCCCTGGCAGACCGTCCAGCGCACGGGGAGCGAGAAAGGCCCGATCAATCGGAAGGTCTCGGCGGAGCTGCTGCAGGACCGCCTGGAATGGTTGAAGGCGACCTTCCGAGGTCTTCAGTATCTGCTGCTCGCGGACAAGCAAGCTCTGCTCCTTGAGCCGCTCCTCGAGCCCTGCATCCTGGAATCGGCGCAGCGTCTCCTCCAGGGCGGGGAGGGCGGCGAGATGCTCCTCGAGCTGAGCACGCTCCCTCGAAAGATCGAGAATCCTGGAGCGGGTTCGATCAAGCTGACGGAGCACTCCAGCCTTCCGCCGCTGCAGATGGTCGTCCTTTTCAATGAAACGGTCCAAGAGTCGCGTGCGTTTTTCGGGGCTCTTGGCCAGTTCGGAGATTTCGTGTTGTCCGAAGACCTCGGCCTGTGAGACCACATCCTCGGGACTGATCGGCAAGACCTTGCCTGACTCATCTCGGACAGTCGGGGGATTCGGGATAGTCCTCTCTATTTTGTAATCGCGGATAGCAGGGCTGTACGAACGGACCAAGAGGGAGATCTTGGTTCCACTTCCAAGAACCTGGCGAAGGATGCCCTCGTGCGTCTTTCGTGCCTCATCGCCGAGTGGTTCGAGCGCAAGCGCGTACCGCAGGCTTTCCACCACGGTTGACTTGCCTGTTCCTCGGCCGCCGATGAGGACGTTGAGGTTCTCGTTGAGCCGAATGGCAATGTCATCGAGAAAACCGCCTTGCCATGCGATGGCCAGGATCTCCGTGTGCTTGTCGGGAACGGGATCACTGCTGAGGCGGACTCTGGACGTCGGATCGAGAAAGGCCTGTCTCAGTCCTTCCAGTGAGACCTCTGACATTTTGATTAAGCACGTTGCCCCGTCCTTGTTGACGTCTGCCGGATCAGAGACGTCCTGGACGTTGATGATGGCCACCGGCCGATCTCGTCGATGCTCGGGATTCGTGTTCAGGAGGATGGAACGGCACGACTCGGGAGCATCATTTGCAGGACCCGGAAGCGAACATGCAAGAAGGCGCTCTGACGTCCAGGCATTGATTCTGGCTTGACCCGACAGCGTCTTGAGCAGCCCTCCGTCGGATGCCACATGAGCCGCCACACAGACGCACTCCCAGTCCTTGGATTTTTCCAGCATCTCAACGAAGTCGTATTTGCCTGTTGGTGATCCCTGGGGATCAGACAGAATCCCGCACGCACCGAGCACCCGCTCCAGGTGCGAGGTCTCCTTGTTCTTGTCAAAGAGGCACAGGACATGAACGCCCTCCTTCGTCACGGCCTCGAAGGCTGGGAAAACGTGAATTCCGGCTCGACTCGCCGCCTCCGTGATGGTTTTTGCGGAGCTGATGGTGAAGTGGTCCGTTACGGCGATTACCTCGATGCCGTTGTCGCGGCACGCTTGAACGATGGCGTCGGAGTATTCCCTGTCGTTGGAATACGCCGTTGAATGCCCGAACTTCTGCAGGTACTCGAATGGATTGACTTGGAGCGCGCAGCGATAGAACCGTGCGCCACCGGGAAGGGTCATCGCTCTTTGGAGTTCATTGTTCGAGTTCATCGGCGGTCACTTTGAGGTTTTCTTGGACCGTTTCGGCGATGTCCGAGCGGCCTTCGGGCCACGCGACACCCCCTGATCGAGGTGTTCAGCTATTTCGTCTGCCGAGTGCCAACGCTCATCCATCTGAACTCATCCGGTCTGCGCGGTTGCGATCATGCAAAGTAGAACAAGATCACCACCACCTCGCGGGAGGTGGGGCCCGGCCGGCTGGCGGGAGCGGCGGTGCGGACGCCGCGCAGCACTAGCCGCGTGGCCTCCGCCAGCAGCTCGGCCTCGGTGGTGCGCTGGTTCCGGGCGCGCATCGCCCGGTCCCGGGCGCGAAACACCACCAGCGCCAGCTCGGGGCCCGGTCGCACCGCGATCCATACCAGGTGGCTCACGCCGCCCCGCGCCGCCAGACGGGCCAGGGTTTCGGCAGAGGGCGGAGGTGACGCGGGCAAGGTGTCCCGCGCCGCGCGCCACAGCGCCAGCACCCGCGGCGGCGACTGGTCCAGATCGGGCTGGTGTCGGGGGTCGGCCCACAGCGCCTCGCGGAACGCCTCTCGTGCGCCAGCCTCGTCCGCCGGGCGCAGCAACAGCGCCCGCGCCAGCAGGTGCTGGGCCCGGGCCAGGGCCGACGGCGCCAGCAGCCGGGCGTCGATGCCCTGGAGCAACGCCACTGCCTCACGAGTCAGCCGCACGGCCTCGCCACGCTGCATGCGCAGCAGCTGGTCCGAGGCTTGCTGCAGCAGCTGGTCGGTGCGGGCCAGCGGGCCGTCGAGCTGCAGCTGCCGCCGGAGCAGCGCCTGGAGCTCGGATGCGCGCACCACGGTGGATAGGCCCCGGGCCGCCAGGGATCCGGACAGCTCGCTGTCGATCTTGCCGGCCAGCGCCGGCTCACCCTCCGTCGGGAGCAGCCCCACACCCTGGGCCAGGACCGAGGTTGGAACCAGCAGCAGCCACAGGGCAACGCAACGGCCGGAGGCCAGGCTAGTCATCTTGCGGGACCATTCCGTGCTTGCGCAGCAGCTTGCGCACCAGGTGCCGGTCCACGCCGGCCTCGGTGGCGATGCGCGAGACGTTGGCGCCGTACAGCTGCACCAGGCGTCCGAGGTAGCCCAGCTCGAACTCGTGGACCAGCTGGGCCTTGGCCACCTTGTAGGGCTGATCCAGCAGCTCCTCCGGTACGGGACACACGAGCCACCCCGAGCCGCTGCCGTCGGTCGGGGCGGCGCCGGGCTCAACCTTCGGGCGCTGGGCCAGCTGGGATCCATCGGCCAGCACGGTGGCGCGCTCGATCACGTTGCGCAGCTCGCGGATGTTCCCCGGCCACTGGCGCGTGGACAGCGCCTCCAGCACCTGGGGCGTGAGCACGCTGTCGGGATCGCCGCAGCCGGCCTGCCACAGGAAGTGCCGCGCCAGCAGCGGGACGTCGGGGCGGCGTTCGCGCAGGGCGGGCAGTCGGACCTGCACCACGCTCAGGCGGTAGAACAGATCCTGGCGAAACTTGCCCTCGGACAGCAGCGATGGCAGGTCCTGGTGCGTCGCCGCCACGACGCGGATGTCCACCGTGCGCTGCTCGTCGTCCCCCACGCGCTTCACGGTGCGCTTGTCCAGCACGCGCAGCAGACGGGTCTGCATCTCCAGCGGCAGCTCGCCGATCTCGTCGAGAAACACCGTGCCCCCGTCGGCCTTCTCGAACGCGCCGGGACGATCGCTCACCGCGCCGGTGAACGATCCCTTGCGGTGACCAAACAGCTCGGACTCGATGAGCGAGGCGGGGATCGAGCCGCAGTCCACCACCACGAAGGGGTGCGTGGCCCGTGGCGACTGGCGGTGCAGCTCCTCGGCCACCAGCTCCTTGCCGGTGCCGGTCTCACCCAGGATCAGCACCGTGGTGTCGGTGGGGGCCACCGCGGCCAGCAGGCCGAACAGGTCGCGCATGGCCTGGGACACGCCGATCAGCGTGCCGAAGGCCTTCTGCGCCGTGACCTCCTGCGACACCTCGCGGCTGCGCTCGATGCGCAGCACGGTGGAGCCCAGCCGCACCTCGGCCCCCGGTCCGATCTGCACCTCGCCGATCTGCGCCCCGCGGTAGAACGTGCCGTTGGTGCTGTCCAGGTCGCGCACCATGTAGCCGTGGTCCCGCACCTGGAACTCCAGGTGGTGGCGCGACACCAGCGGATCGGTGAGCACCAGATCGTTGTCCGGCGCGGAGCCCACGCGCAGGCGGCGCAGGTCCAGCGGCCGGCTGGCTCCCTGGTCGGGTCCGCCGGCCACGACCACCGCCACCAGCCGCAGCACGAGGCGCGCGCGTTGCCCATCGTAGTGCACCTGGGTTGGAACCTCGCCCGGCGCCTGATCGATCACGTTGTCTTCAGCCACGACGCTACCCTAACACCGAGCCGGCGCCCGGACCATGGGATCCTTCACCTGGACGGTCCCGCTGTTGCCGGTCCGCGGCGGTGGACGTCGGTCTGTGGACGTTGGTCTTGTTGCGCGGCCGCGGCATGACATACCCTGGGATCATGCATACACGGCTTCTCCCTCTGGTGCTCCTGCTGATGGCCTGCGACTCGCGCACCCCGGACTCGGAGTGTCCCACGGACTTCTGGTCCGTGTTCGACGGCAAGACCGCCTGTGCGGGCCAGAACCAGTGCTTCAACTACGCCTGCGGCAGCTGGTGCCAGTGCAAGGACGGCTTTTGGGTCTGTGTCGCCCTGGAGTGTTCGGACCTGATCGTCTCGCCCGACGTGGGCTCGGACATGTCGTCGCCCCGGGACCTGGCAGTAGACACGCCCTGGCTGGCGGACAGCTCCTCGCCGACGGACCTGGGCCCCGCGCTGGATGCGGGAGATGCCTGCGATCCGGGCGATGATCACTGCGGCGCGGGGCTGAAGTGTTGCGTCACGGGCGGTGGCCCGCCGTGGAAGTTCGACGCCGCGCCGCCCCCGAGCCACACCTGCGTCGCGCCCCGGTCCGACGGCACCTGCCCGCCGCCGCCGCCGTAGGTCAGCGAGCCGCGACGTCGCCGCTTGTCACCAGGTGCGCCGCGTTGGCCCCGAGCTGCAACACCAGCTCCAGCGCGCCGTCTCGCGGGAGATCCAGCGCCCCCAGCACCTGCACGTCGGGCGGCAGAAAGCGAGCCAGACCGTCGGAGGCGAGGTGCGCCTGGCCCCCTGCCAGGGCCACGCGGTGCGGTCGCGGCCGGCCCGCCAGGGCATCGCGCAGGGTGTGGAGGCAGTGCAGCTCGCGCAGTCCATCGACGGTTCCCGGCGCCAGGCGCTGCTGCAGGGCGCGCGGCATGTCGCAGCCCGAGAGCGTCTGGCCCGTGGCCCGGGCGGCGAGCACCAGATCGGTCACGGTGTCGAGGTAGCCGTACTTCCACCCGGTGTAGTCGTGGGCGCAATGCGTGCGGCACACCTGCTCCAGATCGGCCAGGCGTCCGTGGGTCAGATAGCGAGCGAGCGCGACGGAGGCTCCGCGTTGCGCCTCGAGCGGCACCCCGCGCCAGCGACCGTCGGAGGGCAGCTGCTCGAGCCCCACCGCGCTCAGGTCGCGGACCCCAGTGGGACCGACGAGCCGACGAAAGGCCTCGAGCTGTGCGCCGGCGTCGTGAAACGTCCCCAGCAGCAGATAGGCGTCGTGTCCAGCCGGCGCGTGAGCGGCAGCGCCAGGTCCACCACCGGCGCCAGGTTCATGTTGACGCCCACGCGGCGCAGCTGGCGGGCGGTGCGGCGCGCGTGGTCCGTGATCGCCCCGCGCCAGTTCGGGGTGCGCGTCACCCGGGCCAGCCCCCGAAGCGGTGGCAGCGGCGGTGACAGCCGCGTCACCGGCTGTCCCTCCTGGTCCGCGGTGACCAGCAGCGGCCCATGACCGCGACGGCGCTGGATCGCCTGCAGCCGCGCGATCTCCAGCCGGACCTCCGCCACCGCCCGACCCTGCACGTTGCGTCGAGTGACGTAGATCCCGCCCAGCTCCATCTGCTCGAGGATCGCCCGCATCTCGTCGAACGACCGGTAGCCCACGATCAGGTGCGGGCTCCAGCGTGAAAGCGTCGCGGCCGGCAGCTCCATGACCTGCGCGCGTTGCTCGCTGAACCGGAACTGCAGCACGCCGGGTGTCCCGCCCAGGGCCAGACCATACAGCGCCAGCAGGCCCCCCAACCGTCGGCCACCGCGCCACAGCGACGATCCCACCACCAGCGCCACGAGGCCCAGCAGGAGGAACACCACCAGCGCCTGCTTGCGCCATGGCGACAGATACGGGCTGAGGACCTGGGTCGCACACAGCCCCAGCAGCAGCAGCAGGATCACCAGCAGGACCAGGCCCACCACCCGAAGCGCACGCATCCCTACTAGCGTATAGCCCGGGTGGCCACCGGTTGAAAGGATCCTCGTGATGCAACCCGAAGCCGCCGCGAGCTGGACGAACCAAGGAGGGCGATGACCACACGGTCAAACTTGCGCGCAGCTGTTGCATGCAAAGCTTGCACGTCGACAGCCACATCCGGCTCCAGCCGCTGCATCCTCGATGAGTTGGGCCCTGGTCCAGTTCTTGCTGCCATTCGAAACACCTGTGCTTCAACAGCGCTCGACATCCAGAGGAGGCTCACATGCGCCAAGGAGTGTTCCGCTTCACGCTGACCTTCGTTCTCGTGGCCGGGTGCGGTCCGGATCCGTTCCTGACGGGAGACGAGGGAGCGGGCAGTTCGAATGAGACTGACCCCGCAGGGGTCGCGGCCTTCAAGATCTTCCTGCAGGAGGCAAAGCAGTACGCTCCCAACCTCAAGGTCTTCAAGCTGGTCGGCACCACCCCCATCCCGGATCCCTGGAAGCCGGTAGACCTGCCGGCGGCGAGCGAAGGCGGCAGCGAGGAGGATGTTCCGGACGGCGACCTCGCCCACGTGGAGACAGCCGACGGCCGCCTGTTCGACGAGATCCCCGGCGCCCGGCCACCCCGCGTCGTGAAGGCGGGAGCGCAGTCGTTCTTCGTCGACGGCAGCAAGACTGGCGGTGAGCCGCCGTCGGTCGTGGTGCCGGCAGTGAAGACCGACGACGGAGTGGGCGTGCTGCAGCAGAAGCAGATCGTCAGCACCGACAATCGGTTGCGCGAGACCTCGATCGACTCGCGGTACGTGGTACGCCTTCAACGCGTGGGCTCGAGTAGCCCGCACTGCACCGGGACGTTGATCGGGGCGCGGATCGTCCTCACCGCAGCCCACTGCATCGACAACGATGGCAACGGGACGCGCGACGCGAACCTCGTCGTGGCGCCGGGGGCGCGCAGTGCTTCCTTCGCCGGCACGCGAGAGCCACAGGGCGCTCGAGACGTCATCTTCTACCAGTGGCCGCGTGGCTGGAGCGGCGGGGGCGCGAAGTACGACTACGGCATCCTGGTGCTCCGCGACCTCGCACCGGCCGCGGATTGGAGCCCGATGGTAAACCTGATCGGCGTCAGGAGCTCGAGCTGGCTCCGCGATCAGACGTTCTACTCGCGCGGCTATCCGGGAGCCACGCGCACCTGCGCGGACGCGGCGCCTGGCGACGGCGGCCTCTGCAACGGCTACCAGTACCGGCAGCATCCAGGCCTCTACCTCCACGCCGTCTACACGAGCTATGTCACCCACGAGTTCGACACCCAGCCGGGACAGAGCGGCTCCGGCCTCTACGCCTACACTGGAGGAAACCGGGTCGTGTACGCCGTGCACAAGGGGCCCTACGGCGTTCGCAACCGTGCGCATCGAATCCGCTCCGGCAGCTACGGCTTGATCTGTGACACCTTCGCCGACTACCCGAGCACTCACTACGTCGACATCTCTTGCGAGTGACGGCCCACACGGACCGCATCCTGGCTCCGCTCGAGTCGAGTGTCTTCGAGGCCGAGGTCGACGGCATGCACCGCGTCGTCGACGTGTGAGGAACATGTCGGCAAGCTGAGTGCGGCATCACTGCTCGGGCAGACTACCAGGCCAAGAACCGCTTCAGGATCGCGCGGCCGCTGCCGCTGTCCATGACGGGTCGTGCGAGCGCCGCACGGAAGCGGTGGGCGTGCTCGGGCCAGCGCTCGGCGGCGGCCTCCAGAAAGCGCCGACCCGTCGGGGGATCGATCTCGGGGTGCGCCTGGATGCCCCACACCGGGAGCTTCCCCCAGCGCAGGGCCTGCACCGCGCAGCCCGGCGACGCGGCGAGCACCCGCAGCTCGGGCCGGCAGTCCGGCACCACCTCGTCGAAGTGGGAGACGAAGGCGTTGAACGCCTGGCCGACGAGACCGTCAATCGCGCCGGTGAGCGGCGTGATTCGCTCCCAGCCGAACTCCGGTGTGGGCGAGCGGCGGACGCAGTCGGGCCCACCCAGGGCGGCCGCGATGAGCTGATGCCCCCAGCAGCTGCCGAGGATGCGCGCGCCGGCTCGCGCGCTGAGCTGGACCCAGCGCAGCTCCTCCTCGGCCCAAGCGTCTCGCTCGTTGATCGAGGCCTCGGAGCCGCTGAGGATGACGTGGGAGTGGGCATCGGGCGGGGGCAGGGCGTCGCCGCCGGGCGGGTGGACGCAGAATGGATCGAGGTCGGCGAGGGCCGCCCAGTGCTCCAGGGGACGGTACAGCGCGTGGTCCAGGGCGTTGTCCACGACGAGCAGGCGCATGCCGCAACACTCGATCGCTTCGCCCCCGCGGGTCAAGGCCCATGCGGCCCGCGGCGCGGTGGACGGGCTCACCCCGCGTATTCGTGGACCAGCTCCTGGATCGTCTGCACCATGGGCTCCGGGGGGTCGACGAAGCGAATGCCGAAGCCATACTCGGTGACGCAGGTCGAGGGGGCCGTGATCCAGACCACCTCGGCCATGGAGCGCAGGGTTTGCTTCTGGCCCCGGTGCCAGATGTACAGCCCGAAGGCCAGCATGGTCCGGGGCGGGGGGGCGCGTTCCGCGAGGACGAAGGCGCCACCGACGCTGATGTTGGACAGGGACCCCACCATGCTGAGGCCCGATTGCAGGGTTCGGAAGCGCACCGGCCGATCCAGCGGAATGCGAGGCGGGCGGCGGCAGAGGGAGGCGCGCACCAGCACCTGCTCCAGCGGCGTCGACACCTCTGCCCACGAGACCGCGCGGGTCACCTCGGGCTCCGCGGTCTCGATCACCACGGAGGCGTAGTACGGTTCGTCGCTGTCGCGGTCACGGGCCATCGCGCATGTCATGACATCGATGCAGGCGGCGGACCAGGCCGAATGTCGGCCAACCCGTCGAGATCTGAGCAGACACCAGGGCCATCGTGCAACAATTCGCGTTGCCGCGCGAAAATAGGCCGCAGGTTGTTGCAGGGTCTACTGCACGGGCGGTCTACTGGACGGGGGGCGGGACGCTGGTCAGGGTCATGCCCAGGCCGTAGTGATCCGACAGGCGGGTGGCGAGGGTCTGCCCCTCGAACGGGATCTGGACCTCGGCGTCCAGCGCGCGATGGTATGCGGGCTCCAGACCCGAGCACTGCTGGAGCATGATGTGGTCCAGCTGCCGGTCATCAACGGAGCCAGCCAGCGGATTGTCCATGCACCAGGTGCAGCGCCGGTCGGACCACGGTTCGGCGTACCCCGCCTGGTCCAGCGCCTGCCAGGTCTCGAACGCCTCGGCGTCGAGGCTCGCGGTGTTCGGTCCGCTGTTCAGATCCCCCAGCAGCACCGAGCAGCTCGCGGGGCTGAGCGACTTGACCACCGCGACCTGCTCCAGCTGCTCCTCGACCCAGCTCCGCAGCCGCCGCCCCTGGGGATAGGGCACGGTCTTCAGGTCCGAGGAGAGGTGCGTGCAGTTGACGGTGATCCCGTCGACGCTGGCGCTGATCACGCCGCGCTTGACCAGGGCGGTGTCGAAGGCGGTGTAGCGCGCCCGGTCCACCGGCCGGCGCGACAGCAGCAGCAGCCCGTTGCGTCCGTCCCACGCATACTGACGGGCGCCGGGCCAGACCGCGCACCAGGTGGGCGAGTCGGTGTTGGCCGCCAGGCACAGCTTGCACTCGTCGGACAGGGCGTCGTAGCGCTGGGCGCAGTGCGTGGAGACGCACTCCTCGGCGGAGATGCCCCGGGGCGTGCACTCCTTCTTCACGCAGCGGTCCAGCTGGTAGGTCGACCACAGGCCGCAGGGCACGCTCTTGTCGGTCTCGTCCGTGGTCTGCTGGCGAAAGAAGTACGGGTAGCTGCCGCGCAGGGCATCCTGGATCGCACCGGCGTCGTCGTCGGTCCAGACCTCCTGCAGACAGACCACGTCGGCCGACTGCTTCCCCAGCGCCTCGATGATGTGCGCCCGTCGCTGCTCGGCCAGCGCCACCGCCCCCCGGGCCAGCCCGGCGTTGAAGGTCAGGAACGAAAGATACGGCGCACCGACCTGATCGGCCTTGCCACCGACGGGTCCGGTTTGCACCCAATCCACCTCGTCTCCCCCGCAGGCCACGAGGAGCGACAGACACAACGCCGTGTACCGCATGATCCACCTCCAGGGTCGCGGGGGTTGCAACATCAGCGCCAGTGAACGACGGGCCGGTTGCTTGTGGAATCCTGGACGGTTGTGCGGTTCACCCCGGATGCGAGTCCCTGATTATCAAAAGCCGACTCCGAAGTACAGTGACCGGGTACAGTGGCCACCCACGGCCAGGGGGAGCCACTGGACTGGCCACGGCCGGGGGATCCAATCCAATGATTCCAAGGTGTACGGCGCCTGACATCTGGTATGGATGCTGCACGATACCTGGACATGCGACGGCATTGCACCACCTGGATCTTCCTGCTCTCCCTGATGCTGGGTTCGACCGTCTGGGCCCAGAAGACCAGCCTCGACCCCGCCGCGTCGACCCGCAAGCTCAGCCGGGTGGAACAGTTCGCCACGCGTGTGCCCGCCATGCGCAGCCAGGTCAGCGCCCGACTCGAGGCGCCGCGGCTGGACCGTGCCACGGCTGTCGCCGCCATCGTCCGCATCATGGACAGCGTGTACATGCGCGTCGGTTCGGAACGCTACGCGAACAAGAAAGACCCGGCCAAGACGTCCACCTTCGGCGCGGCCACGCTGCTGAAGCAACACGTCTCGGTGCAGGGCGATACGATTCACTTCGACTTTCGCGGCAAGAGCGGCGTGCACTGGCAGCGACAGCTGATTGATCCACAGCTCGCCCGGGCCGTACGCCTGTTTCAGGCCCAGCCCGGAGAGCGGCTGTTCCAGGTTCCGGGCGAGGGCAAGGTCACCGCGGATCACGTCCGGGGCTTCCTCAAGCCGTTTGGCGCCCAGGCCAAGGACTTCCGCACGCTGCACGCCAACCGACTGCTGGAGCTGGAGCTGAGCGGGCTGGGACGGCCGGCAAACCGGGTCCAGGCCGAGAAGAACCTCACCACCGCGATCCGCGCCGTGGCCCACCAGCTGGGTCACACCCCCGCGGTCTGCCGCACCAACTACCTCGACGGGCGACGGCTCCAGTCCTACGGCGCCGGGTTGCAGTGACTCAGGCCTGGCTCATCACCGCCCGTCCAGCGCGTCGTCCGGAGAAGATGCAGTCGGCGATGGACAGGCCGCTGACGTAGCCCCCCGAGCAGATCCCCACCGCGCTGCGCCCGGCCGCGAACAGTCCGCCGATGGGTGCGCCGTCCTCGCGAAGCACGCGCCCCTGCTCCGCGTCCACCTGCAATCCCCCGAGGGTGATGCAGGGTCCGAGGAACAGCCGGTTGTCCAGATTGCAGCGGATCGCGCGATATGGCGGCCGCACCAGCATCGCGCGGTAGGGGTCGGGCTTGCCGGTGGCGTCGGGTAGTCCGTCGGCGCAGCGCTGGTTGTGCTCGGCGACGGTCTGGACCAGGGCGTCGGCGGGGATCCCGCACCGGCGGGCCAGCGCCTCGAGCGTCGCGGCGCGGTGGCGGTTGAGGTGCAGGTTGATCCGCGCCGAGAGCTTGCGGAACACCAGCGCGTTGAGCTCCCCGTCCAGCAGCTCCTTGAGCGGGTGATCCCGCAGCCGCTCGTCGGCCGCCAGCTCGCCGCGCACCTGGTCGGCGATCTGGCCGTCGATCACGAGGTACGCCTCGCCGTCGGGCTGCGCGGCCACGTGTCGACCCAGCGTGGCGCCGTACAGGCTCTCGTCGCACACCCGCCGCCCCTGGCTGTTGATCAGCAGGCCGTGCACGAAGGCCTCGGGCGGGTAGATGAAGCGCCAGGCGGCGCACTGCTCCATCAGCGCCGTGGCGCCTCCCACCGACTGGCCCAGACGGATGCCGCCGCCGTCGTCGCCGGGGGTGCCCAGCGGCATACAGCCGGCGTGGGCCGGGGCGTGGCGCTGCATCATCTGGGCGTTGAACACGAAGCCGCCGGCGCAGATCACCACACCACGCCGCGCGCGCACCCGGTAGCGACGGCCCACGCGCTGCTCCAGGGCCGCGATGGACGGTCCCACGGCGCGGCTGGCGAGTCCGGCCCCGAACAGCAGGCGGTGCGATCGAAGGGCCAGCGCGCCCTCCAGCTGCTGCACCTCCACCCCGGTGACGCGGCCGCGCTCCGTGGTGAGCGCCGCCACCCGGCTGTGGCAACGAAGCTCCACACCGCGCCGGCCCGCCGCCTGGCGCAGCGCCTCGAACAGCACCGGCCCGGAGCGGGCGCGGGCCGCCGGGAGGTGGCCCCGCGGCGCCGAGCGGGCGACGGCCCCACGCTGCACCTCGTTTCCGGAGTAGTACAGGCCGTGCCCCGGGGGCGGCTCGGTGGCCTTGCCGGGGTAGAACCGCGGCGGAAAGCGCAGGCCCAGCCGCTCCAGCCACTGCATGTCGCCCGGGCTCTGGTCGCAGAACCGCCGCAGCAGGCCCGGATCCACCGCCCCCCCGGTCTCGGCCTGCAGATAGCGCAGCATCTGCCGTGGATCGTCGTCGAACCCGGCCTCGCGCTGGGTCGTCGTGCCGCCGCCGGCGTAGACCACGCCGCCGCTGCGGCTGGTGGCGCCGCCGCCGTCGAAGCGCTCCAGCACCAGCACGCTGGCTTCGGCATCGGCGGCCTCGATGGCGGCGCAGGCGCCCGCGCCGCCGAAGCCGATCACGATCACATCGTACGTCTGTTGTTCCATGCGCGCAGGGTAGTCAAACCCAGCAGCAACAGCAACAGCAGCGGCGCCGATCGCGGCGAGTCGCCGACGACGCAGCCGCAGCCGTCGTCATCGGACTGCGCCGCGCCATCACCCGCCGCGTCATGCACGGCGGCCCCGTCGCCCGTGGGCGTCCCGTCGAGGGCCGGAGCCAGACCGTCCGTGGCCGGTCCGGGGCCGTCCTGCGTCGAGCCCCCGTCGGTCGGGACGCCCCCGTCCGGCGTCGGCGCGGCGCCGTGAGGGCCCACCGGCGCCGCGGTGTTGCCCTGCTCGTAGGCCCCGATGTCCTGGGCCGTGGCCCGCAGGCGATACTGCTGCGTGACGGTCTCGTCCAGGTAGTACTCCTTGGTCGGAAGCCCGGCCACCGCGGCGGCCTTTCCCACGCAGGGGCTCTGCGTGGTGAGGCGCAGGTTCCTGGCGCTGGCGTCGACGAACCCGGGGCTGCTGCCCACCACGCTGCCGGTGAGGTCGGTGGTGGGCGTGCCGGTGGAGACCCAGTTGTTGTGACCGCTGCGCGACCAGTTGGTCTTGCTCGCCTCGTACGGCACGGCGAGCTCCTTCACCTGGTACACGATGTTGTTGTGCATCACGACCTTGGTGACCACGCCGTCGTTGCGCATGTTCACCAGCCGCTGGGTCATGCCCGCCGCCATGGGCACCCCCACCACGGTGTTGTGGATCAGGGTCAGCTCCATGCTGGAGACCGCGCCGCTGCTGTCGTTGGACCCGCCCGGCTCGTCGTTGTACATCGCGATGAACTGGCTCAGGTTGGTCTGCCCCCCGTCCTGCACGATGATGTTCCCGCGCAGGGTCATCTTCTGCGTGATGGCGGCGCTGCCGCTGCCGCCGCACAGCGTCTCGCAGGACATCAGGTCCGCCGGGTAGGAGGCGGCGCCGGACAGCCAGTTGTACTCGATCTCCGCCTGCCGCGCGCGGATGTGGAGGTTCTGGCCCTCCAGCGGATGGTGCAGGTAGCTGTAGCGCAGGGAGAAGGTGCCGCCGAAGATGTAGACGTTGTGCGACGGGTTGCCGGTGGTGGTGAGCTTGCCGTTGTCGTGGAACTCACAGAACTCCACAACGAAGCCCTCGGCCGAGCCGGTGATGCCGTTGGTGCTGTGCTCGAACAGGCAGTCGCGCACGGTGAGCGCGCTGCTGTTGATCGCCCGCAGCCCGGACGACGAGGTGTCCTGGCAGTTGCGGAACACGATACCCTCGATCACGTAGTGGCTGCCGCTCACCTGCCAGCACCCGCGCCCCTTGTCGCCGGCGGTGTAGCTGCCCGGCCACCGGGACACGACCTTGCCGCCCAGGTCCCACACCGGACGGTTGGCCGGGTCCTGGGCGCGGATCACGATGGGCTTGGTCGCCGTGCCGTCGTGGTCCAGCAGCACGCGGAACTTGTAGGTCCCGGGGGCGATGAGCACCGTGTCACCGGCGACGGCGGCCTCGATCTTGGCGTAGCTGTCAGACGGGGTCACGGTGATCGTGGCGGCCTGCAGCGCACGAGGTGCGAGCAGGACCACCAGCAGGAGCAGGTACCGCGGCATGCTGGGCCTCCTGATGTCGGTGTGCCGGGATTGTCCCCCAACACCCGTGTTCAGGGCCACTGCAGATCGAGCAGCTGCCGTGGATCGGCGAGGAGGTGGCGCGCGCCGGCCTGGCGCAGCTCCTGTTCCGGGCGAAAGCCCCACAGCACGCCCACCGGCACCATCCCCGCCCTCGTGGCGGTCTGCATGTCGATCGCCGTGTCGCCCAGGTACAGCCAGTCGCCAGGGTCGATGTTGTGCTGCGCCGCAATCTGCCGCGCCACGGTGGGGTCGGGCTTGCGCGGCACCCCGTCGCGGGCGCCGAGGATCGGGTCGAAGGGCCAGGGCGAGAGCAGCTTGTCCGCGATGCGGCAGGTGAACTCGTGTGGCTTGTTGGACAGGATCGCCAGGGTCCACCGTCGCTGAACCAGCCCATCCAGCAGGTCCGCGATGCCGGGGTAGAGCCGGGTCTTGCGGTCCCAGCGTTGGCCGTAGTGCTCTTGCATGCGCGCGACACACTCGCTGACCGTGGCGTCGTTCACCATCGCGGCGGGCAGCGCGCGGCGGGCCAGCATCTCCACGCCTTCGCCGACGAACTGCTTGTAGGCCGCGGGTGGGTGAGTCGACGCCCCCAGCTCCTCCAGCGTGGCGTTCATCGAGTCCGCCAGATCATCCAGTGTGTCGAGGAGCGTTCCGTCGAGATCGAACAGCACGGCGTTCATGTCACGCTCATAGCAGGAAACGGTCGAGGAGACCAGGTACGCCGAGGTCGGAGCAGGTGCGCCAACGCGCCGCGTTCGTCAGACCAAGTCACTGTACTTTCACCGACGAGAAACCGGATGACGTCGATGTGCGACATCGACATCCGTTCTCCGACAGTGTTGCCGTGCGACAGAATTGCACGCATGAGGGGCCGGGCCCCCTGAGATCCACCCAATCGTCGAGCTGCGGCGTCGAAAACCGCAGTGGTCATCGCGCGCGAGGTCCATGGCAAGGCTCTTGCTAACGGCCTGCACGACGAAGACACCCAACACGAGGAGACCTGATGATGCATGGCAGACGTGAACTCACTTCACTTGTGGTGGTGCTGGGTCTGTGGGCCGCGGGATGCGGCGCGGATGACAGCCTCACCAGCGAGGGACAGAGCCGCATCGTCGGCGGCTCGTCGGTGAGCGATCTGCCGGCCGTGGGGGCCATCACGCGCAACGGCAATATGCACTGCACCGGCACGCTGGTCGGGCCGCGCACGGTCGTCACCGCGGCTCACTGCGTCAAGGGCTACTCCGCCCCCTCGCTGAGCTTCGTCGTCGGCTCGAGCCTCGGCGGCGCCCAGGCCATGATCAAGGTGGTGGCGGCCCAGGCCCACCCGTCGTACAGCGCGAGCTCGCTGCAGAACGACATCGGTGTGCTGACCCTGGCCCAGGACGCGCCGGTTCAGCCCATGACCCGGGTGGCATCCATGAGCAGCGCGCTGGTGGGGACGCGGCTGTACTTCGTGGGCTACGGCATCAGCGACGGCTACTCCAACAGCGGCTCCGGCATCAAGCGCGGGGTGTGGATCACCCTGACCAAGGTCTCGAGCACCAGCTTCTCCTACGGTGAGAGCGGCCGCAACACCTGCAGTGGCGACTCGGGCGGCCCGGCCTTTGTAGTGGACGCCAGCGGTCAGATGGCGCTGGCCGGCGTGACCTCGTACGGCGATCAGTACTGCACGAGCTATGGCGTCGACACCCGAATGGACGCCTACCTCGGCTTCGTGGGCATCAGCGGGACCGGAAGCACCGGAAGCACCGGAAGCACCACCCCGGCCGATCCGTGCAACGGTGAGACCTACGTCGGACGCTGCAGCGGAGGTCAGGTGATCTGGTGCGAGTCGAGCCAGATGTACACCCAGGACTGCGCCGCCGCCGGCAAGACCTGCACCTTCGACGCGTCCCACGGATACTACGGCTGCGCCGCGGTCGCCCAGCCGGTGGACCCGTGCAACGGGGAGACCTACGCCGGGCGCTGCAGCGGCAACACGGTGGTCTGGTGCGAGAGCCAGACGATCCAGCAGCAGCGCTGCAGCAGCACGGGGCGGACCTGCGCCTGGGTCGCCAACAAGGGCTATTATGGCTGCGTTTGACGGTTGCATTTGACGAGCGGGCTTTCATGTTTTACCACCTGCCCCGGATGCTAGGAGTTGCTGCATGACCCATCGCCTGTTCCCGCTGCTCGCGCTCTCTGCGCTGACCCTCCTCGTGGCCTGTGGGCCTGCTGACGACGATCTGCCGGACGGGGTGCTCCACGCGCCGCTGGTCAACGGCACCCTCGACCCCGGCCACCCCTCGGTCGGAGCCCTGGTCACCGACGGGGGCCTGTGCACCGCCACGCTGGTGGGCCAGCGCACCGTGCTCACCGCGGCGCACTGCGTCCAGCCTGGCGCGGAGCACCAGTTCTTCGTGGCCAACACCTTCTTCCAGGCCGAGTCGGCGCAGCGTCACCCGAGCTACTCGGCGGCCACCGCGTCCAGCGACGTGGGTCTGGTGGTGCTGAAGCAGGCGCCGCCGGTGAAGTACAGCTCGATCTCCACCCGTCCGCCGGCCAAGGGGCAGACGCTGACGCTGGTGGGTTTCGGCGCCACCGGCGACTCCGGCAACGGCTCCGGCACCAAGCGCGTGGGCTACAACACCGTGGCGTTCCTCACCGACCAGCGCATCGTGATCAGCGGGTCGGGCGGGTCGATCTCGAACCTGTGCTTCGGGGACTCGGGCGGGCCGACCTTCGTCGAGATCGACGGGCAGATGGTCCAGGTGGGCGTGCACTCCACGATCACCGGCAGCTGCGGCGTCCAGGGGCACGACATGCGGGTGGACCTGTTCGCCACGTGGATCCGCACCACGGCGGGGGGCGACGTGTCCGAGGACGGCAGGCCCTCTCCGCTGGACGACACCACCCCGCCGGCCGTGAGCATCACCTCCCCGGCGGCGGCGGCGTCGGTTTACCCGCGCCTGACCGTCAAGGCCACGATCACGGACGACCAGCAGGTGGTGGGCGCCGAGCTGCTGGTGGACGGCGCGCCGGTGGTCAGCCTGACCCAGGGGCCCTACGACTTCGAGTTGAGCCTCACTCCCGGGGAGCACCGGATCCGGGTCGAGGCGCAGGATGCGGTGGGCAACGTGGGCCACGACGAGGTCGTGGTCAACGCGCTCCCACCGGCGCAGTTCGGCGACCTGTGCGACGCGAACCAGGCCTGCGCCAGCGGCCTGTGCGCGACCCAGCACGAGCTGGCGTTCTGCAGCCAGCTGTGTGACCCCGCCACGAACCCGTGCCCCGGACAGGCCGACTGCCTGCCCGCCGGGGGCGGGAAGTACGCCTGCGGGGCCCCCGCCGATCGGACCGCGTCGTCCGGCGGCTGCTCCGTGGGTGCCGACCCCACGGTCGGGGGATGGATCGGGGGCGGGCTGCTGCTGCTGGTCCTGGGGCTCCGCCGTCGGCGCATCAACGCTGCCCCACGCCGCGCCTGACAACAACCCGCACCTGGTGTCTAATGGATCGCATGAACAAGCGATCGTTTCGCACGGTGATGATGCCCGATCCCGAGCTGCCGGTGCTGGAGAGCGGACGGCGCCGGTTCCTGGCCCAGCTGGCGCTGGTGCTGACTCCGGTCGCCCTGGCCAGCCTGTCGGGCTGCGTCGACGTGGAGGCCGCCCCGTCGCCGGCCGGCAAGCGGAAGCGGCCGCCACCCCGGCGGCCCGACGCCGGTCCGCGCAAGCCGCCGCCGCCGCGCCCCGGCGGTCCCGCCGTTCCTCCGGCCGAGCTGGACCGGCTCGAGGAGCGCTGAGCGATCGTGGGTGGCCGACGCCATCGACGGCGCGGCCGGAGCTACCGCTGAGCGGTTGATTTGCGGCCCCGGTCGCGGGCGATGGGGTACGATCCGATGCCCAATGGACGAGCCCCGCACCATCATCCACGCCGACATGGACGCGTTCTACGCCTCGGTGGAGCAGCGGGACGATCCGGCGCTGCGCGGACGACCGGTGGTGGTGGGTGGACCCTCCCGGCGCGGCGTGGTGGCCGCCGCCTCGTACGAGGCGCGGGTCCACGGCATCCACTCCGCGATGCCCATGGCCCAGGCCCAGCGGCGCTGCCGGGAGCTGGTTGTGCTGCCCCCGCGCTTCGCCCACTACGAGGCGATCTCACACGACGTGTTCGCCATCTTCGGCGACTACTCGCCGCTGGTGGAGCCGCTGTCGCTGGACGAGGCGTTCGTCGACATCAGCGGCACCCGGCGGCTGCACGGCGACCCCCGCGGCGTGGCGCAGCGGATCAAGGAGCAGGTGCGGGAGCATCTGGATCTCGTGGTCTCGGTCGGCGTCGCCCCGAGCAAGTTCGTGGCCAAGGTGGCCTCGGACCTGGGCAAACCCGACGGGCTGGTGGTGGTGGAGGCCGGCGAGGTGCGGCGGTTCCTCGAGCCGCTGCCGGTGAGCCGCATCTTCGGCGTGGGCCAGGTGACGCAGCAGGCGCTGGAGAGCCTCGGCCTGCGCACCATGGGCGCCGTGGCGAGCTACTCGCGAGAGGCGCTCCGCGGCCGGCTCGGCGAGCACGGCGAGCAGATCTGGCACCTGGCGCGGGGCGAGGACGATCGCCCGGTGGAGCCGGACCGGGAGGCGCAGAGCGTGGGCCATGAGAACACCTTCGACGAGGATCGGGGCGACCCGGCCCAGCTGCGGCTGGTGCTGCTGGAGCAGGGGGACCGGGTGGGTCGCCGACTTCGACAACACGGACTGTGCGCCCGGACCGTGGTGCTCAAGGTCAGGACCGCCGACTTCCGGCTGTACACGAGACGGCGACGACTGCCTCGCCCGTGCAGCGACGGTGGCGCCCTGGGACGGGCCGCGGGTGAGCTGCTGGTCGAGCTGATGCGAACCCACCCCGGGCCGTTTCGGCTCACCGGCGTGACCGGCGCCGACCTGTGTCCCGACGATCTGCCGGGGCAGCTGTCCCTCGACGAGCCGGACCACGCCAGGCGGGATCGGCTGCTCAAGACGCTGGACGCCATCGACGCGCTGTATGGCGAGGGCACGGTGCAGCGGGCCACCACGCTCCTGGACCGACGACGCGGCGCAACCAAATAGCAGTGACACCCAAATACCGGTGGGGCGATCCAGCGATATTTGGGTGACGCCGCGGGCAACAACAAATCATTCTGACCGGTTATTGAACGGCACCGCGATTGCTCTATGCCCGGCCATGGAGCCCAGAACCCAGATGCTCGAGGTGCAAGCATGAGCGCGACCCCCCTTCCGCCGGCCGAACCGGTCCGCCTGGAACAGCTGGTGGAGTACGCCCCAGGGGCTATTGTCAGCCGGACGCTGAGCAAGAGCGCAGCGGGCACGCTGACCGTGTTCGCCTTCGACGCCGGGCAGGAGCTGTCGGAGCACTCGGCGCCGTTCGACGCCGACGTGCTGGTCCTCGACGGCGAGGTGCAGCTGACCATCGGCGGCCAGCCGGTGCGCGCCACCGTCGGCCACACCGTACGGATGCCGGCCGACGTGCCCCATGCCGTGCTCGCCGTCTCGCGCTTCAAGATGCTGCTGATCATGATCCGGGGCTGACGACTCGTCCGACCTTCATTCGACCACCAATCCCCCACACAGGAGACACCACCATGGGCATGTTCTGTTTTCAGTGCGAGCAGACGATCAAGGGCAGCGGCTGCATCATCGCCGGACAGTGTGGCAAGGGACCCGACACGGCGGCCGTGCAGGATCTCGTGCTGCACGCCTGCAAGGCGCTGGCGCAGTACACCTATCGCGCGCGCCAGCTGGGGCGCCGGGATCCCGAGATCGATCGCTTCCTGCTGGAGGCAATGTTCTCCACGTTGACCAACGTCAACTTCGACACCGCGCGTCTGGGCCGCATGGCCGACACACTGGCCGGCATGCGCGACCAGGCGCGGCAGATGTACCTCGACGCCAGCACCGCGGCGGGGAGCACCCCCGCGTCGATGGACGGTCCGGCGGACTGGCAGCCCCGGGTGGAGCTGGAGCAGAAGGTGCGCCAGGCCGCGGCGGTGGGGATCATGGCGCGCAGGGAGCGCACCGACGAGAACGTGCTCAGCCTGCAGGAGCTGATCACCTACGGGCTCAAGGGTCTGTGCGCCTACGCGTACCACGCCGCGATCCTCGAGACCGAGGACCCGGCGGTCCACGACTTCATCCACGAGGCGTTGAACTTCCTCACCGAGGACCACGACGTGCCCCAGCTCACGGCCATGGCGCTGCGCGTGGGGGAGACGAACCTGCGCGTGATGCAGCTGCTGGATCAGGCCAACACGGGGGCCTACGGTGACCCCGAGCCGACGCAGGTGCGGGTCACGCCGATCCAGGGCAAGGCGATCCTCGTGTCGGGCCACGACCTCAAGGATCTGGAGGCGCTGCTGCAGCAGACCGCGGGACGCGGAATCAACGTCTACACCCACGGTGAGATGCTGCCGGCCCACGGCTACCCCGGCCTCAAGCGCTTCGCGCACCTGGCCGGGAACTACGGCGGCGCGTGGCAGAACCAGTTCACGGAGTTCGCGGCGTTCCCGGGTGCGATCCTCATGACCACCAACTGCATCCAGCGGCCGGACCGGTCCTACGCCGACCGCATCTTCACCTGCGGCACCGTGGGCTGGCCCGACGTGACACACATCGAGGACCGCGACTTCGGCCCGGTGATCGAGGCGGCCCTGGCCCAGCCCGGGTTCGCCGAGGACGGGCCGGAGCAGCGCATCACCGTGGGCTTCGGACACCACGCGATCCTCTCCGCGGCCGAGACGGTGGTGCAGGCGGTGAAGGACGGGCAGATCCGCCACTTCTTCCTCATCGGCGGCTGCGACGGCGCCAGGCCGGGACGCAACTACTTCACCGACATGGCGCAGGCGGTGCCCGAGGACTGCCTGATCCTGACCCTGGGCTGCGGCAAGTACCGCTTCAACAAGCTGGAGCTGGGGCAGGTGGCGGGGCTGCCGCGGCTGCTGGACATGGGCCAGTGCAACGACGCCTACGGCGCGATCCAGGTCGCCGCCGCCCTGGCCAAGGCCTTCGACACCGACGTCAACGGCCTGCCGTTGACCCTGGTGCTGTCGTGGTACGAGCAGAAGGCGGTGGCGATCCTGCTCACCCTGCTGCACCTCGGGATCAAGAACATGCGGCTCGGCCCGTCGCTGCCCGCGTTCCTGTCCAAGGCGGTGCTCAACCTGCTGGTGGAGAACTACGCGCTGACGCCGATCTCGACGCCGGAGCGCGACCTGCAGGCGATCCTGGGCTAGTCAGCGGATCAGCGCGAGCAGCCGGCGCGCGGCCACGCGGGCCGCCGTGGGGCGACCCAGCCGGGATGCCGCCAGGGCCATGCGCTGCAGCTGTTCCGGGTGGCGCAGCAGCTCCTGCAGCGCGTCCCGCGCCTCACCAACGTGCTCCACGCGCACCGCCGCGCCCTGTCGCACCAGCACGTGAGCGTTGGCCTCCTCCTGGCCGGCCAGCGGCTTCAGCGCCAGCAGCGGCAGCCCCATGGCCAGCAGCTCGGCGCAGGTCATGCCCCCCGGCTTGCCCACCGCGAGGTCCGCCGCGGCCATGTAGTCCGCCATGTTCTCCACCTGCCCCGTGGCGTGCAGCGTCGAGGGTGGCAGCCGCTGCGCGAGCTGCTCCGCCTCGCGCTGCAGCTCGGCGTTGGTCCCGGCGATGAGCACCAGCTGCAACGGCACAGCGGGGCCCGCCAGCTCGGCCAGCGCCCGGGTCGTCTCGAGGATCGGGCCGAGGCCCAGGCCGCCGCCCAGCATCAGGATCGTCAGCCGCCCGGTGGGCAGGCCCAGACGGGTCCGGGCCGCATCCCCTCGCGCGCGCTGTTGGGCGAAGTCCTCGCGCAGGGGGATGCCGCAGTCCAGCACCTCCCCCGTCGCGCCGTGCTCACGCAGCGCCGCGGCCGCCTCGGCGCTGGGCGCCAGGTACAGATCGACGCCGTCCACGATCCACGCCGGGTGCCCATCCAGATCGGTGAGCACGGCGGAGAGCGGGGCGACGAGCTCCGGGCCCCGACGCAGCGCCGCCCCGAGCCCGCAGGCCAGCGGGTGAGTCGCCAGCAGCAGGTGGGGGTTGAACCGCAGCGCCTCGGGTAGCAGCGCCTCGGCCCGTACGCCGTCCACCAGCTGGCTCAGCGGCTGCAGCAGATCGAACAGACCCCGCTGCCCGTAGATCGCGCCCCACAGCCCGGGGATCGAGCGCTGCACGCCGAGGTACAGGTCCCGCGCCAGGGCCCCGGCCCCCGCGCCGAGGTAGTCCAGCGCCTCGATCGTGCGAAAGCTGGCCGCCGGCTCCAGCGCGGCCAGCGCCTGGCACAGCGCCTCGCCCGCTCGACGGTGTCCGGCCCCGACGTCGACGTTGAGCAGCATCACGCGCGGTCCCGGCATGCGGCGATGCTACACCCGACGTGACGCTTCCGAACAGCGGAGGCTCAGCTCCGTCGGGCGAGATACACCACGTGGTGCCGGCCGCCACCGGCGATGCGCCGGCACTCCACCTGGAACGTGTTCGAGGCGCGCAGCCGCTTCTCGAACGCCGCGTCGGGATCCTCGGACCACACGGCGAAGATCCCCCCGGGTCTCAGCGCGGTGTGGGCCCGGGCGATGGCCTGTGCGTCGTAGAACTCGCCGTTGGCCCCGCGCCGGCCGGCGTTGGGCCCCTCGTACAGATCGAGCAGGATCGCGTCGAATCGCCCCGTGCTCTGCCGGATCACCAGCGCCACGTCGGCGATCTCGACGATCACCCGGGGGTCGTTCACCGCGCCGCCCGTCAGCTCGGCCAGCGGCCCGCGGCACCAGTCCACCACGGTCTGCGTGATCTCGCACATCGTGACCCGGGCCGTGGGCGGCAGCTGCTCCAGCGCGGCGCGCAGCGTGAACCCCATCCCCAGCCCGCCGATGAGCACCGTGGGGTGCTCCAGCTCCCGGGCCGCGGGGCACCCCAGCCGCGCCAGCTCCTGCTCGGAGCGGCTGGCCTGGCTCACCATCAACACGCGGCCGTCGATGGTCATGCGGAAGTCCCGCTCGCCCCGCTGGTGGAGCGTCAGCTCGCCCTCGGCGGTCCGCACCGAATCCACGATGTGCCACGGAAGCATCGGGAAACCCTGGCGAACCGACGCGCCGCTGTCAAGGGGGTCCGCATTGGATCTGGCGCCGTGGATGGTGGTACCATTTCGCGCACGCATGAGCCAAGCCACGATCCTGATAGTGGAGAACCGACGGCTCTTCACCCAGTTCAAGAAGCGGCTGTCCTCCGGGCGTCAGGCGTTGGAGTTCGCCCCCGACCTGGCCCGGGCCAGCAGCCAGTTCGAGGCGTGGAATCCCTGGCTCATGGTGCTGCCCATCGATCTGCCCCACGCCGAGCTGCTGCCGCTGGTGCAGCATGCCCGCCAGCGACAGACGTCGATCCTCGGCCTGGCCCGTGAAGGCGGCCTGGCCTCGGTGGAGTGGGCGGACCGGGTCGTGCCCTACACCGACACCGAGCAGGTGATTCGCGCCGCCTCGGAGCTGCTATTGCAGCGCACCCGCGGACCGGGTTCGGGCGAGTTCGTGGAGGAGGCCACGGTGGTGCAGGCGATGGACGTGCTGTTCCCGCCCGCCAGCAGCCACGACGTGACCCACGAGGAGCCGACGGTGGGGTTCACCCCCATCCCGGCCCTGCTCCGGCGCAGCGCAATGCAGCCGGAGGAGGTCACCGCCGTCGAGGTGCACCGCGAGCCGCAGGTAGACCTGGACACGGCGGAGTCGCTGGACCCGGTGCGGGAGCTGCTGCTGCTGCAGCAGCGGCAGCAGGGGCTCGAGGAGCAGATGCTCGCCCTGCGCGGCGAGGCCGAGGAGGCCGCGACCCTGGCCCGGGAGCTCGAGGCGGTGCAGCGCGATCTCGCGGGGCAGCTGCATAGCGGGCAGGAGCAGCAGGCCGCGCTGCTGGCCTCGCTGAGCCAGCGGTTGCAGGTCATGGACCAGTACAAGGCGCCGGCCGAGCAGCTGGAGCAGACGCGTCACGAGCTGGAGCAGCAGCGGGGACGGCTGCACACCATCGAGGTCGAGCTGGAGCAGGCGCGGCAGTCGTTGCAGGGGGACCTGGAGCAGCAGGAGGTGCAGGCCAACGCGCTGCACGATCGTCTCAATCGCCTGAGCCACGATCTGCCGGGGTGGCTGGACCAGCTGCGACGCGAGCTGGCGCCGCAGGAGGAGACGACCCAGGTGGAGAGCGCGCTGGCGCGGTTCGAGGACCACGCGACGACCATCGCCACGCTGCAGCGACAGCTGGAGCAGCTCGATCGGATCAAGGCGCCGGCTCGGGATCTGGAACAGACGCGTCAGGATCTGTCCCGCGGCCGAGACGAGCTGTCCCAGCGGCTGGGCCAGGGCCAGGAGGCGCTGCGGCAGCAGCTGGAGCAGCTGCACCAGGGCCGCGCCGAGCTGCTGGCGCAGGTGGAGCAGCAGGCCAGCGCCCTGGTCACGGTGGATCGGCGGCTGGGTCAGCTGGACCGGATCAAGGCGTCGGCTGACGCCGTGGAGCAGGCCCGGCGTGAGCTGGAGCTGCTGCAGCAGTCGCTGGAGCAGATCCGGGACGAGCTGTCGCGGAAGCTGGGGCTGACCCAGGAGGTGCTGGGCCAGCAGCTGGTGGAGGCGCAGCAGGCCCGGGCCGAGCTGGCGCAGCAGGTGGAGCAGCAGGCCACCACGCTGGCGGCCGTGGATCGGCGGCTGGGTCAGCTGGATCGATCCAAGGCCCCGCAGGAGCTGCTGTCCCAGACGCGCAAGGAGCTGGAGCAGGCCCGCGGCGATCTGGAGCAGCGGCTGGTCCAGGCGCAGGAGCTCTCCATTCGCCAGCTGGAGGGCGAGCGGCAGTCCCGCGCCGAGTTGACGAAGCAGGTGGAGCAGCAGTCCACCGTGCTGTCGGTGGTGGACCGACGGCTGGGGCAGCTGGATCGGGTCAAGGCGACGGAGGAGGCGTTGCAGCAGATGCGGGACGAGCTGCAACAGGGCCGCGCCGAGCTGCAGCGGGAGCTGGAGCTGCTGCAGCAGGCCGCCGTCCAGCAGCTGGAGCAGGTCCAGCTGCGACAGGGGCGGCAGCTCGCCGCCGCGGAGCGGCGCCTGGCCGCGGTGGAGCAGAACAAGGCGGAGGCGGCCGACCTCGAGCAATCACGCAACGAGCTGGCGCAGGGCCGGCAGGAGCTGGAGCAGACGCTGTCCGCCACGGGGCAGGAGCTGCTGCAGCAGCTGCACCAGGTGTGGGACACGGCGGCGGAGCGCCTGGACCACGTGGCGCGGCAGCTGGAGCAGCTGGAGCAGGACAAGGCATCCGACGAGAAGCTGACCCGGGAGCTGGAGCAGATCCAGACCGATCTGGCGGCGCGGCTGGACGCCGCGCGGGGCGACCTGTCGCTGCTGCGCGAGGAGCTCACGCACCAGGTGGGCGGTGCACGTCACGACCTGGAGCAGCAGATCGAGCAGTGGCGCGGCCGGCTCTCGGCCCGCACCGAGGACCTGGAGCAGGAGCAGGAGCGGCTGGCGCGGGACAAGGCCGGCGCGGCGGATCTGACCCGGGTGCAGACGGACCTGGAGCAGGCGCTGGCCGAGGCCGGCGCGCAGCTGCAGGAGCGGGCGGCGTTCCACGACCGCCAGCTGGAGCAGCTCGATCAGACCAAGGCCTCCGCCCGGGACCTGACCCAGACGGACGCGGGGCTGGAGCAGGCGCGGGAGGAGCTGGCCCGGATCACGGCCGATCTCGACCGGGCGCGGCAGGCCCAGGACGCCGTGCGGCAGGAGCTGGAGCAGAAGATCGAGCTCGGGCAGCAGGAGCTGGGCCTGCGGCTGGAGCAGGCCCGGGCCAGCATCGACGAGCGGGCGGCGTTTCAGGACAAACAGCTGACCCAGCTCGATCGGGCCAAGGCCACCACCCGGGAGCTGACCCAGGTGCGTGAGGAGCTGGAGCAGACCCGGCAACAGCTGGAGCAGGTCGCGGCGACGCTGGGCACCGCGCGTCAGGAGCTGTCGGGGCAGCTGCAGACCAGCGCCGAGGAGCTGGGCCGGCAGCTGGGCCAGGCCCGCGCCGATCTCGAGCAGCGGGACGGCGAGCTGGAGCAGCGGCTCACACGCCTTCAGGACGACGTCGTGCACCGGGGCGAGGAGCAGGAACTCCAGCTGGATCAGGCGCGGCAGGAGCTGACCCAACAGCAGGAGCAGAAGCGCGCCGCGCTGCAGCACTCCGTCGACGAGCACCACACCCTGCTGGAGCAGACGCGGCACGAGATGTCCCAGCGCTTCGGCCTGGCGCAGCAGGAGTTCGGCCATCAACTGGAGCGGGCCGAGGAGGATCGGGGGCGGCTTCAGCGGCGGATCGAGGACACGGCCACCGGCCTGGGCCAGCAGCTGTCCGATCTGGAGCAGGGGCTGTCGGGGCAGCTGTCCGATCTGGAGCAGGGGCTGTCGGGGCAGCTGTCCGAGACCCGTCAGACCCTGGAGCAGCAGCAAGAGCAGGCGCGGGGCGAGCTGAGCCAGCGGGTGGATCAGGCGCGGGACGAGCTGAACCGGCAGCGGGAGCACACCGCCGCGACGCTGCAGGGCGCCGTGGACGAGCACGCCACGTGGCTGGGGCAGCTGGAGCGCGACAAGGCCACGACCGCGTCGCTGAGCCAGACGCAGCAGCAGCTGGAGCAGGCCCTGGCCACGACCCGGACCCAGCTGGAGCAGGCCCTGGCCACGACCCGGACCCAGCTGGAGCAGGTCCTGGCCACGACCCGGACCCAGCTCGAGCAGGCCGTGCTGCAGACGCAGCAGCGGCTGGGTCAGACGCAGGAGTCGCTGCAGCAGAAGCTCGACGCCGCCGCCGGACTGACCGACGCGCGGCTGCAGCAGGCGGAGCAGGCGCGAACCGGGTTGTCGCAGCAGCTGGAGCGCCAGACCGAGGCTGCGAGCACACGACACCAGCGGCTGGAGGACTCGGTGGTGGAGCTGCGTGGCGACATGGCGCAGCAGGGACGGGCCTTCAACCAGCGGGTGGAGCAGCTGCTTGAACCGGGCCGCGTCCTGGCCCAGCTCGGCCGTAGGATGCTTGGCTGGCCCTACGTCCTGATCCTGGCCGGGCTGGTGGGGATGCTGCTGGCCAGCATCGGCGGGCTGTATCTGCTGTTCCGCACCCCGCCACCACCGGCACCGCCCGTGAGTCACCCCGCGACGGCGCCGAAGACGGCGCCGAAGACAGCGCCGAAGACGCCGCCGAAGACGCCGCCGCCGAAGGTGACGACCGAGGCGCAGCCGACACCGCCGCCGCCGAAGGTGACGACCGAGGCGCAGCCGACACCGCCGCCGCCGCCGAAGACGCCATTGCCGCCCGACGCGACGAGCTTGGAATCGCCGCCGGCCCCGAGCCCGCTGCCGCCCCACGTGGTGGAGCTGAAGCCCCTGGGCCGGGCGCTCGATCCCCGCCAGCGGCGCGCCCGCGTCCGGATGCTGGCGCGGGGGCAGCTCCTCTCCAGGCGCGCGGAGCAGACCGCGGCCCACAAGCTGCTCACCGCGGCCCTGGCTCTGGCCGACGACGTCGCGGTTCGGCGCCTGCTGTCGGAGAGCCACGAGCGCGCCGGCGAGCTGGCGGCGGCCGCGTATCACCTGGAGCGGGCGATCCGCGTCGCCCCCCGGCGCCAGGTGCCGCTGCTGTATGACGAGCTGGGGCTGCTGCAGATCAAGGCCGGCAGCCGCGATCAGGCGTGCCTCGCGCTGAGCACGGCCCGCAAGCTGGCGCCCCGGCTGGCCGCCGTGAAGCGACACTGGGACCGGCACTGCAGATAGTATCGGGAGGCCGCGTGACTGACCCCAACAACCAGCAACGACCGACGGAACCCGTGGTGCTCGACCGACCGCTGGCGCTGCCGCCGCCGCTGCCGCCGGAGGTGGTGGCGACCTTTGGTTCGATCCGCAAGCGGCGCGCGCTGCTGCGCTCCCCGGCGTATCAGGCGCATCACCAGCAGCTGCTGGACCTGACCTACGGCATGCAGTACGAGCCTGCTCCCGGCTCCGCTCCGCACCCGAGCGAGGCTCCTCCCCTGAGAGGCCCGAGGACAGGCCTCCAGGGGACAGGCCCGCTCCGGCCCTTCGTGCGCGTCGCGTCGTGGAACATCAAGCGCGGGATCCAGCTCGACCGGATCAAGACCTTCATCGAGCGCCACCCGGTGCTGCGTCACGTCGAGATCTGGATGCTCAACGAGGTGGACATCGGCATGGCCCGCTCGGGTAACCGCAACGTGGCCGCCGAGCTGGCCCGGCACCTGGGGCTGGGCTTTGTCTACGGCAACTCCTATCTCTGCCTGGACCACGGCGACGCCCGGGACGGTACGCCGCAGGGGGAGAACCACGAGTCGCTGCACGGCAACGCGATCCTGTCGCGTCACCCCTTGATCCAGGCCGAGAACTTCTCGATCCAGATCTCCAAGGACAAGTTCCACAGCTCGGAGAAGCGGCTGGGGCACAAGAAGGCGCTGTGGGCCCTGGTCCAGACCCCGCTGGGCCCGCTGCCGGTGGTGGTGCTGCACCTGGACGCCTACGCCTCCGCGGCCCAGCGAGGGGCCCAGCTGCAGGACGCGCTGGACCGGGTGGCGCTGCGCGGGCTGCGTGATCGGGTGCTGCTGGGGGGCGACCTCAACACCAACACCTACGACGCGAAGAACGTGGGGCAGATCTGCCTCAACCTGGCGCGCAAGGCGGTGCGCGGCGGGTTCCCCCACGCGATGCACCACTATCTTCATCCGTACGAGCTCTACGAGCGCCCAGTGTTCCGGGCCATGGAGCGCGAGGGGTTCGACTACCGCGCGTTCAACGCCATGGGGCGCGGCACCACGCGCTACGAGGTGGAGACCTTCGACTCCGAGTCCACGGTGCGCGAGCAGCTGCCGGGCTTCGCGGTCAAGGTCCTGCGCCGCAAGCTGCGCCCGTGGAACGGCGTGGCGGCGATCAAGGTCGACTGGTTCTTCGGACGTGGTCTGGAGGTGGCGCGCGACGCGTCGGACGGGTCGTCGGACGAGTCGTCAGGCCCGGACCCGCGGCCCCCGGGATCCATCGAACGCCCGGCCGTCGACGGGGTTCCGCTCTCGGACCATGATCCCATCGTGGTGGACGTCCAGCTCTGACGCCGTGGTATCATCGTCATATCCCACAATCGGACGGAGACGAACCATGCGCGACACGCGATGGGCCATGGTGCTGAGTGTGGCGCTGGCGGTGGCGTGCAACGAGGAGGTCGGGAGCCGGGACGCCGGGGGAGACGGCCCGCGGCCGCCGGACGGCGTGACGGGGCAGGAGCGGACGTCGCGGCCTACGAGTTCAAGAACAAGACGCTGAGCATCAAGAGCGGCTGGCCGGTGATGGCGGGCGCGTCGACGGAGTCCTACGAGGTGCGGGGGCTGGCGGCCGCCGACCTCGACGGCGACGGCTCGATCGAGGTTGTGGCCACCACCACCGTGGGGGGGCTGGCTCGCAGGTCTGGGTCTTCGACGCCGCGGGCAAGCTGTACCAGCCGGCGAACCTGACCCAGTGGAACGCCTGGCCGCGCTACAACAAGCTCACCGGCGAGGGCAACGACGCCGACGCCAACGGCATGGGCCACGACGGCTTCGGCTGCTACTAGGGCCTCAACGTCGCCGTCGGCAACGTGGACGACGACGCCCAGCTGGAGATCGTGGTGACCTACGACAACCACCTGATCTTCACCACCTTGGGTGGGCCCACCGAGGCCAACGCGGGCCGGTTGGTGATCCTCGACGCCACGGGCAAGCTGCTGCACACGGTGACGGTGCCGAACCAGGGGACCAACGGCAACGGCATCGGCCTGCCCGCGGCGCCGGCGGTGGGCGACCTCGACGACGACGGCGCGCTGGAGATCGTGGTCCAGAGCTTCGACCATGGGCTGGACATCTTCCGCGTGCCGGGGTCCGGCACGGCGTGCCTGCCC
>Ga0210044_10000726_pt1 | contig 50280 bp, 49 predicted proteins | sample CryGey13umfilter_2_FD_183959 | JGI IMG/M metagenome (GOLD analysis project Ga0210044, IMG submission 183959) | Groundwater microbial communities from aquifer in Utah, USA - Crystal Geyser 4/9/14 3 um filter (SPAdes) (version 2) | ecosystem: Environmental > Aquatic > Deep subsurface >...
ATACACCCAAGAGGCGTTAGACTTTTTTCCGCATAAGGAAGGTTATGTAAAAAGCACCACCACAGACAACGGCATCCCAAGTTTTAACTATGTATTTAGCTATACGGATCATTTAGGCAACATACGCTTACGCTACACCAAAACCGAAACCCAAGGGCTTACCATACTGGAAGAGAATCATTACTATCCTTTTGGGTTAAAACACAACGGCTATAACAGCGACCATAAAATTTTTGAATTTAATGATGGCACCAACACCGTAGTGTTAACTCCTGTTACGCCTAATAGGAAGGAGACGTATAAGTATAAGTATAACGGCAAAGAGCTTCAAAACGAGTTTGGGGTAGAAATGTACGACTTCGGGGCCAGGAACTATGACCCTGCTATTGGTAGGTGGATGAATATGGATGCTCTTAGTGATCTTTATCCTGATTGGTCTCCTTATAATTATACTTTAAATAATCCAATTTTTTACATAGATCCAGATGGTAACTATGTCGATGTTTCTTTTATATATGAAAAGGATGATGAAGGAAACTATAAGAATCAAAATTTAGTTGAAGCATTTGAAGTGTTTGCTACCCCAAAAGAGGGAATAGCTTTTTTATCAAATTATGCAGAAGAAGGACAAGTAATTGCTGGAATTGAATATGGTAAAAGTGGAGAATTTCATAATAATGGAATCGATTTAGGTTTTGGGCAATTAGCTAAAGGAGATAACGCAGAAGGAAGAACGGGCTATGAAGAATCTGAAAGAGGTTTGAATATAACAATAAATCTCAGAGAAAAGGGCAATACTGACAATTATATAAAAACCATTGGGCATGAAGGCTTTTTACACGCTGATAAGTATAGCGTGGATTATTCTGATGATAGACAAATTAATTTTTCTTCAGGAATTGATAAAGATATTGTTAAATATGTTGAATCATTGACTAAAAAGCAAAATGTAAAAGAAAGGTTTAATCATCATTTTCAAGAAAGAAGAGATAAAGTCTTAGAAGAAAAGCTAGTTCCTATTCTACAAAGTTATTATCAAAGTAAAGGAATTAAAAAGCCTGTAAAAGAGGTAAAGGATGGGGTTACTGATTTTATCGATTAAATATTTTATAATGAAAAAATCTATTATTTATTATTTTGGAATGGCACTATTAGCATTTTTAATTGCTTGTAATGGTACTACTGAAAATAACCCCAGTCCTGAATATAGTTACAGAAGCATCGAATTGTTTAATGTAATATATGGAAAGGCTCTTATGTCTTTTCAAATTGATTCAACTGGTAGGATATTAGAATATGTTAAGTACCCTAAAAACACAAGAATATATAGCTATAATTTGAGCATGATAGAGTTAGATTCTTTAAAGGGTTATTTAGATTTAACATATCAATATGAAGAACCTATTAAAGATAAAATTAGTGGATGTGTTGATGGAGTGTCATATCATTTGACTGTCGATACAAAAGATAAAGCGTATGATTTAGAAAATACAATTTGTAATGATAAAAACATAGTGGATGAAATGGTGCTTTATATTTTAAACATTACGGAGACTAAAAACAAAAAAATATTGTTTAAAAACTATATAAAATACGAAAATATACTAAAAGATGCTGATTCAATATTAAACCTAGGTTTATAAGGGTATTTCATACTCGAAGAAAGTTAAAAAACCCCGCTGCGCAAAGTCTCATGACTTTGAGCTTTCACCATGGTTATTGAATTATCAAAACGCCATCAGCATCTCCTGATGCTGTTCCTGCATTTAAATAAAAACCCTTACAGCGCCGCGACATTTTTCTAAAAAATCCTTGAATTTTTTGTGGTTTTAAAAGGAGAGTTGATTTAAATCTTGATAATTATTCCAAAATCGGAGTAGTTCAATAGCGTTGTTTTTGATGCGATAATACAATGTAATTTGAGGAACAACAGGTACTTGAAAGGTATTTAGATATGCTGTTGGTTTAAAATTGACATTTCCCTTTTTAAGTAATTCCATAAGCTCATCGGTTTTATCCATGAAATTATATACTTCCACAAGTGTCCATTCTTTTTCTAGATATTCGATGTTGTTCCAATAGTCAATTTTAGCACGTTCAGACCATAAAATTACCATAACGTGTTATCGGTTAAAAAGATGCGGGAATCGTTTTTTTGTCTCTTCCATTAAAGTATGATGTTCAATTGTTCCTTTTGTTTCTATTGAAGTTATCGCTTCATCAATAGCTATTTTTTGCTCTTTAGAAAGCGAAATAGGTTTTTCTTTAAAAATCTCAAACTTCACTTTTAAAGATTTTACAAAAGCTTTTAAAGCACTCTCTTGTTCAGGAGTTTCTGTATATATAATAAAAGTTTGTTCTGACATAAATACTTTTTTTAATGTATTTTTGATACAAATGCTATTGAAAACAAAATAAAATAATTATAATATGATTGTCACCTCATTACAAAAATACAAAAAAATAATATCCCGCTGCGCAAAGTCTCATGACTTTGAGCTTTCATAATTGTTATTGAATTTCCAAAACGCCATCAGCATCTTATGATGCTGTTCCTGCATTTTATAAACTGGATACTGTTCTTTTATTTTACAATGCCAACCAATATATTTCCTATCTTTATAACGCCACAGGCGAGAAAATACAGGGCGGAGCGTTAAAAAACATCCCAGTGGGCTGTTTTAGCGAACGAGCCAGCCTGCCGCGCGGAAAAAATTGTAAACGAAGTGAATACCATTTTTTATTAAAAACCAAGACAGTTTGTCCACCACCCATTATAGAAACGGCTTTCCCTATTTTGACCATGTACTACAGTTTTTCTCCACCCCGGAGGGTTATGTAAAAAGCATTAACTCTTAAAAAATGTTTAACACATAAAAAAAGCGGCTACTTTATTACAGTGTTGCTTTTAAATAAAGGGTAGAAACCTATTTTTTCTTATTGGCTTCTATGATGTATTTTTCCAGAGCCATAGTCATGGAAGGGGTTTCTGGTGTAGGTGCCTGTATGTCAATACGCAAACCGCTTTCAATAGCAGCTTGCCCGGTAGTGCTTCCAAAAACCGCAATGCGAGTATCATTTTGTTCAAAATCAGGAAAATTTTCAAAAAGGGACTTAATTCCCGTTGGACTGAAAAAAACTAAAATGTCATAATACACATCCTTCAAATCGGAAAGGTCACTCACTACCGTTTTGTAAAAGGTGGCTTGTTTCCATTTTACTTTAAGACCGTCTAATATTTCCGGAATTTCAGGCATTAAAACATCAGAACAGGGCAAAAGAAATTTTTCGGTTTTGTATTTTTTTATGATAGGGGTAAGTTCAGAAAAAGTTCGTTTTCCAACATAAATTTTTCGTTTTCTATACACTACATATTTTTGTAAATAAAAGGCAACCGCTTCTGAAAGACAAAAATATTTTAAGGTATCGGGCACTTTGTATCGCATTTCTTCAGCGATTCTAAAAAAATGATCTACAGAATTTCTGCTGGTTAAAATAATGGCAGAATAGTCATGTAAATCTACTTTTTGTGCCCGAACATCTTTGCTGGAAACCCCTTCTACGTGAATAAAGGGTCTGAAATCAACCTTGACTTTTTGTCTGTCAATGAGTTCAAAATATGGAGAATTTTCTATTATAGGTTCTGGTTGGGAAACCAAAATTGTTTTCACTTTCATAAACCTGGTTTTAATTATTGAATTTTCAAACTAAACAATTGCCTTGTAAAGGATGAGATAGGGTGAAATTTCAAGAGCGCAAAGATATAAAATAAAATAAAAAAAACGGGCGATTATAAACTTTTCATTGGTTCGGTAAGTATAAAACAAAGACAATAGGTTGACCAAAAGGAGTATTAATATAAGGATAAGCAGCAATAGAGGACTTTGCGGAAGGGTATATAGAAATAAAATATTTATTCCTAATAAAAAAATTCCCATAAGGTTTCTATAGCTTAATTTATGGTATAGATAGATTTCTAAATACTCGTCAAAAGAAAATAGGTTAGCAATAATTTTTTCAATATAAAATTTAACCCCTAAAAATAAGGTGTAGTATGAAACGATTTGAAGATAGAGCAAGACTCCTTGCGTTTTAAATTCATTAAAAAAAACGGTAATGAGAAAATACAAAAAAATAGATACAGAAAGAATTTGCACTAGAAGCAATAAAACATTAAAAGTGCTAAAAATTGTCCGGTTTTTGCCGTGAACTAAAAAGTATTTATTTGAAATGGGGAGTAAAAGTAACTCATTAAACCTATTGCTGTTTATTAATTTTGCAGCTGTTAAAAGAATTAAGCACAGAATTACTACTAAGGTAATCCAATCCATAGTGTTATTATTTCTTATGATTTGTTCCAAAGGATTCTATTTATTGATGCAAATCTAAAGCAATTTAAGGAAGCAATAGGAAAATTTTGGGAGTCTTTTATGTATAAAAATGAGTACATTTGCTCAAAATTTTAAGGAATGCCCGAGGCAATTGTCGTCATACCAACTTTCAATGAAATTGAAAACATAGAGCGTTTGATTAGAAATATTTTTTCATTACAACGCGGGTTTGAAATTTTGGTGGTGGATGATAATTCACCCGATAAAACGGCAGATAAAGTAAGGGAGCTTATCAAGGAATTTCCGGAGACATTGCATCTAGAAGTTAGAAAAGAAAAAATGGGTATAGGCACAGCATATATTCACGGATTTAAATGGGCATTGCAGAAAAATTATCAATATATTTTTGAAATGGATGCCGATTTTTCACACAACCCGAATGATTTAATTCGGTTGTATAATGCCTGTGTAAAAAGAGGATTTGACATGGCTATTGGCTCCAGATACGTCGATGGTGTAAATGTAGTGAATTGGCCAATGAGCCGAGTGCTACTGTCTTGGGGGGCATCAAAATATGTTAACATAATTACCAGAATGCCAATTTGCGATACTACAGCAGGATTTATTTGTTACCATCGTAGGGTATTAGAAAAAATAAATTTAGATAAAATACATTTTGTTGGGTATGCCTTTCAAATTGAAATGAAATTTAAGGCTTACTTAAGCAAATTTAAAATAATTGAAGTTCCTGTAATCTTTACAGACCGAACTAAAGGCGAATCAAAAATGAGTGGGAGCATCATTTCTGAGGCAATTTTTGGAGTAATAACCATGAAATTTAAAAGCCTTTTTAACCGCTATGAAATTTAAAAAATGAATGTCATATTAATAAAAAATGCCAATGTGGTCAATGAAGGTACTATTTCGAATTGTGATGTACTGATAGAAAATGACTTAATTGTTGCCATAGCTGAGTCTATAAGTGCAAAATCTGCTAACACACAAATAATTGATGCTGAAGGAAAATATTTACTGCCGGGTTTAATTGATGACCAAGTGCATTTTAGAGAGCCAGGCCTAACCCACAAAGCTACTATTGAAAGTGAATCAAAAGCGGCAGTCGCCGGGGGAATCACTTCGTATATTGAAATGCCTAATACAATCCCTCAAGCTACTACGTTAGAAAAACTGGAGGAAAAATTTGCTATAGCCGAGAAAACCTCTTGGGCAAATTATTCATTTATGTTTGGAGGCACAAATGATAATTTAGAGGAAATTTTAAAACTAGATCCTCAAAAAGTAGCCGCAATAAAACTGTTTTTAGGGTCTTCTACAGGAAACATGTTAGTAAATGACCCTAAAGTTTTGGAAGCCATTTTTTCAAAAACCAATATGCTCATTGCTACGCATTGTGAAGACGAAGCCACCATCCAAAAAAATCTTCAAATACATTTAGAAAAATATGGTGAAGACATCCCTATATTTTGTCACCCAAACATAAGAAGCGAAGAAGCGTGTTATCTTTCTTCCTCCTATGCTGTAGCTTTAGCTAAAAAAACGGGTGCAAGACTTCATGTTTTTCATCTTTCTACGGCTAAAGAAACCAAGTTGTTTAGCAACAAATTGCCTTTGGCCAAAAAAAAGATTACTGCTGAGGTATGCATACATCACCTTTGGTTTACCGAAGAAGATTATAAAACAAAAGGCACTTTAATTAAATGGAATCCTGCCATAAAAACCATAAAAGATAGAGAGGCTTTATGGGAAGCACTTCTTGATGACCGCATAGATGTTGTTGCCACAGACCATGCTCCACACACTTTAGAGGAAAAAAAAGAAACATACACAAAAGCCCCTTCCGGAGGCCCACTTGTACAACACGCACTAGTGGCGATGCTTGAAAACTACCACCGCGGTAAAATTTCATTAGAAAAAATTGTAGAAAAAATGTGCCATAATCCCGCAATCCTTTTTCAAATTAAAAATAGAGGATTTATTAAAAAAGGATATAAAGCAGATTTGGTGTTAGTTGATTTACATTCGCCTTGGGCTGTAAAAAAAGACAATATTTTGTACAAATGCGGTTGGTCGCCATTTGACGGATATACGTTTACCTCAAGAGTAACACATACTTTGGTAAATGGAAAATTGGTGTATAACAATTTTAAATTCATACATTCCCCAAATGCAGAACGGCTTGAATTTAATAGATAAATGGGTTACAAACTATAAAACTAATATGAAAAAGCATCTTATTTTCCTATGGATTAGTTTTTCCTTTTTAGGATGTCAAAATGTGGAATACCCCAAAAAACCTAAGAACTTAATTCCCGAAGATAAGATGGTTGAAATAATGACCGATATCCAACTTTTTCATACCGCAAAATCCTACAACCGAAATCCACTTCAAAAATCAGGACTGTCTCCTTACCATTATATTTATGAAAAACATAATATAGATAGCTTACAGTTTGTAACAAGCAATACCTATTATGGATCAAATCTTAAAATATACGGCACACTTTACAGTAGAGTAAAAGAGGGCTTAGAAGTTAAAAAAGCTAAAATAGACTCCATTCTTGCAAAAGAAAAAAGAATAAAAGATTCCATAAAAATAATTACAGATTCGCTTCGATTATTAGAAATAGAAAAACCGATTCTTCCTGTTTCTACAGAGCTGAAAAAGTCTGAATAACTTATAAAAAATTTGTTTTTTTAAAGTTTGAAACGGTATTTATAATGGTTTCATGTAAGGAAATAAATGTGTAACCAAGGGCATTTTTTATTTTTTGATTGTTGTAATGTTTTTTTGAAACCATTGCATTGGCAGTACTTTTAAAAAGATTTTGCCTGCTTCCCGTTAGCGCACTTTTTAAAAAATCAAGTTTCCAACCTAAAGTTAGCATCCACGATTTTAGTTCTATTTTTGGTGGATTTTTACCAAAAGCTAACGCCATAATGGAGAGCAATCTTTTATAGGAAATGTTTTCTGAAACTAAAATAAAACGTTCGTTTTTAATAGGACTTTCCATTAATTGAATACAAATGTTTACTACATCCCGTACATCTACAAAACCCATTTCGCCATTGGCAAAAAAAGGTTGCCCTTTATTCACTTTTGAAAATATAGCACCTGTACCTGAATTCCAAAATCCACTGCCTAAAATAACTCCCGGATTTACAATTACAGTAGCCAGACCTTCTTGTGCTCCTCTCCAAACTTCCATTTCTGCTCCATATTTTGTTATGGAATAATCACTGTTTTCGGCATCTGGATTCCAAGGCAAATCTTCATGAATAAGCTGCAAGTGTTCGCTATTTCCAAGTGTAGCAACACTACTAATGTGGCACAATTTTTTTATCGCAAAGAATAAAGAAAGGTTCACGACATTTGCAGTACCTTCAATATTCGATTTTTTAAGTTTGTAAAAATGTTTTGGGTGAAAACTAACATAAGCCGCCGCATGATACACTTTTTCAACACCTTCAAAAGCCAGTGTCAATGCTGGAATATCGGTAAGGTTGGCTTCTACCCATTCAATTTTATTGAAAAGAGGTTCCCAATTTTCGGTATAATAAGAAAATACCTGCTTTACCGAAGCAAAATCACTTGTTGTTCTGTGAATAGCTCTTACTTTGTTTCCTTCTTTAAGCAGGGAATAGAGCAGATGTGCTCCTACTAAGCCTGTGCCTCCGGTTACTAAAATCATAGCACTAAAATACTCTTTTTTCTTTTTGTGCTTCTTCTTTTAAGCGATAAATCTATCTTTGCAAAAAAAGTATTCAAATGCACAAAAATTTTGTAGAAGAATTGCAATGGAGAGGCATGATTCATGATGTGATGCCCGGAACAGAAGAACATCTTATGGGAGCTATGCGCTCTGCTTATGTGGGTATAGATCCTACGGCAGATTCCTTACACATAGGTCACCTTGTTAGTATAATGATGTTGCGCCATTTTCAGCTATGTGGGCATAAACCGTATTCTTTAGTTGGGGGTGCCACGGGCATGATAGGCGATCCTTCCGGAAAATCAAAAGAGAGAAATTTACTGGATGAAGAAACTTTGCACCACAATCAAAATGCTATAAAAGAGCAACTTTCCAGATTTTTAGAATTTGATGGCAATGCAAAAAATGCAGCAGTTTTAGTGAATAATTACGACTGGATGAAAAATTTTACCTTTTTAGAATTTATTCGTGACGTAGGAAAACACATTACCGTTAATTATATGATGGCAAAAGATTCTGTAAAAAAACGATTGACCGGGGATGCTTCAGAAGGGATGTCCTTTACGGAATTCACATACCAATTAGTGCAAGGATATGATTTTTTACACCTGTTTAGAGAATATAATTGTACCCTTGAAATGGGAGGAAGTGATCAGTGGGGAAACATCACTACCGGAACAGAAATGATTAGACGCATTGCAAATGGAAAAGGGTATGCATTAACCTGTCCATTAATCACTAAAGCAGATGGATCTAAATTTGGAAAATCAGAAGGAGGAAATATATGGCTGGATGCTAATCGAACTTCTCCATATAAATTTTATCAGTATTGGCTGAACACTAGCGATGAGGATGCGGCAAAATATATAAAAATATTTACCCTATTAAATAAAAATGAAATAGAAGTTTTGTTAAATGAACATTCTGAAGCACCTCATTTACGCATTTTACAAAAACGATTAGCAGACGAAGTGACAACGATGGTACACTCTGAAGAAGAGTTACATAATGCCATTTCAGCATCCTCTATTTTATTTGGAAACTCTACTTCAAAAGATTTGAAAACATTGAACGAAACCACTTTTTTAGATGTTTTTGAAGGCGTGACGCAGGCCAAAATTTCAAGAGAAAGCATTTCAAAAGGAGTTGAGATCATTGCCGCTTTAGCAGAAAACACAGGATTTTTAAAATCGAATAGCGAAGCAAGAAGAGCATTAAAAGAAAATTCAATTTCGGTAAATAAAGAAAAGGTGGAAGAAGGATATATCATTACAGAAAGCGATTTGATTAATAATCAATTTGTGCTGCTGCAACGAGGTAAGAAAAATTACTTTATTATAAAAGTGGTATAAAAAAAGAAACCCTGGAGCGTTTGGTTACTCCTAGGGCTTCTACCAACTAACTAACCAAATCATGTTCCATCTTAGCATGTAACTATTCGGGAAATATTATTTTTTACTTAATTTTTGTAAGCAATCTATTTTATAAGACCTAAGTCTAATGAACTTGTGTTTCATTACAATTTTAAGAAAAATATAACATATTATTTTTTGAGCAAAAGTTTTTTGCGAAGAAATATTAAAGAATCAACAGGTTGCAGCCCCTGATATCACTGGTGTCAAAGCGGCCAATAACCTCAAAAGTACCGTTAGGAAATACTTTGCCTAAATCTTGTGTGGCGATAAACGAGCAGGAATTTCTATTAGCAAGATCAATAATGTTAATGCCTCCGGTTTGGTTTTTTACTAAGGAAAAAGGATCTTCTGGATCGCGAGTAAGTACTTTCATCCATGATGGACATTCAAAAATACCGTTTTCTTTAGAATAGGCTTGTGATAGTAACTCGGTCATGCCATATTCACTATGAATTTGAGATACGCCAAAACCATTTTTCAAGATAGTATGCAAATCGTCTCTCACAAGCTCTTTGCGTTTTCCTTTCATGCCTCCTGTTTCCATTATAATAGTATTTTTTAGATGGAAGGAATGTTTTTCAATTACATCTAAAAGTGCAAAGGACACGCCAATTAGCAGTGTTTTTTGACCACTTTCTTCCAGAATATGAATTTTTTCAACAAGCGCATCTAATTGATGTAAATAAAAACCACTATGTGAATTACAGCTTTTTTCAATGAGGTCATGTACCATATATATTAAGGAAGAACCATCTCTTTCCAAATAAGAGGGTAGTAAGCCTAAAATAGCATACTCTTCTATATTTCCATAAAATTGTTGAAAAGCGGCGAGGTAGCTTTTTTTATACAGTGAAACATCAGTTACATAATGTTTGCTGGTTTGCATCCCTGTAGTTCCGCTGCTGGAAAATACAATTTCAGCTTGCTGCTTAGAGGAATTTACTTTATGTGATTTAAAAAAGGATATAGGTAAAAAAGGTATTTCTTCTATTTCCTTAATATCACTTGGATTTTTATATAACAAATCGCAAAATGAACGGTACACAACATTATGCTCAAATTGGTGTTGAAAAACTTCTAGAGCGTTGGATTTAAAATCACTTGCAGAGGTTATTGAAAAAATAGATTCCGGAAGCATTGAAATTTTTCTTACATTTTAATTTGGGTAAAGATACTAAAACAAAAAAGCCTTCACTCAAGGTGAAAGCTTTTATGAACATACTTTATTTAAAAAACTTATTTAATAATCAGTTTTTTAGTAGTGGTGGATTTGTTATCAGTAACTTGAACTAAATAAATACCAGCCTTTAATGAAGAAACATTAAGGGTATTGTTTGTTAGTTGTTTAGCAATTACTTTTTTTCCTAAAACATCAAAAACAGCAACTTGAAGCGGTTGGTTGTTTTTTGTTTGGATAGTAACCACACCGGTAGAAGTTGGATTAGGATACATAGAAAAACCATTCAAATCATTATCAGATACAGAAAGTGCTCTCACATAAGTACCAAGTGGCCAAGGTGTAGCTGCAGTACTGTTTGAAGTTTCATTGTCATTAGCATTAATGCCGCTAAATGTCCAGCTTGCTAAAACAAAAGTTACACCATCAGGACCAGTATTGTCATTTCTGTACGCCCAACCATCAAGATATTCCCAAGGTTGGCCTGTGCCACTTAAATTAATGTCACCAAAAGTATCAATCACGTTACCTGTAAAAACACCTCCACCAGTATCTACAACATTATCAAATAATTCAAGAGCATCATCACCATTGATAGAAGCTGCACCAGAAACAAAGGTTGGCGGGATGCCAAAATAGTTTAAAAATTCAATATCTTCAGTACCAATATAAAGGTAAGACCCCGCAGTAGCCGATCCGGACATTACAAATTCAATACCATCAGTACCGCCACCATTGTTAGCAGATCCAAAGCCATACGTGCTTAAATCTGCAATATCATTAATTACATATATTTCAACGGCTTTAGGAAGACCTCCAGGAAGAGGACCGTCAAAAGCTCCGGTCAAAACCATGTCTTGTGCTGAAATCCCAAAAGAGATTAAAGCAGAAAATAATAAGAAAGTAATTTTTTTCATTTTAGGTTTGTTTAAATTTATACTGCAAATATATAAAATTCTTTTGCTTCAGACCATTAATGCGCAATTTTAAAAACCATTTAACTATAAAATAACATCGTTTAAAAATCGATAAATAAAATAATTATATTTGTAAATTATTGTATGTTAGGTTTTTGTAAATCGTGGTTTTATTATGTTACTTTAATGTTATTATTACTTGTAAGAATGAATACCAAATTAGAATATAGAGTATCTTTACGGTTAGAAAATCATTTCTAAACCTTTAAAAAATGAAAAAAAAGGACATTAAAATATTATTAGTAGATGATGAACCAGATATTTTAGAAATAGTTGGTTACAATCTTACTTTAGAAGGATATCAGATTATTACTGCGGAAAATGGACTAGAAGCCCTAAAAAAAGCAAAAAAATACCATCCGCATTTAATCATTTTAGATGTGATGATGCCTGAGATGGATGGTATAGAAGCTTGTGAAAAATTGCGCTCCATTCCTGAATTGTCAGATACAATTATTACTTTTTTAACAGCTAGAGGCGAAGATTACTCCCAAGTTGCAGGATTTGAGGCTGGGGCAGACGACTATATCACTAAACCTATTAAGCCAAAAGTATTAGTAAGTAAGGTAAAAGCACTTCTTAGAAGATTTAAAGAAAACGCTTCAGAGACTCCCAATGTAAATCTTGGAAACCTTATTATTAACAGAGAAGAATACAAAATTATAAAAAACAAAAAGGAAATTGTTCTTCCTCGCAAGGAGTTTGAACTACTTTCACTTTTGGCATCTAAACCGGGAAAAGTTTTTAAACGAGAGGATATCCTTGATAAAGTATGGGGAAATGAGGTAGTTGTTGGTGGTCGAACCATTGATGTACATATTAGAAAATTGAGAGAAAAAATAGGAGATGAAAGTTTTAAAACCATTAAAGGAGTAGGATATAAATTTGTTGTTTAATGGCAAAGAAAGTTCAAAAAACATATCATTTTGCTGCACTAACCGCCCTTTATTTATCTCTTTTAATAACTGTTTTTTTAATTAGTATTTTTTATAAAAATGCTAGTGTTTCCTATTTATACCTACTCTTTTCCTTTATCTTTATTTATGTTTTCAGCTTTGTAATAATTCAATATCGAGTTAAAAGATTTATTTTTAAACAGGTTAAGAAAATATATGATAATGTAAGCCTGCTAGACGCTACTACCTTAATTCCAAAAAACATAACTACAGATATGGCAACTCTTACACGAGAGGTAGAAAAATTTGCCGAAAACAAAAAGTTGGAAATCGAAACTCTAAAGGTTAGAGAAAATTATCGAAAAGAATTTATGGGAAATATATCCCATGAACTTAAAACCCCTCTTTTTACAGTTCAAGGCTATATTCTTACTCTATTGGATGGAGCGATTAAAGACAAGACCGTTCGAAAAAAATATTTACAAAGAGCAAGTAAGGGAGTAGATAGACTCATTTATATTGTCAAGGATTTAGATATGATTACGAAATTAGAACTAGGAGATCTTAATATTTATAAAGAAGATTTTAACATTATTGAATTAGTACAAAATGTTTTTGACTTATTAGAAATGAAAGCCATTAAAAGGAACATCATACTAACTTTTGATAAGGTATATAGCGCTTCCATTTTTGTAAATGCAGATAGGGAACGCATTCAACAAGTACTTACCAATTTAATTGTAAATTCTATAAAGTATGGAAAAGAAGGAGGCACAACGGAAGTAAGTATTGAAGACTTCATCAAAAATAAAGTTATTGTTCGGGTTACCGATAATGGCGAAGGCATTGCTAAGGAAAATATTACTAGAATTTTTGAACGATTTTATAGAGTAGATAAAAGTGGCTCCAGACGCGAAGGAGGTTCTGGATTAGGGCTTTCTATTGTTAAGCATGTTATTGAAGCTCATAAAGAAAAAATTTATGTAGAAAGCCATCTTGGCATTGGGTCTGAATTTTCATTCACCATCGAAAAGTCCAAAAAAAGAAACTAAATCTTTTGGTTTTTCACTTATTTTTAATCCTCTATAAAAAGACAAAATCCCCAGTTCTTTTACGGTAAACTTTTCTTGTTTGCAGCTAGGAGCAATTCCCAACCCTTTTAATCGCTTTGCTAAATATTCTTGTTCAAACTGTCCCGGTGTAGGTATAAAAAACACCTTTTTTTCTAAAACGGCAATATCCATTATTGTTGTATAGCCAGACCGAGAAATGATTATCTCACTTTCATTGATAGCTTTTTCAAGAGCTTTACTCCCCATAAAATTATAAACTCTAAAATTGTCTTGGTTATAACAATGTTGTTGTTCCTCAACTTTTCCTAAAACAAAAAGCACCTTTTTATCTATGTTGTGAAGTTCAAGCATTAACTTTTCTTCCAAATAAGTGCGTTGTGGTTCCGGACCGGAAAGTAAAACTAAAATATCATATTTTTTTTCCAGCGATTTTTTTTTCATCCTGCTTAATGGCCCAATGTAGGTAACATTTGAAGGAACGTTGACAAGATGTCCAAGCTTACCACTTAGGTTTCCTATGCCTTCAATATCCGGCACCCAACAAGCATCATATTTTTTAATAATATCCAAATGTATTTTTGTGCTTAACCACGTTGTATTTCCAGTTAGGACATTAAGTTGATGGGTAATAAAAACAGAGGGCACCTTTTTATTTCGCACGCCCAAACGGTTGTCAGAAATAATGCCTTGAATTTTGCCAGCAGCAACTAACTCCCTTACTATTTTTTTTTCTTTTTTAACCGCCTGTAACATTTTTGGGCTATCAAAAAGTAATTTCCACTTAAAAGCCTTAGCGTTTTTAGCATAGGTAATCTGGTAGGAAGGAAATTCCAAACACTCTAACTCCGGAAATTCCTTTTTTAGTAACTCTAATGCCGAACCATCAGAAGCTAAAAGAGGAATAAAACCACTTTTTTGCAAAGCATGTATAATAGGAATACATCGTGTGGCATGACCTAATCCCCAATTTAATGGGGCTACTAAAATTGTTTTCTGATTTTGCATAAAACAAAGATAAACATAATTAGTACTGGCCAATATTTCCTTAATTTTGTCAAAACCTTAAATAATTGTTGTGGGAAGCAAAAACAAACAAAGACGATTTAAAGAAAACGAAACTTTTTCAAATGTTCTTCAACCAAAAAGAGAAGATCTTGTAGATGCTACTTTCCCATTAAAAGGAAATTGGAGAAAGGATTTTTTTAAAAATAATAACCCCATTGTTCTTGAATTAGGATGCGGTAAAGGAGAATATACAGTAAGCTTGGCTCAGAATAACCCAGATAAAAATTTTATAGGAATAGACATCAAAGGCGCCAGATTTTGGCGAGGAGCTAAAACGGCTCTTGAAGAAAATTTGCCCAATGTTGCTTTTATACGAACACAAATTGAGTTACTGGAATATGTTTTTGCTGAAAGCGAAGTTTCTGAAATATGGATTACTTTTCCGGACCCACAAATAAAATATAAAAGAACCAAACATAGGCTTACCAATGAATCCTTTTTAGAAACCTACAAAAAAGTACTTATACCAGAAGGAATCATGCATTTAAAAACCGACAGTGAATTTATGCACGGATATACCTTAGGACTCTTACACGGACTTAAAAAAGAAATTTTATATGCACATCATAACGTGTATGCCAATGAATATTCACCCAAAGAAGTGACTAATATCCAGACCTTTTATGAGAAGCAATATCTTGAAGTGGGTAAGAAAATAACTTACATTCAATTTAAAGTAAGTTAATTTATTTTAAGTATATTCACTTCATAAAAAAAATTGATGCATGTTTTCTTCTATTTTTTATTTGGTTTTATGGTTGCACTAATAGGTGTTATTCCACCAGGATTGCTCAACTTGACGGCGGCAAAAATAACGGTACAGGAAAACCGAAGAAATGCATTCCTATTTTCTTTAGGAGTTGTTATAATTGTAGGTTTTCAAACCTATCTCTCTCTGATTTTTGCTAGATATTTAGACAAGCACCCTGAGCTTATCCAATTGCTACAAAATGTAGCACTTGGCATTTTTTTATGTATCACCATCTATTTTTTATGGATTGCTAAAGATACCAGACTATTAAAAGAAAAAGAAGTCTATAAATCGAAAAAACGACGCTTTTTCTTAGGAATTTTTCTCTCTTCCATCAACCTTTTTCCTTTACCCTATTGGGTGTACATGAGCATTACTTTCTCTTCCTTTGGCTGGTTTAATTTTACAAAAACATTTATTATAATGTGTGTCATAGGTTCCGTTATTGGTACTTTGTTGATGTTGATTCTTTATGCGCAATTTTTTAATTATGCAAAAGAAAAACACAAAGCGTTTCCTGTGAATATGAACTATATTGTAGGGGGTATTACCGGAGTTATTTCTGTGGTGATGTTAATTAAAATTTTAAACGATTTGTAATGCCTAAAGTGGAAACAAATTTTTTTGAAAAAGTTTATGTATTAGCCCGGCAAATTCCTTTTGGAAAGGTCACCTCCTATGGCGCTATTGCAAAACACTTAGGTTCTGCAGGTAGTGCCCGAATGGTAGGGTGGGCAATGAATGCCTCACATAATAAATCGGATATTCCGGCTCATAGAGTGGTTAATCAAAAAGGACTTCTCACCGGTAAACACCATTTTGACGGCACAAATGTTATGCAGCAACTTCTCGAAAATGAAGGAATTAAAGTGATTGACAATCAAATTCAGGATTTTGAAAAACACTTTTGGGAACCCGGCGCAATAGAATAATACAATGTTGCACACCCTTCAAATTTAAAAAAAGTTAAAGGCAAAAGGAGGGTTTTTTAGAAAAATTACAATAAACACAAGAAACCTAGCTAATCAATCTCTTTTTAATGAGATAAAGGATGCCCAATCATTTTCATAAAACTACTTTCTAATATTAAGTTTTCCTCGTACATTTGCACTTTAGAATTATTCTAATTAAGCTATTAAAAAGGAAGTATGAAGATAGATAAAAAAGACATTCTCGCTGCTCTAGAAACCATTTCTATTTCCGGTGAAGGAAAAAATATGGTAGAAAGTGGTGCTATTCAAAATGTAGTTACTTTTGCCGATGAGGTCATTGTGGATATGCTGCTAACCAACCCCGCCTTACATATAAAAAAACGTGCTGAAGCAGACGTTATTAAAGCCATTCATGAAAAGGTTTTTGATAAAGCACAAGTTAAAGTAAACATTAAAGTAAATGCTCCCGACAAACCAAAAATAAAAGGAAATTCCATTCCCGGCATGCACAATATAGTAGCAATTGCCTCCGGAAAGGGAGGTGTTGGAAAATCTACTATTACTGCTAACATAGCAGTAACACTTGCTAAAATGGGATTTAAAGTGGGGGTATTAGATGCCGATATTTACGGACCATCCATACCAATAATGTTTGATGTAGCTTCAGAGCGCCCACTTTCTGTAACGGTTGATGGCAAATCTAAAATGAAACCGGTAGAAAACTATGGCGTAAAAGTACTTTCTATTGGGTTTTTTACACAACCTGATCAAGCAGTTATCTGGCGTGGACCTATGGCAGCTAAAGCACTAAACCAGTTGGTTTTTGATGCCGCATGGGGTGAATTAGACTTTTTATTGATTGACCTTCCTCCAGGCACTGGAGATATTCACCTTTCCTTAATGCAAGCACTACCTATAACAGGAGCTGTTGTAGTAAGCACGCCGCAAACCATTGCTTTGGCAGATGCCAGAAAAGGGGTAGCCATGTTTCAACAGGAAAGCATTGACGTGCCTGTTTTAGGAATTGTAGAAAATATGTCCTATTTCATTCCTGAGGAATTACCGGAAAACAAATATTATATCTTTGGAAAAGAAGGAGCAAGAAACCTAGCCGAAGATTTAGGGATTCCATTTTTGGGAGAAATTCCATTAGTGCAAAGCATCCGTGAAGCAAGTGATGCTGGAAGACCTGCCGCACTTCAATCTGGCACAGCCTTAGAGAAAGCCTTTGAAATATTAACCCAAAATGTCGTGCAAGAAACTGTAAATCGGAACGAAAACCTTCCGCCTACGCAAGCCATCCAAATAACAACGATGGCGGGATGTAGTGCCGTAAAAAAATAAGCTATGAAAGGAGAAGAGTTAAGGTTACAAGTAGAAAAAGCACTAGAAGAAATTCGCCCATTTTTACAAAGTGATGGTGGCGATATTAAACTCGTTTCCATAGAAAATGACAACCAGGTTATTGTGCAATTACAAGGGGCTTGTGTGGGTTGTAGTGTAAATCAAATGACCCTAAAAAGTGGTGTTGAAATGACTATAAAAAAGTATGCGCCTCAAATTGAACACGTAATTAATTTAGGAGCTCATAACTGATATAAATCAGGTTAAATCAAACAAGAATTTTTTAATTTTGTTTGATTTTTTTAAATTAGAAGATGATCGATGATTAAAACCGATATATTAATAATAGGTGCAGGTCCTACGGGACTTTTTGCTGTTTTTGAAGCAGGATTATTAAAACTTAAATGCCATTTAATTGATGCACTTCCACAGCCCGGTGGTCAATGTTCCGAAATTTACCCTAAAAAACCCATTTATGATATTCCGGGATTTCCAGAAGTCCTTGCGGGGGATTTAGTAAAAAACTTAATGGAACAAATAAAACCCTTTCAACCGGGATTTACTTTAGGCGAACGCGCTGAAACGATTGAAAAGTTAGATGATGGTTCCTTTGTAGTAACCACAAATAAAGGCACTAGGCATCAAGCTCCCATAGTTGCAATTGCTGGCGGATTGGGTAGTTTTGAGCCAAGAAAACCACTTATACCAAATATACAACAGTTTGAAGATAAAGGAGTAGAATACATCATCAGAAATCCGGAAATCTACAGAAATAAACGAGTGGTTCTAGCCGGTGGAGGGGATTCAGCATTAGACTGGAGTGTTTTTCTTACTAACATCGCTTCCGAAGTAACTTTAATTCATAGAAGAAACGAATTTCGTGGGGCTTTAGATTCTGTTGAAAAAGTTCAAGAGCTTAAAAAATTAGGTAAAATTAACCTAATTACCCCCGCAGAAGTCATAGGTCTTCGTGGAGTCGATCATTTAGATGGCGTTCTGATTCAGCATGGCGAAACACAAACGGAAGAAATTATAGAAGCCGATCATTTTATACCTCTTTTTGGACTTTCACCTAAATTAGGACCAATTGCGGATTGGGGTCTAGAAATTGAAAAAAACGCCATTAAAGTAGATAATGCGTTAGATTACCAAACCAATATTCCAGGTATCTATGCCATTGGCGATGTGAATACGTATCCAGGTAAACTAAAGCTTATCCTTTGTGGTTTTCACGAAGCTACTTTAATGTGTCAAAGTGCATACCAACGTATTTTTCCCAATAAAAGATATGTAATGAAATATACTACTGTAGGAGGTATAGATGGTTTTGATGGAAGCAGAAAAGAAGCGCCAAAATCAGTTATTAAATCCATTGATTAATACTTCTTATTTCTAAAAAAAACAAAAAACAATAGTCATGCAAGATGTTACCATTACAGTAATGGATAGGGAAGGTGTTAGCCATGAATTACTGGCGCCAACTGATATGAACATGAATTTGATGGAAGTTATGAAATCTTATGAAATAGCTCCAGAAGGCACCATAGGAATTTGTGGAGGAATGGCTATGTGTGCTTCCTGCCAATGCTATATTGAAAGTGACCATAAGTTGGCAAAAAAAAGTGACGAAGAGGAAGCCATGCTAGCGGAAGCTTTTTTTGTGAAAGAAAATAGTCGTTTGGGTTGTCAAATTCATATAGATCCCAATCTCAATGGCCTTAAAGTTACTCTTGCACCTGCTGAAGAATAATAAAACCCCGTCATATTTTTAAAATGTTACAGGGTTTTATTTATAAAGTGAAATAATTTTATTGCTATTTATTTCTATTTAAAAGCATCCAGACCAGTAATATCCATTCCAGTAATTAATAAGTGAATATCGTGCGTACCTTCATAGGTAATTACACTTTCTAAATTCATAGAGTGCCTCATAATACTGTATTCGCCTGTAATGCCCATTCCGCCTAAAATTTGTCTAGCTTCTCGCGCCACTTTAATTGCCATATCAACATTATTTCTTTTTGCCATTGAAATTTGTGCGGAAGTGGCATTACCTTCATTTCGCATCACTCCCAGTCGCCAAGCAAGTAGTTGTGCCTTGGTAATTTCGGTGATCATTTCGGCAAGTTTCTTTTGTTGTAACTGAAATTGACCAATGGGTTTTCCAAATTGCATCCTTTCTTTAGAATAACGTAAAGCAGTGTCATAACAGTCCATTGCCGCACCTATGGCTCCCCAAGCAATCCCAAATCTAGCAGAATCTAAACAGCCAAGAGGTGCTCCAAGTCCAGACTTATTGGGCAATAAATTTTCTTTTGGTACTTTTACATTATCAAAAATCAGCTCGCCTGTAGCTGAAGCACGAAGTGACCATTTGTTGTGAGTCTCCGGTGTTGAAAATCCTTCCATACCGCGTTCAACGATAAGACCATGAATTCTGCCGCTCTCATTTTTAGCCCAAACAACTGCTATTTGCGCAAAAGGGGCATTAGATATCCACATTTTGGCACCATTTAATAGATAGTGATCTCCTTTGTCTTTGAAGTTAGTAGTCATACCGCCGGGATTACTGCCGTGATCGGGTTCGGTTAAACCAAAACAACCCATCCACTCGCCGCTGGCAAGTTTGGGTAAATATTTTTTACGTTGTTCTTCATTGCCATATTTCCAAATGGGATACATTACCAAAGAAGATTGCACCGAAGCAGTAGAACGAACACCACTATCGCCACGTTCAATTTCTTGCATAATTAGTCCATAAGAAATCTGATCTAAACCAGCACCTCCGTATTCTTCGGGTATATATGGTCCAAAAGCACCAATATCAGCTAAGCCTTTGATGATTTGCGTTGGGAATTCTGCTTTTTGAGCATATTCTTCTATGATGGGAGAAACATCGCGTTTTACCCATTCGCGAGCTGCATCACGCACTAATTTATGCTCGTCAGTTAGTAAGGCGTCAAGGTTGTAATAGTCAGGTGCTTCAAATAAATCTGGTTTCATGAAAAGGTCTCTAAAATTGGTTATGCAAAAGTACGTATTGGGTTAGGATTGAGCAATGCTAAAAGGGTAAATTATTTTGAAATTTATTTGTAAATCACATCGAAAGCCGGATAATAGTAAGAATAAGTAGGAACACCAAAATAGGTGTATAAATTAATTTGTTATGTTTTGCTAGTAAACCTGTCGTTTAGTAAATGTAGCCTTCCCATTTTTAGGGAAGGCTACAATTTTTGGTTGTCTTTTTAGTTTTAAAGTCTCATTATAAATTCCGTTAACGAGTTTTTTTGCAATTCGGGATCCTGCTTTATCTCGATAATATTCATAAATTTTTTCTAGTTCTTTTTGAGAAAAATCAGTCCAAAATAATTTTAATTCCATTTATCAATTTTGACTTTTAATTCGCTAGATTCTATTAGTCGACCATTTATTGAGTCTTCCATAGATTTGTCAATTCGGGAATTAAACTCCTCAATTGACATTGGTTTAAAATCTCCATTATCAGAATTTTTGTTTTCTTTTCTAAGGATTTTTTCAAGCCGCGAAATTACATCTTCACTTTGAATCTTTAAAAACTCATGAATAAGTTCCAGTTTTCTTGTTTGTAAATCCATTTTATTAGCTTTTTATCAAAGATACAAAATTATCAATTTGGTTATTAATTTTTCTTAAATTGACGAATTTCACAGCTTGTTGCCAACATGCATATAAACGCATCTCTTATTTTTCTCCCAACTAAAATACAATAATTCTTCAAAGGACAGTGAAATTTTTAAACTCCTGTAAATCAACCACAAAAACAAGTACAAACGACTACAAACGTTTCTAAACGAAAGTAAACGATAGTAATTATGTAATAACCGAATAAAATTTGAATCCTGTTTCATCTTTGCATCGTCGAAACATAAGTTCGATAGTATCAATTGTTTAACATTAAATTTTAGTATTATGAACGCACTTAGAAACAAAGTACAGTTGATTGGAAGATTAGGTCAAGAGCCTGAAATCATTACCTTCACCGATGGCAACAAAATAGCTAAATTTTCTTTAGCTACGGATGACAGCTACAAAGACAAAGACGGCAAAAAAGTAGAACGCACTGACTGGCACAACATCGTCATCAAAGGCGGCCTTGTCAAGGTAGTGGAAGGCTATGTAAACAAAGGACAGGAAATCGCCGTGGAAGGCAAACTTGCCACCCGCTCCTGGGAAGACAAAGAAGGCAACAAACGCTATATCACAGAGGTGGTGTGCAATGAGTTGTTATTGATGGTTAAATAGTAAAATCCCAATAAACAAATTCCAAATTCCAAACTGGGTTAATTCTTGTTTGGAATTTGGTGCTTGTAGTTTGGTATTTTTTATCTATAATTGCTAAATATGGATATATTTTATATATTTGATTAAACACATTAAATTTTAAGTCATGAACATTAGTTTCACAAAAAAACAAGAAGCATATATCGCTGAACAAGTAGCTTCAGGTGATTATCAAAACAACAGTGAGGTAATCCGGGATGCGCTCCGCTTACACAATATTTACAGAGAAAAAGTCATTCAGGATTTAAGAAAAGAAATAGAAAAAGGTTGGAATAGTCCAGACAGTTCTAAAACAATGGAAGAAATTATCTTTTCAAAAAAGAATTAATATGAAGTATGTTCTTTCAGAATTAGCTGAATTTGACATAGATGAAATCTTTGATTATGGCAATTACAAGTTTGGAAAGGAACGAGCTATCAATTATCTGATTGGATTGCAAAGTCATTTTGAAGCTTTAAGCTTAAACCCAGGAATTGGCAGAAGTCGAAATGAAATAAAAACTGGATTGCTTAGTTTTCCATGCCAGTCACACATAATTTTCTATAGAATTCTGGATACTCATATCCGTATAATTAGGGTACTTCATGGTAGTCGTGATCTACCTAGTCATTTCTCAACAATATAATTTCGTAATCGCGGATTAAAGCTTCAGGTAAAAATCCTTCACCAACTTCTTAAATGCATCCGTATATTGATGCCGCGAGATTTCTAGTACCAGTTCCTTTACCTCCACACTTTTTTCAGCAAAGGAAAACTGTAGCAAACTCCTTTTTATAGCACTGTTTTCTGTTCCGCGAACGCGTGTAATATATTTTGGAAAGAGGTTATAATTTTGTGCAGTTTGGATAAACTTTTCCTCTTCGGAATAAGGAATAATTACTGCAAATTCCCCTGCATCGGTAAGTAATTGGGAAGCATAGGCAACAAGGTCCTCAAAAGACAAACTGTCCTGAAAACGAGCTTTTTTTCTGTTCTCAGGAAGACCAGCTTCTTTTTTGTTGGGAACAAAAAAGGGTGGGTTAGATATAATCAAATCATATTTTTCATCTCCAGTTTCTTCTACAAATTCATCCAAAGAGGCATGATAACAAAACAAGCGATCTGCCCAAGGGGAGTTTTCAAAGTTTTCTACACATTGCTCATAAGCGCTTTCCTCAATTTCAATAGCATCAATTAGTTTTGCATTACTTCTTTGAGCAAGCATTAAAGCTATAATTCCGGTACCTGCGCCAATGTCTAAAATAGAAAATGGATTGTTTAATGCTACCCAAGCACCCAACAAAATACCATCTGTGCCAATCTTCATGGCACATCGGTCTTGTTCTACGATGAATTGTTTAAACTTAAAGGGTTTCAATTAAATTTCAATATTAAAAATTCTAAATTCCAACTTAGGTTTTGGTTATAATTGTTAATAAAATTTTTCGTAATTCGTTTGCTTCTTGGATTAAATCTTCAATCTCCAATCTTTCCATGGCGTTTAAGTCTCTTAAAAGCTTAAGCCAAAGTATAGATTCTTTGGCTTCTTTTCTTGCTATTTTTAATCTAAATTTAAAATCTTTATCGCCAAGTTTTTCATTGGCTTCAATATAATTTGCTGCAATCGACCCTGAGGATTTGATTAATTGTTTGCCATCTTCTATATTGGAAATAGTTCTGTTAAGCTTACTGACAACTAACCGGCAGTTTTTTGCAAAAATATAAGAACGCTCTTCCAAATCATATATTTTTTCTTGTCCCATAGGTTTTGATTTTGGAATTTGGAATTTTTTAAGTTTTTGGAATTTGGAATTTGTATATTGGAATTTTTAAAGATATATATCTATCAACCCTTCCGGCGTATCCAATAACAGTATTTTATTCTTTTTGTCGACTTTTTCAATAAAATCATCATTAAGGGGTATAAGGATTTCTTTGCCTTCGCGGTCAATTTCAAAAAGTGCCTGTGCGCCGCTGTCATTGATTCCTTTTAAAATCCCCACTTTACCAAAATGAATGTCTTTTACCATATATCCTATGATTTCGTGAAAGTAAAACTGGTCGTCTTCCAGTTGAGGTAATTCCGCTAAAGGAAGATAAACCTCCAGACCAATGAGATCATCTGCTTTTTTTTCTGAATCAATATCTTCAAACTGAACTCGAAGTAAAGTGGATTTGTGAAGAGCACTTTTTTCAATAAAAAATGGAATCAAATTTTTGTTTAGGTCAACAAAAACAGATTCCATTTGGGTGTACAATTCGGGTTCGTCTGTATCTAATTTGATAAGTACTTCGCCCTTAAAGCTGTATTTTCTAACAATTTTGCCTAAGTAGAAACAATCTTCCTTACGCATTGTTTTGTATTAAGCTTTAGTTTCGTCTTCCTTAGCTTCTTCAGCTTTAGGAGTCTCTTCTGTAGTTACTTCTGTTTCAGGAGCGGCTTCTTGAGTTTCTTCTGTTCCTTCTTCTACAACTTCTTCCGGAGCATTTGCAGCAGCAGCTTCGGCGGCGGCGGTAGCCATACGTTTTTCATTTACAGCTTTTTCAGCGGCAAGTGCATCTGCTTTTGCTTTTGCTTCAGCTTTTGAAAGACCTTCTTTTTTAGAGTCCACTCTTCCGGCTTTTTCTTCTAACCAAGCAGTAAATTTAGCTTCTGCTTGTTCTTCGGTTAAAGCACCTTTACGAACACCTCCGGCTAAATGATTTTTCATCATAACTCCTTTGTAAGAAAGGATTGCTCTTGTCGTGTCAGTAGGTTGTGCTCCATTTTGTAACCATTTTACAGAGTTCTCTATATCTAAAAGAATTTCAGCGGGGTTAACGTTTGGATTGTAAGTTCCTAATTTTTCTAGGTATTTACCATCTCTTGGTGAACGGGCATCTGCAGCCACAATCCAGTAAAATGGTTTCCCTTTTTTACCGTGTCTTTGTAATCTTATTTTTACAGGCATATAAATTAATTTTTGAGGTTCTCGACCTCGGTTATAATTAAGGGCGCAAAGATACTATAAAATTTCTTTTTCACATGCTATTTTAAACATAAAAAAGTTGAAAAAGAGTATGCTACACCTTTTTTGATTTTAAAAAAAACACACCACATCTTATTTTTTTCCTTACGTTTGTAAAATTATATAAGAAAAGAACAACCTATTCGTTTAATTAATACAACTTTTTGAAAAGGATATTTATGAAAACATTGATGCTATGTTTTTTCGCTGCTTTTGCCCTAATAAGCTGCGAAGATATTGAAACTAATAATCGTGCATTACAAGTAACTCTTAATAAGGAGTTTTTTAAAGCCGCAGATGCTAGAGCGCAAATTAATCCAGACGGAACCCTTACCATTCAAGGACTTACCGATCTAGAAACCTTGACCATTCATTTAAATAATTCCTCATTGGGGGTTTATACGCTAGGTGGTGCTTCTACTAACAGAGTTATTTTTGAAGATTTTGAGGGCTCCGTTTATACCACAAACCCTTTTGGAAATGGGCAAGTAGTAGTAGAAGATATTTCTAACGGTTCCTTCTCAGGTTCCTTTCGTTTTAATGCTTTTCGATTCGGATTAGATACATTAAACGGTGCAAAAGGTATCTTTTTTAATGTACCATTGGCTTCCGGAAGTGTAGAAGAAGACCCTGAAATTCCTGTTAATATTTTAAGTGCTAAAATAAATGATGTCGATTTTAGTGCTACAACTGTAACTGCTGTAGATTCAGGTAATTTTATACTTATTTCCGGTACGCAAGCTAATACCACTATTGCATTTTCTTTTCCAAACGATTTGACAAACGGAAATAATCCTATAGGAACTGCTAATATAACTGCTTTGGTTACTATAGATGGTGTTCAGAGGGAAGCTGTTTCCGGAAACCTTTCTATTGTAAATCATAATTTAGAATTAAATGCTATTTCTGGAGCTTTTTCTTTTGAAACTGCTGCACCGGATGGCATTCTAGTTACTCAAGGTCAATTTAATGTGAGTTACTAAAAATTAGCATTATAATTTTTCTGCAAGCGTGTATCCATTTTAGGAAACACGTTTTTTTGTTTTTTATCTTCGGTTGTTAATAACTAACTTTTATTTCGGTAGAAAGAATTTGTATTTTTAAACTCTAATTTTTTTCTGAAAAAACCTCTATTTATGTACTTGATTTTTGATACCGAAACCACCGGATTGCCAAAAAATTACAAAGCACCAATTAGTGATACAAATAATTGGCCTCGATGTATTCAAATAGCTTGGCAATTACATGATGCTATGGGAAACCTTATCGAAAATCGAGATTTTTTAATAAAACCTGACGGATTTAACATCCCTTTTGATGCTGAAAAAATTCATGGAATTTCTACCCAATTAGCAGAAAAAGAAGGCGAGAATTTAGAAGAAGTACTCTATCTGTTTAACGAAGCATTAGCAAAAGCTAAATTTATTGTTGGTCAAAATGTGGGTTTTGATGTCAACATCATGGGGGCAGAGTTTTTTCGAAAAAAAATAAAAAGCACCCTTTCAATAAAACCTGTTTTAGATACCTGTACCGAGGCAACTGCATTTTTATGTAAACTTCCTGGGGGTAGAGGAGGAAAGTTTAAGTTACCCACATTAACAGAACTTCATAGTTACTTGTTTTATCAGCCATTTGCTGAAGCCCACAACGCCACTGCCGATGTGGAAGCAACAACACGTTGTTTTCTAGAATTGGTAAGACGCAAAGAATTTTCAGCAAAACAATTAGATGTACATCCAGATTATTTTGAAAACTTTTCAGAAGCTAATCCACAAACGATACAGTTAGTAGGGCTAAAACACATCAACTTAAAAAAAGCCTCTGAAAAAATAAGAAAAGCATTAGAAAAGGATAGCCTAATAGAAATTTCTTCAGAGGATATTCAACAAAACATAGCCAATCTTGAAGAGGTACCTTTTGCACACTTACACAATCACTCGCAGTATTCTATCCTTCAATCTACCTCCAGTACCCAAGATTTGGTTTTTGCAGCTGCTTCATCAAATATGCCAGCTGTTGCAATTACCGATACCGGAAATATGATGGGGGCTTTTCATTTTGTACAAGCAGTTGCAAATTACAACGCAAAGGCAAAAGCAGAAGCTTTTGAAAATTCGGAAAATTTAATATCAAAACCTCTAAAAGCTATCGTAGGTTGCGAATTTTTTGTTTGCGAAGACCATTTAAATAAAACCATTAAGGACAATGGTTACCAAATGGTACTTTTAGCAAAAAATAAAAATGGCTATCATAATTTGGCGAAAATGGCATCAATAGCTTACACACAAGGTTTTTATTATGTGCCTCGGGTGGACAAGAAAATTATTGAAAAGTATAAAGAAGACATTATAGTACTTACCGGAAATCTGTATGGTGAAGTGCCCTCAAAAATTTTAAATTTGGGTGAAAACCAAGCCGATGAAGCTTTGTTATGGTGGAAAAGGGTTTTTGGTGATGATCTTTATGTGGAGGTAACGCGCCACAATCAAGAAGATGAAGAAAGGGTGAATCCAGTTTTAATCCAACTGGCAAAAAAGCATGCTATTAAACTTGTTGCAACAAACAATACCTATTACATCAATCAAGAAGATGCCAATGCACACGACATATTATTGTGTGTAAAAGATGGAGAACAGCAAGCAACTCCCATAGGAAGAGGTAAAGGATATCGATATGGTTTGCCAAATCAGGAGTATTATTTCAAGAGCACTGCACAAATGAAAACCCTTTTTAATGATTTGCCGGAAGCCATTTCTAATGTTCAGGAAATTATTAACAAAGTAGATCCCTACACTCTGGCAAGAGAAGTGTTGCTGCCTAAGTTTTCTGTACCCGAGCAATTTGCCGTAAAAAATGATCCCGATGGAAAAGCAGGGCAAAACGCATACTTAAAATATTTAACCTACGAGGGAGCAAAATTGCGCTATCCCGAGTTAACACCAGACATCACGGAACGAATAGATTTTGAATTGGATGTTATAGCAAATACCGGATATCCTGGATACTTTTTGATAGTTCAGGATTTCATTGCAGAAGCAAGAAGAATAGGAGTTTCTGTTGGCCCAGGAAGGGGCTCTGCAGCAGGATCAGCTGTTGCGTATTGCTTGAAAATTACCAATATCGACCCAATTAAATATGATTTACTTTTTGAGCGTTTTTTAAATCCGGACAGGGTGAGTTTACCCGATATTGATATTGATTTTGACGATGAAGGAAGATCAAAAGTAATGGACTATGTTATCCAAAAATATGGAGCAAGTCAAGTAGCACAAATAATTACTTATGGCACTATGGGAGGAAAATCTGCCATTCGTGATACCGCCAGAGTTTTAGATTTGCCTCTGGGAGATGCCGATAGGATTGCAAAACTAATACCGCTAATGACTAAACTAAATAAAATATTTAGTTTGAGCGAAAGTGAATTGAGGCAACATTTTAGAAGTGAAGATTTAGAAAAAGTAAACCAACTTTTAATCTTAGCAAAAGGAAATAATTTAGAATCACAAACCATAAACCAAGCTAAAATACTTGAAGGTTCCCTAAGAAATACAGGAATTCACGCTTGCGGCGTAATCATTACCCCAAGCGATATTACAGATTTTGTTCCGGTTGCCACGGCAAAAGATTCCGATTTATATGTCACCCAATTTGACAACTCAGTAGTAGAAAGTGCTGGGCTTTTGAAAATGGACTTTTTAGGATTAAAAAATCTTACCATTATTAAAGATGCCATTCAGTTAGTTAAACAAAAAAGAAAGATCGATTTAGATCCAGATACCTTCCCACTCGATGATGTAAAGACCTTTGAACTTTTTCAACGTGGAGAAACCGTCGCCACTTTTCAATATGAATCTGCCGGAATGCAGAAATATATGAAGGATTTAAAGCCAACGGTTTTCGCCGATTTAATTGCCATGAACGCATTGTATCGCCCGGGACCTATTGAATACATACCAAGCTTTATCAGAAGGAAAAATGGCGAAGAAGACATTACCTATGACCTTCCTATCATGGAAAAATACCTTAAAGAAACCTATGGTATAACCGTTTATCAGGAACAGGTAATGCTTCTTTCGCAGCAATTAGCAGGATTTACAAAAGGCGATGCCGATGTTCTGCGTAAAGCGATGGGGAAAAAAATAATTTCTGTTTTGGATAAAATGAAGCCTAAGTTCTTAGAAGGAGGAGCTTCTAACGGCCATCCGGTTGAAATATTAGAAAAAATTTGGAAAGACTGGGAGGCATTTGCCAGTTATGCGTTTAACAAATCGCATTCCACTTGTTATGCTTTAATAGGTTACCAAACGGCATATTTAAAAGCAAATTATCCGGCAGAATATATGGCAGCTGTACTATCCAATAATATGAGTGATATTAAGGAGGTTACTAAATTTATGGAAGAATGTAAACGAATGGGACTTGAAGTTTTGGGCCCGGATGTTAATGAATCTTATTATAAATTTACAGTAAATAATAATGGAGCTGTGCGTTTTGGTATGGGAGCCGTAAAAGGCGTTGGTGCCAATGCAGTTGCTACTATTGTGGAAAATAGAAAAGACGGTATGTATAAATCTGTTTTTGATTTAGCAAAACGCATCGACCTAAGAGCTGCCAATAAAAAAGCATTTGAAAATTTAGCCTTAGCCGGTGGGTTTGATAGTTTTGATAACCACAGAGCACAGTATATATATGACGAGGGAGACGGCGTTCTATTTATAGAAAAAGTTTTACGATATGCTGCCAAATACCAAGAAAATGAAAATTCATCACAAGTAAGTTTATTTGGTGATGCCAGTGAAGTGCAAATTCCAGAACCACAAGTACCTCCTTGTGAAGAATGGGGAACCATGAAAAAACTGAAATTAGAAAAGGAAGTAATAGGCATTTACATTTCAGGACATCCTCTTGACGATTTTAAAACGGAGATAACAACCTTCTGTAAAAACCAGATTTCTGATTTTTTTGACCTAAATAAATGCATTAATAAAGAAATTATTTTTGGCGGCGTGATTAGTGAAGTACAACACCGTGTAGCCAAAAACGGAAATGATTGGGCAATGTTTACCGTTGAAGATTATACGGATGCATTTACCTTTAGAATTTTTGGGGAAGAATATTTAAAATACAGACACTTGCTAAGTACAAATGGGTTTATTTTTGCAAGAGTTTTTGTAAAAGAAGGCTATATAAACAGAGAAACTGGTAAAAAAAGCGAACCTAGAATGCAGTTTAGTAACATACAAATGCTTCAGGAAATTTTAGAAAAACAATCCAAAAAGTTGACTATACATTTACAACTAAACGAAATAAAAGAAGAACAAATTGAATTGCTTAAAAATCTATTGCGCAAGCACAAAGGAAGTCACAACCTAGACTTTCATTTTTTTGAACCCGAAGAAAAAATCCAATTACAAATGAGTAGCAGAAAACAAAAAGTAAAAATATCGCAAGAACTTCTAGACCAATTAAAGAAAGAAAACTTTTTGTACAAGCTAAATTAACATATAAAATAAACTGATGAATGAATAATTAAATCTATTACATTACTGTAAGTTTTAGCTAAAAAATTGACTATTTTTGTACACTATTAAAATTTAAAAATTATGGCATTAGAAATAACAGATGCAACGTTTGAAGAAACAGTGCTAAAAAGTGATAAACCAGTACTCGTAGATTTTTGGGCAGCTTGGTGTGGCCCATGTAGAATGGTTGGGCCAATTATTGAGGAAATAAGTAAAGACTATAATGGTAGAGCGATTGTAGGCAAAGTAGATGTAGATGCAAATCAAGAATTTGCGGCTAAATATGGGGTACGAAATATTCCTACCGTATTGATTTTCCAAAATGGAGAAGTGGTAGGTCGTCAAGTGGGCGTTGCCCCTAAAAAAACCTATGAAGAAGCAATTGATTCGCTTTTATAAGGAAATAGAGTTAAAAATTTAAAAAAGGTTTAGCTTTGCGTTAAACCTTTTTTTATTTTAGATAAAAATTAAAATTCATGACAAAAGTTATAAAAGTACAAGACCTTATTGATAGCAAATTACTTCAAGAACGCAAAGTATTTATGTGGGGTGAAGTTGATGACGATTCAGCAAAACATGTAATAGACCGTTTGATGTATTTAGACGCTTTAGAAACAAAAGATATTCATTTATACATCAATAGTCCGGGAGGTTATGTAACTTCAGGATTTGCCATTTACGATTGTATAAAATCCTTAAAAAGTCCTGTATCTACCATTTGCACCGGTTTTGCAGCATCAATGGGCTCCTTATTATTATCAGCAGGCGAAAAAGGCAAACGCTTTATTCACCCTAATGCTAGAGTAATGATACACCAACCTAGTGGTGGCGCTCGCGGACAAGCAAGTGATATAGAAATTACCGCAAAAGAAATCCTTAAAACAAAAGAACTAAGCGCAAAAATATTATCAGAAAATTGCGGTCAACCAATCGAAAAAATCTTGAAAGATTTTAACCGTGACCACTGGATGAGCGCTGAAGAATCTGTAGCTTATGGTATTGTTGACAAAGTAATTTAAAGAACCCTTGAAGGGTTTTAAACCCTTCAAGGGTTGCTAAAATGGATATAGAAAAGCAAATTAACGAAATACAAGGATTCAAAAATCTGGAGCTTTTGGCTTCTCAGGTTGTAGAAGGGTTTATTTCAGGTTTACACAAAAGTCCATTTCATGGTTTTTCTGCTGAATTTGCCGAACATAAAGTCTATAATGCAGGCGAAAGCACAAAACATATAGATTGGAAATTATTTGCAAAAACCGACAAACTTTTTACAAAGCGCTACGAAGAAGAAACCAATTTGCGGTGTCACTTAATTCTCGATAATTCTGGTTCCATGCATTACCCCAAATTAAAAGAATACTCTATCACTTCCCTAAATAAAATTGCCTTTTCTGCTCTTGCTTCTGCAGCCATTATGAACCTTTTAAAACGACAACGCGATGCCGTTGGAATGAGTATCTATTCTAGCAAATATGAGTTTTATGCCTCAGAAAAAGGAAGTGAGCGTCACCATCATATGTTGCTGCATACTTTAAATGAAGCAGTTACTCAAACCACTAAAAGCAATCTAACCGAAACCTATGCCTATTTGCATCTTATCGCTGAAAAAATGAAACGCCGATCGCTGGTGTTTGTGTTTTCAGATATGTTACAAAGTAGTGTAGAGGAACAAAAATTGTTTGAAGCATTACAACATTTAAAATACAACAAGCACGAAGTAATTTTGTTTCATGTCATAGACAAAGCCAAGGAACAAACCTTTGATTTTGACAATAAACCTAGAAGATTTATGGATGTAGAAACAGGCGATTTCCTAGATGTATATCCTGACACTATTAAAGAAAATTATCAAAAAGCGGTTACTGCTTATTTCTCAGAATTGAAATTAAAGTGTGCACAATATCGAATTAAATATGTAGAAGCAGATATAAATCAAAATTTTTCAAAAATTTTGACAACCTATCTTATTGAACGGCAAAAGTTCACCTAAAAGAAATGTATTTTTTTAAAAAATAGTTTGTGTAAACTAAAATAGGGTGTATATTTGCGCTCGCTAATAAGCAATCAGCCTGAAAACTTAGGGTTGATACGTTCAAGTAAATTATACAAAATAAAGCAACCATGTGTTGTCTCTGACTGTCGTTAGAAATTAAATTTTATTTTGGTCTGGTAGTTCAGTTGGTTAGAATATCCCGATTGCCATCGGGAGAGTCGCAACTTCGAGCTTAGGAATTAATTTTGAAATTGTGGTGAATTAATACAAAATAAAGCAACCATGTGTTGTCTCTGACTGTCGTTAGAAATTAAATTTTATTTTGGTCTGGTAGTTCAGTTGGTTAGAATATCCCGATTGCCATCGGGAGAGTCGCAACTTCGAGCTTAGGAATTAATTTTGAAATTGTGGTGAATTAATACAAAATAAAGCAACCATGTGTTGTCTCTGACTGTCGTTAGAAATTAAATTTTATTTTGGTCTGGTAGTTCAGTTGGTTAGAATATCCCGATTGCCATCGGGAGAGTCGCAACTTCGAGCTTAGGAATTAATTTTGAAATTGTGGTGAATTAATACAAAATAAAGCAACCATGTGTTGTCTCTGACTGTCGTTAGAAATTAAATTTTATTTTGGTCTGGTAGTTCAGTTGGTTAGAATACCTGCCTGTCACGCAGGGGGTCGCGGGTTCGAGTCCCGTCCAGACCGCAAGAAAAGCCCTCCCAACAGAGGGTTTTTTTTAAGATGTTGTGTTGTCCCGAATGTACTTCGGGAAAGGCTTGTAGTAGAGCCGATGAGAAGCTTTCCTTTTTGGAGGGCTTTTTTTGTTTTTATATATATTTAAGTTTGGTTTTGGGTGATTTTGGGAAGTAATAAAGTGTCCCAAACAATGTAGAATAATTATTGTTAGAAATTATAAGGACTTTTTATCAGGTCTTTTCGTTAATGCACACGAAAGGTTTGTTAAAGGATTCAAAAAACTTGGGAATGGTAAATAAGTATTCTGATTGTTCCATTTCCAATTCAAATATTCTTCTTATTTTCCGATAAAATTCAGGTTTGGAAACGAAGCATGCAAAACATAAGAGATCCAAGTCCCAAACTTGGTTCCGGCGTATTCTTAAAGTTTTAGCTGTCATCATCTTAGTTCCGATTATTATCTTTACGATTGGCTGGCTGAAAAGGGATGCCATTATCAATGAGTTGCAGGATTGGTATAGTGAAAACAATACAGGGACATTCACTGTGGAACAAGTAAATGCCACCTTTTTGAGTGGTTTCCCAAAAGTAGGGTTCACCTTAAAAAATATTACTCATACAAGTACAGACACGATTACGGATATACAGTTGACCCTTTATATTGACGAAGCAAAACTGACCGTTGGAGCAGGAAACCTATTGACAGGAAATATAAAATTTGAAAAGATTTCCATTAAAAATGCACGTATCACTTCGGAAGTTATTTCAAAAAGGACTTTAGAATATCATGAAAAACTCCGAAGTCTTAAGTCACAATCCAAAGAAAAAGGGCTCCAATTACCTATATGGCTTGCTGAAGACGGTGCTACCTTCTTTCTTTATAATGTGAAATACATTGCCAAAGACACTATTTTGAATCGGTATTTTGATTATGAAATTCATAAAATAGAAGGATTCTATAAAGGAAAAGACATGCAACTATCTGGTAAGACTTTTTTTGATGTAACTATTAACAAACTCGGATTTAATACAAAAAAAGGAAGTTTTGCAAATGGTGCGCGCCTTGTTGGAAAACCAAAATTTAAAATAGACATCCAAAAGGATCAGATCGAAATTTTTGAATTTCTACTTCAGATGGATGAACAAAATTTTCGATTAAATGCACAACTCAATCTTTCAGAACACAATAGTTATATGTTTAATTTTGAAAATGACAAAACAAACTATAAAGCTGTCAAAAGATTGTTGACTGATAGCATCGCGGTTAAAATGGAAAATTTTGAGATTCAAAAACCATTCAATTCCAAAGTAAATATTGCCGGAAAATTTGATTTTGGTAATGATCCGGATATTCTGGCAACCTTTTCGACGAAAAATAATGACCTCCTGATTTCAAACAAGTTACATCTTAAGAATGCCTCTTTTAGTGGTTATTTAACGACAGATATATATGAAACTGATGAAGAACAAAAAGTAAAGAAATCCTCAAAGGACATCAAAATAGCTTTTGACAGGATCGAAGCCGATTTAGAAGATGCAAAGGTTCATATTCAAGATTTTTATTACCAAAGCACCCCTGATGTTTCTAACTTTGTAGAAGCCACCATCCTGCTGGATGGAAGTAATGAATCCCTTGCAAGAATTATAGAAACTGAAAATTTCGATTTTAAAGGTGGCAGGTTCCAGTTAAATGCGACCATTTCAGGAAATATTCCTAATGTGTATGAAATTTTGAATGTTGCTACCGGTCAATTTAATTTGGAAAACACCCAAGTTATCCTTAAAAAGAACGGGCTTCAATTGCCCATCCAAAACATCGACCTTGAACTAGCTCGCGAAATTTCCTATTTAAAGCAATTGGTCATCAATCTTCCTAATGGTGAAAATCTCGTGCTAAATGGCCAACTCAAAAACTTATCGGGACTTTTATCAAAAGAGTCAACGGCTCCGACAACGAGCCAAATTTTCCTAGATTCCAAAAACCTCAACGTCAATGAAGTAATTTCGATGGCGATGCAATTTATTCCAAAAGCCGAAAAAGAGAAGAACAATAGGAAGACGCTTCACGAAACTTTAAATGCTATTTATAATCATTTCCATCCGCAATTCGTCATCAAGTTGGACACTTTGCAGTATAATGATTATGTGATCCATGATTTGAAATCGAGTATTACTTTGGTGAATCCGGAAACCATTTTATTGAGAAATTTTGATTTTAAATACTACGAATCCACTACAAACCTTAATGGCAACCTCATCATATATGGACCTGAAAGCAAGTTTAAGGATGCAATCTATATGGATGCCGAAGCTACTTCTAGCGGCTCCATTACTGTTTTTAAGGAACTGTTTCATATGGAATTGTTTCGCATAGACTCCGGGGAATTTCAATTTCAAGGAAAAGTGAATGGCAATGTCAAAAAGTTTTCTGAACTTTTGAACAATGCGCGAGGTGATTTGGCCTTAACCAATACCAAACTATACTATGAACCTGCTGATATGGAGGTAGTCATTGATTCTATCGCACTATTTGTGGATAATTCGGATATTCTTCTAAATAAATTCAGCCTAGAGGTAGGAGAACAAACCCCATTGAATTTAACAGGAAGTATCAAAAAGTTTCCTACATTTTTATTGGATGATATTAAGAATATTGGCTCAATCGCCCTGAGGATAGAAGCGCCCTTCGTAAATGTCGATGAGGTACTAAACACTATAAATTCTTTTAAAAATGAAAACATTGGTAAGAAAATAAGTACTAAAAAAGCCTTGCACAGATTGTTCAAGGATATGCATAAGTTCCATCCGGAAATTGAGTTGGATATTGATTCACTCAAATATGGTAGACTAATCACTGAGAATTTAAAAGCAGCGATTTATTTTGAAAACGATTCTATTCTTCGGTTGAATAACCTCGATGTAAACTATAAAGAGACCACCGTCTTCATAGAGGGAAATATTAATGCGCACAGCAGCAAGGAAGATCTGTCAAGTGGGAATCCTTTTGACCTTGATTTTTTTGTGAACGTCAAAGGAAAATCTGAAGATTTGAATGATTACTTAAAAACCACCAACTTTATTTTTCAATCGGGCAATTTTGAATTTTTTGGAATCTACAATGCACAATCTGAAGATTTGAATATAATGAATGCAAAGACCTTTGGCGATTTAAAGTTAAGCAACACAAGGATAGATTACAAGGCGGCAAACTTGCAAATTCCGGTAGACAGCCTGCATTTGGAAATAAATGATGATTTGGCAACCCTGAAAACTTTAGATATCAAATTGCCGGGGAAAAGTGCTGTTTATTTTTCTGGAACCATCGATCATTTTTCGGAATTTATAAATAATTCCTATGAAAATAGCATTCATAATTCCAATTTTTCTATCCATTCGCCATATCTAGACACTCAAGACCTCAAGGAATTTTTGAAGAATGCGATATTAAACAAGGAAACTCCAATTCGTAAAGAAACAAATCTTCAAAAATTGAAGGATGCCATGGTGAAGATCAACACATCCTTCTATCCCACTGTAGGCGTTAAGATTGACACTTTAAATCACAACGATTTCACTTTGACCGATTTTGGAATGAAACTTTTGTTCAACGATACCGGTAATTTTAAAATGGAAGACACACAACTCAATTTTTATGGGGGCTCTATTGCCATGATAATGGAGGTTGATTTAAAAACCTTCGATAAACTTCCTGTGACCATTGATATGAAGGCAACTGATGTTGACATTCACGAGTTGGTAACTCGGTTTGATTATTTTAATGATGCTAATTTAAGAACCACTGATACCATAGAAGGCATGCTCGATTACCATTTAAAGGCCGTTGGAACTATTGATAATAATGGCAAACTGAATATGGCATCTTTAAACGGAACATTTGAATTACAGTTGAAGGATTTAGAAATTTTCAATTACAAGCCCATCCTAGACAATTCCATATTGATGAAAGAGGAGCGTTTTGAAAAGTTGCGATTTGGGCCAATCGTTCAGACTTTTGAAATTAGGAACGGTGTACTCCTCATTCCCCAAACGGAAATACAATCCACTGCCATTCATGTTTTTGTAGAAGGAAAAATAAAGTTTGATGAATATATGGATATTTGGCTATCGCTACCTTGGAGTAACCTTAAAAGTAAGGATGGTTTGACGCTTCCGGAAAAAACAACCTTTGCAAAGGCAGGTTCAAAATTTTATGTGCAACTTATGCAGGACAAGAACAATGTAAAAGAGCGGAAGCAAAAGTTGCAAGTAAAATTACGGTTTAGCAATCAAAAATTACAGAGGGAAAAATCAAGACAATAGGCATCATTACCTTTTCGGTTGTCAGGAATAAAATATTACGAATCGCCTGTTTTACCCTCTTGAAATGGAACGAGGCATTTTTCAGAGCAGGATGGCATTTATTTCATTCATAAAAAGTTTTTAAGTTTCAAAAACAAATGATGTATATATTCAATATAATTTGGACTTTTTATTAAGATGTTGTGTTGTCCCCAAGTAAGCTTGGGTATAGAGCCAACCTACCAGAAGGTGAGAAGATTTCCTTTTTGGAGTTTTTTTGTTTTTATACATGTTTTGAGTCTAGTTTTGGGTTAAAAAAGGTGTACAATAAGGCGTAAATTTTATTCAGGGGGTACATCCACTTCTCAAAAACCTATAAAAGAAAAGATGGCAGTTGTCTTCTGTGCTAAACGAACTTAACCATAGATAGATTTCCTTTTTGTTAATATTAAGTGAATAAAATAGGTTGTTCTTCTTCTATTTTAAAAAGAAAATAAGTAAATTTAGAAGAAATTAAATTTAAAGATGGAAAAGATAAAAAGCACTAAGATTGAGGGTATTATATCTGAAATTATAGATCAATACGCTTATGCTGATACATCTGAAAGGCCGTGGATTATAGGTTTCAGTGGAGGTAAAGATTCTACAGTTTTACTAACTTTAGTATGGATTGCATTATTAAGAATAAGAGAACAAAATCCCTATCCATATCAACTTCGAAGACCGGTACATGTTGTTTGTAATGATACGATGGTAGAAAATCCTATTATTTCTTCTTATGTAGAAGATGTGCTTTCAAAAATTGACAAGGAAGCAAGAAATCAAAATCTTCCAATTTTTGTAAAGAAAACGACACCCAAATTAGAAGAATCTTTTTGGATCAATGTTATTGGAAAAGGATATCCAGTTCCAAATAATACTTTTCGATGGTGTACAGATAGATTAAAAATTAAACCAACCTCAGACTTTTTAAATGAAAAAATTGATGAAAAAGGGGAAGCAATAGTGCTTTTAGGGACACGGTATGAAGAGAGTGCAACTAGAGAGCGCTCAATGAAAAAGCACGAAATTGAAGGTAAAAGACTTTCAAGACATACCACAAATATTAATACTTATGTATATGCTCCTATAAAGGAACTTATGCTGGAGGAAATATGGTATATTATTAATGCTGTACCATCACCATGGAAATTTGACAACTCTATTTTATTTCAAATTTATTCTGATGCTAGTGCCGATGATTATGAATGTCCTACTGTAGTTACCAATAAAGAACACTCTTCTTGTGGGCAAAGTAGGTTTGGCTGTTGGACCTGTACTGTTGTGAAAAATGACAAATCAATGTCTGCGCTAATTAACAATGGACAAAATTGGATGACACCATTACTAAAATATCGCAACGATTTGGTTGATAACCGAAACTTGAGTGAAAATAGAATGGCAACCAGAAGAAATGGAATGCCGGCTGTAACAGAGGATGGACATAAGCAAGGAAATTATACACCTGAATATCGTGCTAGAATTTTAGGTGAACTTTTAGAAATCCAAAAGGAACTTCAAGTTGAACGACCCCATATTAGTCTAATCACCAATCAGGAGTTAATAGCTATTCAGGTCATATGGAATCGTGATATGATTTTTGACCACAGTGTTGCAGATATTTATAAAAGAATATACAATAAAGATATAAGTACTAGTAATATCAAGGCGTTGGATGATACTGAACGGCGAATTTTAAAAGACATTTGCAATGACGATGTTGAATACTACCACCTGATTGACAACTTAATTACTCTTCAAGAAAGCAAGACTTTAATGCTTTCAAAATATGGGTTGCATAATGATGTTGAAAATAGAATTGAAAACTTTGTCAAAGAGAATCAATTATGAAAATAAGCAGAGTACAATTTAATAATTTCAGGATTTACAGAGGGAATAATGAGGTTTCTTTTTTCTCTACTGACTCAAAAAACATAAGCCTTATTGCCGGAAAAAATGGCTTTGGCAAGACTACTTTTTTAACCTCACTAATCTGGGCATTTTATGGAAGGTTAATGGGTCAAGTTGAAGAAAAGTATAGGAAAGATATAAAAACATCAGGAGGGTATGAAAATTATGTTGCTTCCCTCCTAAACAACAATGTGAAATGGGAATATGAGAATGATAAAAAAGTAACACCTTCTTTCTCTGTAGAGATTGAATTAAAAGATATACTAATCCCATCTATACCTTGCAGAACCGTTACTGTTAAAAGGTCTTTTGATTTAAAAACAAATGAAGAGAAACTAAGTATTTTAATAGATGGTCTAGAAAATGAGCTGACAAAAGAAGTAGGCTATGAAGTTTTTATTAATGACTTTATACTCCCAAGAGAAATTGCTAAATTCTTCTTTTTTGACGCCGAAAAGATTGTTTCTTTAGCAGAGGCAAAATCAAAATCAGAGTTAAGAAGTTTAAGCAGGGCTTACTCTGAGGTGCTGGGAATTAAAAAATATGAAGAATTAAAAAATAATCTTGAAGGGCTTTTGATTAAGCTTAGAAGACGTGGAGTAAAAGAGGTTGAAAAATCTAAATTAGAAGAACTTATTGAGCAGGTTAACAATGATCAAAAGCAGATTGAACATAATCGTGAAAAACAAGAAAGTTTAGAGTTGCAAATAGCACTTTTAAAAACGAAAAGCGATAACCTTCAAGAAAAGTTAATTAGAGAAGGCAACTCAATTACTGTTGAAGAATTAAAGGAACTAAAGAATACCCGCGACACATTAAAATCTGAATCTAAAATTATAAAGAATAAGCTTAAAAAGCTTTTAGACATTATGCCCTTTGTGATTGCCGGTAAAAAGTTGACCGATTTATACAATCAAACGGTTTTAGAAAGTACTTTAACTTCAAAAAGCACAGATGCCGAATTAATACTGAATGAATTAAACGAGTTTTCAAATAAGGTGCTTAAAAATGCAAAAACTCTCTTTAAAGATGCAGAAACAATAAAAAAAATTGAAAAAGTACTGAACAACAGTATAAGTTCAACTAATGTTGAAAGAAAGGAAATTAAGGGTAAAGACACTAAAGTGTTATTAGATTTCAATGAAGAACAAGTAAGGGAATTCCAAGCCATTGTTGCCAATATCAAAACGTCTTATTTGTCTCAGTTTAACGCCATAGTTCAAGAAGAAAAGAACAACAGAGTACTTTTAGGTAGAACAGTTAATAAAATTAAACAAGCTGAAGCAAGAAAAGGAAATCAAATTGCAAAAGAATACCGGGAAGAAAAAGATAGGACAGACTTTGAGATTTTTAATTTAACCGGAGAGAAAAACAACTTAATAGAAAAATTAGGCGGATTGCTAGTAAAAGCCGCAACAAATAAAAAAGTGCTTTCTGAATATGAGAAAAATTTCAATTTAGTTGAAACAGATAAAAAGAAATTTGAAGTCACTGAGAAACTACTTAAAAAAATCAATGAGTTAATTAAAAAAATCAAACAAGAGAAAAAATATGCCTTACAAAAATCAATTTCACTGGGGTTAAGAAAATTAATGCATAAGGAGAATTTTGTATTTAATGTACGAGTTAATATAAACGAGGATATTATGGATATTGATTTGTTAGATGAACGCGGAAATATCATTGATAAAGATAGTTTGTCCAAAGGGGAGCAACAGCTGTATGCAACGGCCTTACTCAAAGCACTTGTAGATGAGTCAGGGATTAGCTTTCCAGTATTTATTGATAGCCCACTCCAGAAATTTGACAAACATCACTCAAAAAACATTTTAAAAGAGTTTTATCCCTCAATTTCTGAGCAAGTGGTATTGTTTCCTTTATTAGAAAAAGAGCTCTCAGAAGACGAGTATGAATTATTAAAGAAGAACTTAAATACTTCTTATTTGATTATAAATAATGCACAAGGCTCTACCTTTAAAAAAGTGGCGGATAACAAATTGTTTCAAGAATTTAAAAAGACAAGCGATGTTCACACATATTAGGACTAGTAAAGAAAATAAAGAGATTGTTTCTAATTTAACAAGAAAGCTAAACTTAGGAACAGAAAACATCGTAGCAAGAATTGCACTTACGTATTCGCTTTCTCAAGACAGAAAGCTAGATCTAACCGCTATTGAAAACTCAAGCGGAAAAGAATATTCAAAGGCGGTTCTATTTGGTAATTATGTTGAGTATTACGTGGGTTTAGTTGCTGTACATTATAGTCTTTATATTACTGATAAAGACCTGCCAAAATACATTAAAATGCATATCGACGATGGACTTCAACTTTTAAGTGAAGAGGTTACTTCAAACTCTAATTTGGATGGGTTTGATTTTTTGGTTGAGAAAATAGAAAAAGGTATCTATTAATTTAAAGCTTAGGTTTTTTTATGAGTGATGAAATTATTGTGTCAATTATAGGGTCTTCGGTTGTATTAATCGGAATAATTTGTAATGGTTATTTAAATAACAAAAAGGCTAATGAATTATTAGAAAATTCTTCTAGACAAAATCAATACAATATTTTAAATAAAAAACTACTAAAGCTACAAGAGAAATTAAGTGAATTTTATTACCCTATTAGGAATTATCTTGAAAAAAGTAAAGATATATATGATGTTTTTAAAGCAAATAAACCTAAAAATTTTAGGACATTAACTTATTTACTTGACAAAGAGCAATTGTATGAAGGTGATTCATATCATTTAAGTGTCAATGATAGAGCCTTTTTAAAACAAATTTTTGAAGTTGGCGTGGAGATAGAAAGAATTATTGCTGAGAAAGGGAGTTTTATTGATGATTCTGAATTAATTGGCTCATATACACCTTCTGAAGAATACTTAGGAGATGATGCTGAATTTCCTTACCCAGCAAATAAATCATTATTAAGAATAACACAACTCCATCTTAGTTTTATTAGATTAGCATTCGATGGTGAAATAGAAGGAAGCATTGAAAACCTTTCACCTTATGTTTTTCCGAGAGAATTAAATGTTATTATTGAACAAAAAATAAAAGATATAGAGAGAGAAATTGGGAATTTAAAGTCACAACAAGGAGTTTTAATTGTTAAGATGAAAATGAAAATTAAAGATGAGTGATAAAAAAAAAATAACAATTGAAAGCTATAATAAAACAGCTGAGGAATATTATAAAATTGTTACAAGCTTTGAAATTCTTCCTGAACTTGAAAGATTTATAAATCTTATTAAAGATAAAGGTAATATACTTGACTTAGGTTGTGGACCAGGACACCATTCAAGAGTTTTTGTAGAAAATGGATTTAATGTAGAAGGAGTTGACTTATCTACCGAAATGATAGCAATTGCTAAAAAAGAAGTAATCGGAGCCAATTTTCAAGTGATGGATATTATAGACTTGAATTTTGAAAGAGAATCATTTGATGGTATTTGGGCATCTGCAAGTCTTTTACACATCCCAAAGAAAAACATAAAATATGTTTTAAAAAAATTAAAAGGCCTATTAGTTAAAAATGGTATTCTCTACGTTTCTTTAAAAAAGGGTAAAGGCTCAGAGGTTCTGAAAGACGAGAGATTTGGTGGAGTAGATAAATTCTATGTTTATTATCAATCAGAAGATATTGAAGAAATTCTAAATAACGTCGGTTTCGAAATAATTGAAAAAGAAGAAAAGAAAAAAAGAGGTTTTTATGATACTAATCCTTGGATTCATATTTTTTGTAAAAAATAAGGATTTACTTTTTCAATATATCTTTATCCAATAATTTTTTTAGCTCAAACCAAGTTTCCTCATACTTTGTAAAAATTTGGGGAAAAGATGTTTCTTTACCATGCTTTTTTCTAATAATTTTGACCACTTTATCCATTTGGACATTCAGCTTATTAAAGGTAAAGTCTTTTGTCCATTTTTTCTTATTATTTAAATAATACATTCCAGCTAAAAAATGGAGATTTGCTGGCCCATGATATGTTCTTTTATCTTTTTTGATTGAAGAAATTTTATCTCTAATATAAATACCAAGTTCAGAAATTGTTTTAATATCCTCCAAATTGGTTTTGTCATTAAATATTTGATGATAAGTTGATTTGTTATCATCATTATTGTCAAAAATTTTTGCTCTGCTATTTTTAGCAAAAGCTGGTTTAAATAAGAGTGTAGAACATAACCATTGGCCTAATTCTTTAAAAGTAAAGTAGTTGTTTGTACTTGTCCTTACTGATTTTCTATTATACTTGATACCATTTTTATTTAAATAGGATTCTATAACCAACTGCATGCCATCATTTGTCCTTAAATCCCAAGGATTAATCGCCACTTGACTATTACTAGCTAAACAGATACTTTCAACTTCATTTTTATCCGCTGCAAAAAATTTGCAGACAACAGAACCATACTCAAGAACCTTAGCAGTTCTATTGGCTTTAAAATGATTGGAAATTGTTGTTACGGTTTGGCATCCATTAACAATTTGAGGGTTTGAAATTATATATTTTTGAGTGTTAATTTCTTTTAACGTATCACCAACTATAGTTATTCCATTATGAAGTTTATAGAACTGTTTGGCTTTTGCGACTGTTTTTAAAGAACCTAAAATTTGATTTGATACCTTTTTACTGCTTTGGAGGCCCCTGACATTTGATTCAAATATAACTTCTGGAATAGGTTGAAAATTATGATATAAGTCTACCAATTCTTTCAGAGAAATTCGACAAATTAAAGAGGTGATTATCTTATCCTCTTTTATTTTGATTTTACTTGGATTATCATTTGCATTGTTTTTCTTTACATTAAAACCCCAGTCATATTGTAAAGGAGAGCTTTCGAGTTTTAACTCTATTTGAACGAGCCTTTTTCCACTTATTAATTCTTTTTCAATAATAGAGTTATATTCTAGTTTCTCCAAAACTTTTTCTCCTTGAGGGTATTTGCTATTATCACCACCTCTTACAACTCTTATTTTGACTTTGTACCCATCATCAATGGCATTTCTTGCCTCAATAATTTTTTCCTTTAATATATCATTTGATTGTGATAAATCACCATCAGGGTTAAATATTAATTCATCTACACTATCAACAAACAACCTTATATCTTTTTCTTTAAATCCTTCATTAACTTTAAAGTCATAAATATTTACTACTTTATCATCAATAAAAATTGCATCTAGTTGATTGTCATGGTCATCATCAGTAATACTTTGAGTTAATTCATTATCTGAAATATTTGGATGTAAAATTTTTAAAGCACTAATTATAAAGCTATAGGCATCATCACTACTCCCTCCAACTTTATTTGCCTTCCTAATCTTTTTTGCTAAAACTAAATTATTTTGCTTTAGAGAATTAATATAATTTTTTATATCCATTTAGTTAGATTTATATAGATCAATAAACATATAATGTGAGTTCTCTAACTCTCCTTTTTCCCAAAGTTTTTCTAAATATTCTAAACCTCCATTTGCATATTCTTCAATAAGCATTAATACATTAGAAATAACTTTATTTAACTCGCCCTCTTCTAAATCTTCTAAGTCGTTTAAGTTATAACCTAAATCCTTTTCAGCATTTGAGAAAATGATCATTAAAAGAAAATCAACAAGTGCAGAATCTCTTTTCCACTTACCAATTTCCAAAAAGTCTGTTGTTAGATTTCTTGGAGGCAATGAAAGTCGTGTATTTCTCTTAATCCCAAGCATCATTGCATATATGTATAACTCATAAATGGGTCCAAATTGACTAAACTCTGAGGTTCTACTGCCTTTGTTAGCAAGAGCATCAAGTAAAGGAATTCTACTGTTTGCATATCTAGGCCTTTTAGATAAAATATTGGATCTAAATTCTTGACTTGTCATTACTTTAGTTTTGTTTTGGTTGTAACTAAATCTATTTGCTCCACGCCTTTGTTTACTGTATTTAAATAGATTGTTTTTATATTATCTTCTTTGATCAGTTTTTTTCCTAAATCTGAAAGTTTCATTTCATCATCACCATCATAAAGCTCTTTCACTAAAACAATACTTTGAGGAAAAACTCCGCCAATTGCCTCAAAGAAGCCTTCAGTAAATGCCTTGCCAAATGCTGACAAGGGAGCATCGGCTAATAATGGGTAATTATACTGGGTTGTATTTACAGAAATGATTGCCATAACAACCGAGAATTTTTTCATCCTTTGAAAACCCTCAGACCCACCGTGCACTTCATTACCAGTACTATCAATATATTTTAGAGATATGGAACCTGCCGGTGTTTTTTCAAATTTAAGAATGCCTCCAGCTAAGTCGTTATGTCTTATCAAATTCTGAAAATGCCTATTTGCGTGCTCTTCTAATAAGTTAACCATATTATCAAAGACTCTTTCCTTAGCATTCACTATTGCTTCTTCTAAGTCAGAACAAATCTTATAATTTAAAGTATAACCTTCTGGCAAATCTTTAGGTCTTAAATTTTCAATTTCTTTTTCTGTAACTGATAAATTGTGTTTCAGCTCTTTGATGTTACCCTCTAATCTTTCAATTTTGTTTGATGCTTGTTCCATTCTTTTTATAGCACCTTTAAACTGGTTGATAATACTTAGAGCATTGTCATTTTCATCACTTTCTGCACCTGCAATTAAGATGTCTTTTCTTTGAGATTTTAGAGATTTTAATTCATTGTTAAGTTTATCAACTCGTTCTCTTAATTCGCCCTCTCTTTCCTTTGTTCTTAAAACACTTTGTGGTATAGCATCAAATTTATTGCAAAATGGAGACGCATTCACCTGAAGGTTACCAAAAAATTCCTCAAGATCATTCTTGACAAACTCCTTAGTAGGCTTGTTTTCATTTGGCCTGTTTTTAAGCTTTAATAAGTAGTTATGAGCATCACTACCCTTTTCAGCTGGTCGATCACAAACATAACAATGTTCAGAATCTATCATATTTTCAAGAGAGACGGCATCAGGAGAATTTACAGGCAACATCGTGAAATAATCATTCGGGCTTTCAGATGCTTTTAATAGAGCCCTTTTTTCATATCGATTTTGTCTAAAAAGCTTAATTTTTTCTTTAAAATCTTCCACGTGATTTTCAAAACCTAATGAAATCCACGAGAAATTACCATCAAAAAACTTATTATTTATTCCTTCCAAAAAAGAATCATATTCTTCTTTTGCTGATTTAAGAACTCTGTTTTTTGCACTAATCTTTTCATCTAATTCTTTTCTTTTTTCAGCATTTGCATATTTCTGATCTAATTCATTTTTTTCTCGTTCTGCATCCTCATACAATTTTTGAAACTCAGAGAGGCTCTCTACTTCCTTTTTTAGCATAAAAGTTAAAGTTTCCTTTTCTTGTTGCGCTTTTTCTAATCGATCAGTCTGAGCATTTGTTTCTTTTGTTTTTTTATTTAAATCATTTTCTGATTTTTTTGCGATGTCTCTTATTAACTCAACTAATTCTTCATACTTACTAATATTAGTGAGAGTCCTTACAGCGTCTTCTATACTAGATTTTTTTGAAAAGTCTATAATTCTATCTACCTCTTCACCTTGTAAAAATGAATACTGTCTTAAATCGGGGAGTATTAAGCGATTTATTATTTTTCTCTTTTCATCATAGTCATAAACTGGCTTGTATCGGTGAAGTATTATTTCAGACTGATCAACTTCTAAATCATCAATGACTATCTGCCAACTGTCATAATCGGTCAAATTTTCTTTAATTCTAGTAGCTGTAAATGACTTTGTTATTTGATATTTAAATCTGCCAGTTGAATATTCAACTCTGATTCCGCTAACAAGAGAGCTGCCTAGACTTGTTTCATTTTTTGCTTTATCGGATATTATTTTATAGGCTATATCCTTAATAGCTTTTTTCCTTTTATCATCAGAGTCTAAAATTTGGTCATAAAATAACCACAAGAATGCATTAAAGAATTTTGATTTACCGGCTCCGTTATCAGCAACTATAATGTTCACACCTTCCTCAAAATCATATCTGGTGTCTTCATAATCACCATAATAGTTGAAGAAGTTTTTAAATGAGATACTATTAATTATTGAAGCCATATTAACTAATATTATGTACGTTTTTAATTTTCTTGTAGATTTGAGAACTATTCATATGGTTATCGTTGTCGTTAATAATAACAGACAATACCTCAACAATTTTATTATAATATGGAGGGCCTGATTTTAAGGTTTTTAATTCACTCTTTTTAATATTGTATTTTTCCATTATCTCGGGATCAGAAAGTATTTCTTGTAAAATTTTATCTCTTTCCATTTGTCTATAATTCGTTAATAATTGTATCTAAATCTAAGTCATATTTTTGACATACGTCATTGAGGAGGTCTTTTGAGTCATAAAAATTGGTTGATAAACTAGCAAAATAGCCAACTCTATTTAATTCATTTTTAACTAAATTTCTTTCCATATTATACATTTCACCAATGGAAGTACTAAGTTTTGGGATTACAACCATGTCGTAAATTGTTGCGAACACTTTATCACGATGTTTTCTCAACAACCTTCCTCTTCTTTGAATAAACTGTCTAGGGTTACCAGTACTGCTTGCAAAAATTCCTATTTCTGCTCGAGGCACATCGACACCCTCATCTAACATTTTCATTGCAAAAAGTATATCAATTTTTCCTTCAGTAAATCCTTTTAAAATTTCATTTAGTTCTTGCCCTTCAGAAGTATAGGAGTTCATTTTAATTTGAGGAAATTTGTTATGTGTTTCCTCAATAAACAAATTCATTATTTTTTCTTTTTCTCCTTTTTCATTTATTCTAAAACCTTCAGGTATATAACTAAAAACATATCTACACTTTTCATTTGTTATTAACTCATCTATAATTTCTGTGAAAGTTTCAATTTTATTCTTTGCTTTATGGATGATACTTTTTCTTTTTAGCAACAACATTTCTACTATTGGATCATCTTTAAAAACCCCTTTCTCAAAATCAAAATATTGCAATAATCTTTTTGATAATTCCATATATTCTTCAAACTCATCTTCAGCTAATTCTACTATTTTTGGATAGTATTTGTAATTCGTTAGAAATCCAAATTCAAGAGCCTTCTCCATTCCAAAATTATATGTGTAAGGTGGCTCATCATTAAAAAAAGAATCAATAGCTTCTGTTCCTTCTAAATCATAAATTCTCTTTGGTGTTGCTGAAAGACCGATTTTCTTTGAAATATTTATGTTTTTTAAAGTAGCCTTAACATTGTTTGCTCCCATATTATGAGCTTCGTCAGCAATTAATGTAAAATGTTCTTGTATTTTCTTGAAATATTTATGAAACCTATCTAAAACAAAACTTCCATAAGTCGAAATGATTATCAAATCTTTTTTTAATCCCCATTCAAAATTACTTACATAGTTTGCTAGGTCTTTTTCCCAATTATTTCCACCACCGATTTTTAAAATATTTCTAAACTTAAAACTTACAACTTCCTCTTCCCATTGATTTAAAAGAGCTATTGATGGAACCAATATTATTACTCTGTAAAAACCATCTTTTGAATATTCATTTAGGACACAATTTAAGGATGTAATAGTTTTTCCGGTTCCAGTTGCCATTGCAAAAACACCATTATAATTATTTTCCTCCCATTTTCCATATGCTTCTTTCTGGTACTCTCTTGGTCCTTCATCAAAAGGAAACTTGGGTTCATTCTCAATTTTAATAAGTAAATCTCTAAATTCTATTGCCTTGTTTTTCTTGATTGTTTTTATTCTTTCTGAGTATTCATAATCCTTTCTTTCATTTTCCTCTATAGTTGCTGCAATCAATTCTTCGAGGCTTTTATTTTCTCCATAATCGTCAATAAGTTCTTCAATATCTTTATTGTCTAAATACTTGTATGATGGATGTTTTCGGTTAAAAACATCATCAAACAAAGCAATCTGTTCGCTAACGCGTTCTTCAAATAATTTATTCATCCAAGGCACATCTACATTAAAGCTTTCGCCATTTTTAACGATACCAGAGGGCGTGAAGTTCATACTTCCCATTGTCAAAATTGCATCTTGGCTATCGTAAAAAAGCATAGCCTTTTTATGGCTTAAATTCCCATCGCCAAAATAAACAGGCTGGAATTGCAGTCTCCCATTTCGCTTTAAATATTTTAAACAATCAAAAAATAATTTTCCTTTTGTATCTAATGCTTCTTTTAATTTTTTTAAATTACCAAGAATATCGCTAATATCATTTAAATAGTCAGCTCCATCATCATTTAATAAATTCTCTTTATCTAAAGGGGAGTAAAAATGATTTGTAATTATTCTCATAGAACCTCCATTATAAATGAACTCAGCAAAAGATTCTGATAAAATACTGAATGTATAAGAATTAAAATAACCAAGAAACAGATCAATCCGTTTTGAGCAAGAAAATGCTTGATTATAAAATTCAAACGGTACATGTTGTGAATCTGAACTATAAGAGTAAGTCTTTGGAAATTTTATGTCTTTTAAGCTGTGGGTCATTTGTTAGTAAAAATAAGAATTAATTTTTCTAAAACTCTTTTTTAGAGGAATCAAATTTAAATTATTAAATTTTTATTATTTTACGGAATTCCCTATTTTTCATAAAATGTTTTTACAGTTTTTATTATTAAGTTTTGACTAACTTAAATAATAAATGAAAAATGTTTTATCAATCAAACAATTTACTAAAGCACATTTTCTCATTTTTGAGTATCTTTAAAACAAAAAAAATACTATGATATCTAACATAATTAAATTCAGACGCGCTGTATTTCCGGTGCAATACAACCAGGTTCCAATTAGCAAAAAGCAAATTTTAG
>Ga0210044_10000727_pt1 | contig 50272 bp, 27 predicted proteins | sample CryGey13umfilter_2_FD_183959 | JGI IMG/M metagenome (GOLD analysis project Ga0210044, IMG submission 183959) | Groundwater microbial communities from aquifer in Utah, USA - Crystal Geyser 4/9/14 3 um filter (SPAdes) (version 2) | ecosystem: Environmental > Aquatic > Deep subsurface >...
CTGTGCTCTCTGTGGTGAACTTCGGTGCGCTGCCAAGGGTTCCTTAGAAGGCTAGGTGTGAAAGGAGGAGGTTGATGGTTGCATGTTGTCTGGCCTGAATTCGTCTACTTATTTCCCGGCGAGCCCTAAGGCGCCGTCAGGAAACAACCTGTCCATTTGGGCATCGCCAGAGGCGTGATGGCAACGTCGGTCTGCTTCGACGATGCTGGGCATCGCCTGCATCGACCTCCTTGCCCTCCCCACCTCTGACTTCGCTTAAATGCGCATTTTGTTCCCGGACGACGCCTAACCACGAGGAATCCCTGCCATGACCCATGAGCCCAACCTTCGAGTCGCAGGTTGGGCTCTTGTCATTTGGACGCTCCTCTTGGGGCTCGTCCTGGTCAGCTGCAAGGCTGAGTCCCCGGCTCCTGCCCACTCCTCGCCCCCAGCCGATACCCCCACCAGCGGGACCGGTCGGATTGTGGCCATCGGCGACCTCCACGGTGACCTCGCCGCCTTGCGCAGGACTTTCGTTCTCGCTGGCGCCATCGACGCCGATGACCAGTGGGTAGGCAATACGCTCACCGTCGTCCTGACGGGGGACTTTCTCGACCGAGGCGACGACGACCGCGCGATCTGCGATTTGCTCGAGACACTAGCGCTTCGCGCTCGTGAACAGGGAGGGCGGCTCGTCGCCCTCAATGGAAACCACGAAATCATGAACGTCATGGGGGACATGCGCTACGTGACCCCAGCGGCCTTCGAGGCTTTTGCCGAGTTTGCTCCCCCAATAGAACTCATCAGCCCAAGACAAGACACTCCTGCCTACGCCTACGGCCGCCTCTATGCCTTTTCTCCAGGGGGGCCATACGCGCAGAAGCTAGCCGCGAACGGAGTCGTCGAGGTGATCGACGGCACGGTGTTCGTGCATGGGGCGCTGCTCCCTGCCGTGGTCGAATATGGCCTGGAGCGTCTCAACAACGAGACCAGAACCTGGCTCAGGGGAGAGGGCGAGCTTCCAGCCCTGCTCGCCACAGAGGAAGGGCCGATTTGGAGCTCGATGTTCTCCGACGAACCTGTCGAGACGAGCTGTGCACTCCTGCAAACGACGCTCCGCTCGTTGGGCGCTCGACGAATGGTGGTCGGCCACAGAATGCCGTTGGGTTTGGTCGGAATCAACTCCGACTGCGACAAGACAATCTGGCAGATCGACGTCGGACTCTCGGCGTTCTACAAAGGTCCGACCGAGATCCTAGAGATCGTGGACGGACGCACGCAAATCCTTCGGCTCTAGCCTTTCTTCATCTGGTCGAGCAGGGCAGCGAGTTGGTCGACGGGAATGAGCACGCTGTCCGACTGGGCGGGAGGAGCAACCTCGTCTTCCTCTTGGAAGAGGACATCGACACTGACGTCGAGAGCGTTGGAAAGCGACTGCAACTCGGCGTGGGTGAGCTGGCGATGTCCGTCTTCGACGGCCGCCAGATCCTGGGCAGGAATGTGGGTGAGCTTCGCGAGCTCGGAATATCCGAGCTGCATCCGCTCTCGAAGTTGTCTAATTTTCTCGCCGAGATTCATTTGAGCGTCCTCTGAGGCTTAGCGCAACAACGTTCGCGGTTCTTGAACCGCGCCGCTGGCCTCAAACCCACCATTCAGGGCATTAGGGCTTCTATCGACTGATTCTGCGCCACGTCAAGGAGATTTGAACGAGCTTATTGACGCTGCAAGAGTCAGGCCCCCTGAAGCATCGTTCTCGCCTTCGTGTTCCAACGGCGGAGATTCGCGCCAGCACGTCGCACTTTCTGAGCGGTCCCATCCGCCGCAGGTCGAATGGGACCGCTATCATCGTTGCATCGAGTGGTCTGTGCAAGCCTATGCGACTGGCTCCAGTCTCGGGAGTGAACCGCCACAATAGCCAACCTGAGGCTCCAGCATGGCCTCGCTGGCGGACCTTCTGGGGTGCATTGTCCTCAACTGCCAAAGGTCGGTCGACGAAATTTGTCACCGTTCGGGCCCCGTTTCGGCAAGACCCCTCCAGAACGGGAATCACTCGCCCAGAATCGAGATGGTGAGCTCCCGAGTGTGCGCTCGGTAGCGGTGCTCCCAGAGATACACGCCCTGCCAGGTTCCGAGCGCGGCGCGACCGCGATCAATAGGGATCGCGAGCGAGGTCTGCGTCAACACCGACCGGATGTGGGCCGCCATGTCGTCGGCCCCCTCGGAGCGATGGGAATAACTGGGATCCCCATCCTGCACGAGCTTTGCGAGATAGACCTCGAGGTCAGCCCGTACATCAGGATCCGCGTTCTCGCTGATGATGAGCGAGGCGCTCGTATGATGGATGAACACCGTGCACTGTCCGCGCTCGATCCGCGACTCGATGACAACGCGCTGCACGACATGACTGATGTCTTGCAGGGAGCGCCCGTTGGTCTGTATCTTTACCCGTTCACTGTGATGGCGCATCGTTCTCCGCGACTTCGTAGACCTGCCCGAGTGGATGGTATTTGCCGTGGTTCTCGACCCGCAACTGCTGGGCGCCGTCGTACTGCTCTCGGCCGTAGATGTTGCAGGGGAATCGGCTCTGGGAAACCAAGAGGCTGACGATGTCGTTCAGGGTCTCGAGGTCCTCGACAGGGTTGCCCTCGAGCTCTCTGACCCTGGCCAGCTTGGCGGTGAGCCGAATGTTGTAGCGGCGTGAGTAGTCCATCATCTCGCGGCCCGTCATGTCGGCGGGGGCCACTCTCCTGTCTCTGAAGATCAGGTGCTCCGACATCGCACGGGAGAGATCGACTCCAGCGGCCAGGTAGATGGGGGTCTGGCCAACGTAGACCAGGTAGAGACCGGTCTTCACGACGTAGAAGGCGTCGCGGTATCCGAACGGCCCGATCCATTGGTTGATGAGGTGACGCATAGGAGATTTTTCTTGGGCGAGAGCTGTTGTGGCGGCGCGCCGCGCCGCAGAAGAAAACTCGGGGCCGGAGCCAGAGCCTTCCAATCCGCGCCCAGCTGTCATATACGGCTCGAGCATGAGACCTCTCGCAGGAACTTACGTCCCAACCGAGTGGGATGTAGCATTGGCCGAGAGATGTGGGACGTCAAGGGGATCGATGCAGTTACGTGAGCACAGCGTCTACTATCGCGCCAGCACCTACGAAGACCTCCTCGACAACGCCAAGATCCTGGCGATCGTCGATGAGCTCGAGGCGCTGTTGGGCGATTGGTTCGTGGCGTCTCAGGATCTGGGCCGCGCTCGGCAACGACCGGGCCTGCCACGAGCGGGAAGGGTTGTTCTGGAAGAATCGTGTGGGCGTGGACTGCACCTTGGGACGCGTGTGAAGCTGCTCGGCGGCCCGCCGGAGGCTCCCACGAACGGCCCGAGCCTAGAGCTCAACGCCGGAGGGCATCCCTACTCCGGACGTTTCGTCACCAGCCTCGACTTGCGGGTTCCGAGCTCCCGTTTCGAGGAGCTGGATTTCCTCGAGCAGTATGTCCGATGGGTCGAGTCCAGCGCCGCATCGGTCGCTCCGTTCATGGCCCATTGCCACGACACAGACGACACCGCGATCCAAAACTTGGGCAGCCGGGCGCTCTTGCGCTCGGGCTTCGGCATCGAGGTGGAGGAGGAGGTCGACCTGCTGAGCAATCCAGGCCTGGAGGTCAGCCGCGGCGAGTTCCGCTACCTCGCGAGCTGGCTCATGATCATTGGTGAACCCATGATCGAACAGCTCGGACGGCAGGGTCTCGAGGCCTTCGAAAGTGCTCAGCTCGTCCCCGAAGACCGATTCCTCATACGCCTGTATGATTCCCCTCTGGACTGCGATAAGCCTGAGAGCCGAGAGAGACAACGACGAGTACGGGAAGTCCTGCGCTTCGACGCCATCGCTCGAGAGAACGGTTGGGCTTGGGGCTACTGGGATCGGAAAAAGCGCTCTTGAGCCGCCGCTTGTGACCTCACAGCGGCCAACGACTATACCGCAGTGACGACTGGAGAGTGGACACATCTTGCCAGTTTGCGCACGCACCAAGAGGAGGGTTTCATGTACCTCTGTCCCCGTTGTGAATTGAAATACGAGCAGGCCCCGGACGTTTGTACACAGTGCAAACGGCCCCTCATCCTAAACAAAAGGTATCGGATCGAAACCAGCATCGAAGAGGGACCTGGGGGTGAGGATTTTGACGTCCTCGACCTCAAGACTCAGGCCGCACTGATCCTCAGGGAGCTCCGCGTCCGCAAGAGCGAGATGGCCGCCAAGAAGGCGGAAATCGATCGCTATCATGCGAACGTGAAACGCCTCAAAGCGATGAAGTACGAAGGTCAGAAGGTCCTGGCTGACGCCTTCGAGACCGAGCACGCCAACTCCGTCACCTACTCCATGGTCTTCGACGCCGACGCTTGGGCTGGCCTCGGCGAAGAGCTCTACTTTGGCGGCGACGCGGGCGGCGGTGAAGGCGACGACCTCCCTGACCTCGAAGGACGCGACATGGACCCCGAGCTGGCGGCTAGACTCGCCAAGCTGACTGGGGGCAGCCCAGCCAAGCCCGCGGCCAAGCCCGCGGTGAAGCCGTCTGCCAAGACGGCGGCAGCTGCCGCTCCCATCGACGACGACGACGACGAGCCCGGCGGCGCCTTGGTCAAGGCGAAATCTGACCTCCCCGCCAAGCAAAGCAGCGGCGGGAGCGCGATCGCCACCAAGGCAAAGGTCGTCGTCGTCAGCAGCGTCTTGGTCATCATCCTAGCGATCGTCGCGGCGATGTTCCTCCTCTAGCGCCTCGAACAGCAAAAGCAAAAGGCGGCTTGCGAGCCGCCTTTTTGCTTCTGCCGTTCTGAGACCGAATCAGAAGTCGGCGCCGATGTTCAGAGCGTAGTTCTGTACGTCGCTCGAGAAGTTCCCTTCGGCCGTGAACGTGAAGTAGTCGACGATAAAGCGCAGACCGACGAACCCGCGGCTGGTGTTCTGATTCTCTTGCTCGAAGACGAACTCAGGAGAGTAGCCCCCCGACGGTGTGGCCCCAAAACCTGGATCGGCGTCGATCACCCGGCTGGAGCTGATGATCCAGACGTGGCTGTAACCTGCATATGGGGTGACGCTGAAGACACCACCAAGTCCAAACGACTTGGAGAGCGAGACATCGAAGCCAGCGGTCGTGAGGTTCATGTCCGGCGAACCGGTGACGGTGCCACCGTGGCCGCGAACCGACAGGTCGGGCAACACCAACCAACCCTCCATGAGGCTCCACTTCAGCCCGCCGCCCAAGTAGACCATCTCGCTGTCGACCAGCCAGCTCGCGGCCATGTCGAGCTCGAAGCTGAAGGGTAGTCCCTTGCGTCCGTGCAGCTGAAGCAGGGTGAACAGGGGAGGACTCTCGTCATCGACGCCATCCAGCGCGTTCCAGTGCGACCCTGAGGCTGCCACCGAGAATTTGGTCTCGAAGCCAATGGCAAAGCCAGCCTCGCCCAAGCTCTCAGATGGGGAGAGGAAGCTCGGGGCAAAGACCAATCCCAAGGATTTGGACAGGTCCTTGAACGCTTGGATATTTGGCATCGCTTGGCACGTCGAACCTGGCATTGTCCCTTCCCTGCACGAGGACAGCCGATAGAGACGGAAGTCGTTGTCGCCAGCAGAAGCCGAGGTCGACCAGAGATGGCCAAGAATTCCGAGGAGGATGAGACGGGCTCGCATGGGATGTCCTCACTGCGCAGGTCGCACTGCGCCTTGCTTTTTTATATAAGTCCCTAGGACTTCGAACGTTTTTGCGACGCTAGCAAATCAGTTCCCGAGGGTCAAGAACCCGCCACGATCGCGAGAGCTGCAGACACAGAGGTTAGGCGTCGAAGCGAAGACCTTCAAGGCCCCAAAGACTCACTGAACTTGCCAATTGAGTCGAGAATCCCAAGAACCATCGGAGCCCCACTCCCATGAAAGAGTCACTGCGAAGCGCGTTGGAGGTCGTTCTAGAAGCGGCGATGCGCCAAGGAGCCGAATACGTCGAGGTTCGCTCCACCGCCCGAGACCGCGAAGTCGTCAGCTACAAGGATGGACAGCTCGACGGCGTCTTCCTCGAGGACGACTGCGGCGTTGGCGTGCGCGCACTCTTTGGCAACGGCTGGGGCTTCGCCTCCACCAACCAGCTCGAGCCCCATGCCCTGGTCGAGCTCGCGGCCGAAGCTGTCCGCGCCGCCCGCGCGGCCTGCGATACGCACCGTGCGGCGGTCGCGATTCCACCGGCCGTCAGCGGCACCTACACCACCTCGCTCGTCGAAGATCCGCTCGCCGTCCCGCTCACCGAGAAGCTCGAGACTTTTCGCAGTGCCCACGCGAAGATTCGCTCGGGCCAAGGCATCATCGGCGCCAGAGGAAACTCCATCGCACAGCGGACGCACGCCCGCTTTCTCGCCAGCAATGGGTCCCGAATCGAGCAGACCGTCGTCCTGTGCGGAGGTGGGCTCACCGCCATCGCCCAAGTCGACGGCGAGGTGCAGACTCGGTCCGCACCGAAGTCCCACGAAGGAAACGTGCTCCAAGGCGGTTTCGAGGTCTTCCGTGGCTTCGACCTCGAGGGGCAAGCGGAGAGAATCCGCGAGGAAGCCCTCGCCTTGGCGCGCGCTCCCGTCACGCCTGCGGGCGAGACGACCGTGATCCTGGGTGGCTCCCAGCTCTCTCTCCAGATCCACGAATCGGTCGGTCACCCCAGCGAGCTCGACCGCGCGCTGGGGGAAGAGATCAGCCTCGCTGGGGCCAGCTTCTTGCTCCCCGAGCTGCTCGGCTCGCTGCAGTTTGGCTCGGAGCGGGTCACCCTCACCGCCGATGCAACCACTCCTCTGGGACCTGGCACCTTTGGCTTCGACGACGAGGGAACCCCGGCGCAAAGCGTCAAGCTCGTCGAGCGCGGCCGCTTCGTCGGCTACCTGTCCGGGCGGGACTCGGCAGCCCGAATCGGCACAGAGAGCGGCGGCGCCATGCGTGCGGAGAGCTGGGCAGCCCTGCCGATCGTGCGCATGGTCAACGTCAACCTGGAGCCCGGTCAGGGCACGCTCGACGACCTCATCGGCGGCGTCGATCGGGGATTCCTCTTCGAAAACAACAAGAGCTGGTCAATCGACGACCTGCGCCTCAACTTCCAGTTCAGCTGCGAGATGGCCAGGGAGATCAAAGGCGGCAAACTCACCGGTCGGGTCTTCCGAAACCCCGTCTACAGCGGGGTCACGCCAAAGTTCTGGGGCCGCTGCAGTGGCATCGCCGGGCCCAGCGAATGGGAGATGTGGGGGTGGATGTTCTGCGGCAAAGGCGATCCCATGCAGCTCATTCACGTAGGACACGGCTGTGCACCCGCGCGTTTTGAGCGTGTGCAGGTCGGTTTGTCCCGGTGAAGAGGCCCATCACGCCGCTCCGACGGCGCAACGAGACGACGAGATGACACACTCGACTCCTTTCACTGCCCCCTGGCTCGCTGACCGGCTCCAGAAGGCACTCGACGTGCGCGGTGCCGACGAGCTCCAGGTCTCCTTTGTCGGCCAGGAGGTCGATGTCTTGCGGCTCGCCGCCGCCTCGCTGGTCGCCGCTGCGAAGACGACGATCGGCACGCTCGCCGTGCGGGCCGTGGTCGGCGGCGTCGAGGGCACGGCGACGACCACCGACCTCAGCGACGAGGGGGTCGCGCGGTGTGGGCAGAGAGCCATCGCGCAGGCGCGGCTCAGCGCCTCGAGGTCGAGGCTCAACGCCTCGAGGTCGAGGCTCTTGCCTCTGGGAACCCCCATCACTCTGCCCGAAGCCCGTGCGATCGCCGCTGCACCGAGCTGGTCGTTCGATCCCGCGGTTCTCGAGCTGGATACCGCCGCGAAGCGCGCTTGGCTCGAGGACAGCTTCGACGCCCATCGGCGCGACGGGCTGGACCTCGCCGGACGCTTCAACACCGGGCGTCGAACATTGGCTGTGCGCAGCACGCGGGGCATCGACGCCTTTCACCAAGGCACCTTTGTGGACCTCTCGCTCACCAGCCTCGAAAGACCCGCGGGCCACAGAGCCAGCGCGACCCGCGAGCTCCTCGACGCCTCCATCACACGAGCGCAGGTCGACGCGCTCCTCACTGAGGTCCACCAAGAATGCCTCGCCGCCCACAACCCTGTCGAAATCGAGCCCGGAGAATGGGATGTGGTGCTCTCTCCCACCGCCGTCGCGAGCCTCTTGGGGTGGATGTCGATCATTGGCTTTTCGTCGGACGCCGTCGAGGACGGCACGAGCTTCATGTGCGGTCGGTTGGGCACGCAAATCACCAGTCCACACCTGCGTCTGACCGACGACGGCTCGATGCCGCTGGGGCGAGGGCTCCCGTCGCCTTTCGACGCCGAGGGGACTCCCCGCGGTCGCGTCGAGCTGATTCGTGACGGCGTCGCCAACGCCACCGTGCACACCAACCTCTCGGCGGCCCGCGCTGGCGTCGCGGCGACGGGACACACGGTAGCGAGCAGCCTCTTCTCTCCTGCGGTGGCGCACGCGGCGCACCTTCACTTCGAGGGCGGCGATGCTTCGGTGGAGTCCTTGATTGGCAGCGTGAAACGCGGTCTCTTCGTGACCCGATTTCACTACGTCAACGGCGCGACCGACCCTCGCAACGCAGTCCTCACGGGTCTGCTCAGGGATGCTGCCTTCTTGATTGAAGAGGGCGCCATGACACGCGCCGTCACGCCCCTTCGCTTCACGGACTCCATGCTCGAGGCGTTCGGGAGGATTCCCGGCCGCAGCGGCATCACCTCGACGCTTTTCCCGGTCGCGGGGACCCACGGCACGGATTTCAGCTTCCTCTGCCCACACGTTCTGATTCCGGCGCTGAAGTTCACGAGCGGCCGCATGAGCGCGTGAGCGTCGGCGGCCGTATCGAGCCTGGCGAGCGAGCGAACCCAGGTCGACTATTGTCCACGGAACATCGCCTCGACCGACGCGTCCAATTGAGCGTCGATGGACTCGCCCGCACCCGCTCGCCGGCCCAGAGCGCTCAGCTCAGGAATGTGCTGCTCCCATTTCGCTGGGAGCGGAATCTCGCGAATCTGGTTCTCGAAGAACTCGTAGATTCCCTTGCCCGTGCATTTGGCCAAACCGCGGTAGTAGTCGGCGACAAACTTGCTGTTGAGCAGCGCGGCGAGTGCCTGGGCATCACCTTCATCGGGGCAGAAGATGGCGGTCGTGTCCGTCAGACCGATGCCTCCATTGGGTCCGACGCAGGTGAAGCGCATCGTTGCGCTGCGATAGGGCGTGACGACTCGGAAACCTGAGTAGTGGTGCTGGTGGAGCGGGAAGGTGAAGGTCCACCACTCGCAGTCCCCTCGGCGAAAAGCCGCCCGAGCCTTCAAAGGCGTCTCGTGAAGCTCGAGCCACTGTCGTAGGGGGGCAGGGAGCTCATCGAAGGTTTGCGCGAGGAAAGTGCGGGCGAGGAAGGTTGAAGCTGGCTCCAGCGCAAACCGCTGGATCTCTCGGTTGCGGATGCGGCGCTGGAGCCAGCGACCCCGCTCGTCTTCGGTGAGGCTGCCGAACACCTCCTGGCTGACCTGAAACCCAGCGTTGAAGCCGGTCTCCATCCCTTTCCCGACCAAATATCGCTCGCCGATTCGCGACGTGTCCTGCCCAACGGTGAGCCATCGGGCGTGGGTCTTTGAATCCGAGACAATCCAACGCCCTGATCTCGGCGCGTCGACGGTGAGCACCCAATCGGCAGGCGCGCTCTGTGCCTTTGCAAAGTGGTCGATGACCGTCCGCGTGGCCTCTGGCATCTTACAACGCCACCCCTCGAGTGAGCCGGCACCGCTTGGGTCTCGCTCGAACCGGATGAGACCGACGGCGACGGAGGCGCTGTCGAACAGATGCACGTCACTCATCTCGAGGAAGCGCACATGACGGCCTTCACGAGAGTCGGTGCGAAATCGCCGGCACTTATCGGCGGCGAAGATCGCGGAGGGGACAATCGCTGCGCAGCGTGTACTGAGCTCAAGCAACCGAGCGAGAAAGAAGATTGAGATGTCTGACTTATCCTGCCAGATGGCTGGGAAACGGTTCGGCAAAGCCTGTTGGATGGGGTGGCGTCGCCCGAGACGGTTGACGGTCCCGAATGGTGGATTGGCGATGCTCAGGTCAAAGGCATTGGGCCAGTCTTTCGGAAGCTCTCCCAGGAGTCCGTCGCCGCAGTGCAGGTGTGCACCGCAGTCGGCGTCGGCTTCGAGACCGCAGGCGAGCGCGAGGCTCTGTCGAGTGGCCCGCACGGCGGCCTCGTCGAGCTCAACGCCGTAGATGTAGGGGGCGAGTTTTAGACGGGTCTGCGCGCGCTCTTCGGCGGTCGCTGGCGTCGTAGTCTGCTGACGTGCGAGCACCTCGAGTGCGGCGACCAACAACGTTCCAGAGCCACAGCTGGTGTCGAGTACCGTTGGGGCTGCTGCACTCTGAGGCCCAATCGCGCGCGCAGGAACGGCAGCTCGCTCGCTTTGGGCGAGCGCAGTGCCGGGAAGCGAACGAAACCCGATCAGGGACTCCGCAAGGGCGAGGGCGAGCCAGGGTGGTGTGTAGAAGACTCCCTGCCGCTTGCGATCGGTGGCGGCCACGTGCACCACCTGGAAGGTGAGACAGGCAGCGAAGGCGCGTTCTAGGTGGGGGTCTTGCAACAACGGCTGGGAGACTCGCTATTGGGATCGTCTTTGCGCAATGGCGAGCTCGTCGGGGGTTAGGCCGGAACCGTGCTGCACAGTAATAGACTGTTGCCGTTGAGTGTGTCGGTCGATGGCCGAGACATTGACGATGCCATCGGAATCAATCTCGAAGGAGACCTCGATGCGGGCGTGCCCTGCGGGTCCGTTGGGGATCCCGGTCAAGGTGAACTGCCCCAGCGAGGTGTTGAGACTCGCCGTCGGGGAGTCTCCTTGGACCACGTTGATTTGGACGAACTCTTGGTCCACCTCGGTGGTCGTGAAGAGCTTGTTCGCCCGCGCGGGAATCGAGGTGTTCTTCGGGATAATGGTCGAGACGCTGTCTCCAGCGGTGCGGATGCCGAGGTTCATGGGGGTGACGTCGAGGAGAATGATCTCTCTGACCTCACCGCCGAGGATGCCGGATTGCACGGCCGCGCCAATGGCAACGACCTCGTCGGGGTTAACGCCCTTGTGGGGCTTGCGACCGAAGATCTCTTCGACTTTCTCTTGCACGAGGGGCATTCGCGTCATGCCACCGACCAAGATGACCTCAGCGATGTCATCCATGTTGAGGCCGGCTTCGCGAACGGCGTCGCGACATGGCTCCTCGACTCTGTCGACGAGGTGGGCGACGAGCTCGTTCATCTTCGAGCGGCCGAGGTTCATGGAGAGGTGCTGTGGTCCGTCTTCGTCGACGGCGAGGAAGGGCAAGTTGATGTTGGTCTCACGGATGGTGGAGAGCTCGCACTTGCTGTTCTCTGCCGCCTCTTTGAGCCTCTGCAAGGCCATCTTGTCCGAGGAGATATCGATGCCGGTCTGAGTTTGGAACTCCTCCATCATATAACGCAGGATGGCGCGATCGAAGTCTTCGCCGCCCAGCCCGTTATCTCCAGCGGTGGCCAGGACCTTGAAGGTGCCGCCTCGGAGATCGAGGATGGAGATATCGAAGGTGCCGCCACCGAGGTCGAAAACAGCGATGCGGCCTTGCTCTCTTCGTTGGAAGCCATAGGCGAGCGCGGCGGAGGTCGGCTCGTTGATAATGCGTCGGACATTCAGGCCGGCGATTCGCCCAGCCTCTTTTGTCGCCTGCCGTTGGGCATCGTCGAAGTAGGCTGGGACGGTAATGACCGCCTGGGTGACCTCTTCGCCGAAGTAATCCTCGGCCGCGGCCTTCATCTTCGCGAGGATGAGGGCGGAGAGCTCTTGGGGCGAGTAAGCCACGTCGTTGATGGAGACCCAAACGTCACCGTTGGTGTGCTCGACGACCCCGAAAGGCAGCAACGGGATGATGCTCTGGATCTCTTCGTCGTTGAACTTCCGGCCGATCAGGCGCTTGACGCCAAAGATCGTCCGCGTTGGGTTGATGATGGCTTGGCGTTTGGCCTGCTGCCCCACGAAGCGTTCTTCGCCATCGGCGAAACCCACCATGGACGGAGTGGTCCGAGCGCCCTCGGAGTTAGGGAGCACGATAGGTTCAGTCCCATCAATGACGGCGACACAGGAGTTGGTCGTACCCAGATCGATCCCAATGATTTTTTGCATCGTCGCCTACTCTTCCAGCGAGGATTTAACTTTCTTTACGATACGGGTGAAGAGGCCCTTCTTGGCGTCCTCTTCTTTGGCCAAGCGACCTTTTACCACACGCAGCGAAGTACTCGCGTCGGTGTGGTTCGGGCGCTTGGTAATAACAGACTCAAAATATGTCTTTGCACCGACGAGGTCGTTCTCCGCAAGTGCGATCGTGCCGAGGAGGTAAGAAGCCTCTACAGAACCTTCTTTCGTTTTGCGAGCCTCTTTTAGATGAGCTTTTGCCTGCGAGGCCTTCGAGGGATCGCACATATATTCTGACCAAGCAAGGTACGCAGCAAATTTGCCGTTGTCGGGTTCGATCTTGTGGGCGTACGCAAAGGCCTTTTCTGCCTGATCCATCTGTTGGAGTTTGGCGAACTTCATGCCGGCTCGATAGTGCTCTTCGGGCGGCTTGAGCCCACTGAGGCTGGGCGGCCTCGCAGCAAATTGGTTCGAGGGCGTGGCGACAGCGGGCTCCTCGACAACGGGCGCGCTCGTCTTGGCGGCGCGCTCGGCTAGGATATCGCTCATCTTCCGCGACCTCTTCCCCAAGTTCCCCTTGCTCTGATCGTCCTCTGCGATGGGGGCTCTCGTCGGGGGGAAGCGACTGTTGACGCCGGAGACTGGCCTCGCTGTCGGGGCTCCTGGTACTCCCGTGCGCCGCGGCGGGGGTGCGGGAGCTGCCATCCTCGCTGGCGGCGCGGCCGGAGCGGCGTACGAACCGCCCGAAACGGGTCGAGCGGCTCGCGACGCACTTTGAGGAGGAACCGTTGGGGTTTTGGCCACGCTCTGCGAGGAGCGTGGAGGGGCAGGCATCAGAATGGGAGCTGAGGCGCCGCTGTTCGAGGAGCGTGGAGGGGCAGGCATCAGAATGGGAGCTGAGGCGCCGCTGTTCGAGGAGCGTGGCGGCGTATTGGTCGGTATGGTCCGGACGCCTTGGCTTTGGCTTGGTCGCGGAGGCAACGGCGTGGAAACGACCCGCGCTCCCTGGCTTTGGGACACTCTTGGTGGGGGGGCTGGCGTCGAGACCACGTTCGCGGAGCCGCTCTGTGAGACCCTTGGTGGGGGCGGCATCGTCACAGCTGGGTTTGGCCCAGTGGAGCGTGTCGACTGAGGGGGTCGTGGCGAGAGGATCGCGGCACGGTCACCGGACTCGATAAGACGACCGGGCACGGGGGTTGGTCCGCCAGTGGAACGTGTGCCCATGCTAAAGTCGAGACCACGACCGGGCGTCGGGTTTGTGAGCCCTCGGGGAATGGGCTGGCTAACGGGCCGGGTGACTCCAGGCGGCGTGGGGATGATGGCCGCCCTATTGGGTCCAGAGGAGATCGCGGTCCTGATGCCACTCGGTGTGGACAGGGTATTGTAGGCGTCGTCCGAGCGGGCCTCACTGGGGTGGGCGTGAGGATTTGGCGCCGATGCGTCCTGAGGCTCGCGCTTCTGCAGCTCCGCGTAGGCCTCCTGGATGAGCATGAACACTTTGTTGGCGAGGATGTTGATCCCGTCGTGGTTGGTGGAGGCGTACTGGTCTGGGTGGTGTTTCTTGACGGTTTTGAAGAAGGCGGTTTCGACTTCACTTCGGCCACAACCCGGCCAGAGTCCAAACACCTCGTAGGGGTCGAGCTTCTCGAGGCGTTTCTGATGCCCCGTGAGCGTCTCGATGACCTCGATGTGTTCGTCGCTCATCAGGTCGGCGCGCTCGAGCTCGATCAACTCGTCTCTCAATGCGCGGGAACGCTGCCGAAGCTCACCGCCAAGAAAAGTGACGGTTGGGTCTTTTCGGTCCAGCTCTTCCCTCGAGAGGCCATCGGTGAACTTGGCGTAGGCTGCGCGAATCTCGCCGAGAGTGCACCCACGGGAGAGGCCGAACACCTCGTAAGGATCGCGCGTCTTGAGGATGTGGAGCTTCTCGGTGAGCAATCGCTTGAGCTCCGAGCCTCCACTCGAGAGGTCACCAGGAAGCCCCTTGTACTCGACGTGGACGGGGACCGCTGCTGGCGCGTCGAGAAATACGATGCAATCGGTGAAGGCCCCTAGGATCAAGCCCCTGCAGAGCTCTTCGAATGGGACGAGTCCTTGCATCATCAGGGCGCCGAGCGTCAGCTTCCCTGTGCATGCGTCTATGACGGTGATGAAGCCTCCCAACGCCTCGAGCACCGAGCGGTTCTCGGCCAGAATATTGGTCGACGCTGGATACTTCTCGTTGTCATTCGCGAGCACGGTGGCGGCTTGGTTGACCGAGTAGTGCAGGCGCAGTCCCTCGTTCAGGAGGGCCAAGGTGGCGCGAGTGGGCACTCCTTTTAGCGGCGGGTGCTGCTCGAACGCGAAGGTACCGTCGTTCCAGGCGAACGCCCCGAGAACACTCTCGATGCTGCGCTTGCTGCTTTCGTCCGCGACCTCGCCTTCGACGACTTCGACGGTCTGAACCTGTCGGGCCCGAGTCAAGGTCAGTGTGCCGCTGCGCCTGGTCACCCAGAGCAAATACAGGAGGCGTGGGACTGGAATCTTGGCGATTTGGCCTGCCTTGAACTCTGGGATGTCGACGAACTCTTCGTGGGTATTCGGTGGATTGCCATCGGTTTCCGCAGCCGGGAAATTCCCGGTCAGAGCTGCGTCGATGCCGAAGGGATCGTCGCTCAGATCGAAGTCACCGCTCGATGGGCTCTCTTCCCCCGGCACCTGGGCTCGAGTGGTGGGCGTGAACTCACCGAGCTCCAGTCGGTCGGCAACTTCGGCGAAGGCCCGAGCCGCCTCGGTGGCATTTGCATAGCGGTCTTCTGGTCGCTTTCGGACGCAGCGATCGATGGCGTCGCGCAAGGCCTGCGGCACCCATTGAGGCAGTGCCGGCAGCGGCTGGGATTGGTGCTGAATGATGACGTTGAGCGGGATCTCGTCGACAAAGGGCGCTGCCCCCATGAGCATCGCGTAGGCACAGCAGCCGAGGGAGTAGAGATCAGAGCGACCGTCGATACCCTTGCCGCGGGCCTGCTCTGGGCTCATGAACTCGGGGGTCCCGCAGATGGTTCCGACGATGGTGATCGAGTCCTGCCCAGAGTTGTCGACGATCTTGGCAATTCCGAAATCCAGCACCTTGACGTAGTCGGGATTGACCTGGTTGGAGACCAGAAAGATGTTTCCCGGCTTGAGGTCGCGGTGGATGATGCCCTTTTGGTGGGCCTCTGCCAGGCTCTCGGAAGTTTGTGCAGCGATGCGGGCGGTGCGTTTCGGCGAGAGGGAGCGTTCTCGCTGCAAGTACTCGGAGAGCGACTCTCCTTCGAGCCACTCCATCGCCAAGTACATCTGGCCGTGCTCGTCGATCCCATAGTCGAAGAGCGTGATGGTGTGGGGATGGACGAGCCGGCTGACGGTTTGGGCCTCGAGCTGGAACCGTGCAATGGCGTCCGAGTCTCTCGAGAGGTCAGAGCGCATGACCTTGAGCGCGACGAGCCGCCCAAGAGGCAATTGCTTGGCTCGGTAGATGTTTCCCATTCCGCCAGCGGCGACGAACCCGACGATTTCGTAGCGACCGTCGATTCGTGTTCCCTGAGCGAGTCGAACATCTTGCTCGAATGCTATGGGAATGTCTTCGTCCTCGTCAGAATCCACCGAAGCCGCAGCACCGGGAAGGACTTGATTGAACACCGAGGTGAGGCCTGGGCCGCTCGGGGCGATGGCCTGAAAGTCACAGAGAACCGAAACCGCGTTGACCTCCGACACCTCCTCGGGGGCGTGCACAATCACATGAGGCAACTTGAGAATCTTGAGCTGGGCTTCGGCTGCAAGGACCGAGCTGATTCCGTCGTAGATCAACGCGCTGAAAGCGACGATGACGACATCGGGGCGCGGCCTCTTGATTAGACGAGCCGAGGCATCCACCCAAAGGCCCAGTATCTCGCTTTGGTTTCCAGCCGCCCCGAAGGATGCTCCCAACCCCTTCGCACGGTCGATATCTGTGTCGACGATCAACGCAAGCATAAGTTCCCAGCCGCACCTTTCTCTCGAGGCACAATCCTCACTGCATCTGCAAAATGGCCCTTTCGATGTCTCGTTGGCTAGTCGGGTGAAGGTCTTTCGCCTTCACGAGATAAGTCTCGAGCTCTTGAATGGCCTCTTTGGTTCGTTTGCGATCTCTGTATAGGAATCCGAGCGTGCGGTGAATGTCGGCCGGATCGATGGCGCCGATCATTCCCGTACCGCCAGTGTCGGCGTAGCCCCTGTCCCGGGCCTCCTCGAGCGCCAGAATCGCTTTGTCCTCGTAGCCATTGAGGCTGCTGTAGGACATTCCGAGGATGTAGAAGAGCTCCGCCTCCATCTCCCCGCCGGTCTGCGCGAGGATCTGTTCGAGCTCGGTGGCGGCTTCCGCAGGCTTATTGCTTTCGTACTTCACGCGCGCCAACTCTGCGCGTGCGGTAATGAAGGTCGCATCGATCTTCAGCGCGCCAAGCAGGTCGGCCTCGGCCTGACTGCGGCGACCACGGACACGGTAAAGCCGACCTCGTCGGTAGAGAGGCAGGGGACTCTCTAAGGCAAACATGGAGTCCGCATCTTCGCCAGCCCGTTGCAACAACAGGTCGTATTCCCGCATGGCTTCATTGAGGCGCCCGAGCTCTTCGAGACCCCAGCCGAGGTAGAAGTGATATTCACCGTTGGTCGGCCGTTCGTCGTGGACGCGACGGAAGATCTTCACAGCCTCTTCGTAGGACTTCTGCTCGAACTCGCAACGTCCCACATAGAAACGTGCGTCCCAATGGTTGGCTTCAACGGCGAGAGCCTCTTCGAAGTAGCGTTGTGCGGTGGGGTAGGACTCGCGCTTGAAGTAGACCAAACCCAGGAAGTACAGGTACTCGGCGTTCTCCGGCTCGTCGGCGACCACGTCGGCCATGAGCTCGATGGCGTCTTTGTATGCGCCCTTTTGGTAGTGTGCCCTGGCGTTGAGGTAGCTCAACTGTGGCGTGAGGGCGTTGAGACGCACCAATACGTCGAGGTGTTGTGTGCTCTTCTCCGAGTCCCCGATGGACACGTAGTACTCGACCAATGCCTCGTGGGCCGGAACCCACGCGGTGTTTTGCTGCGAGGCGTTCTCGAGCATGGCGATACCATCGGTGATCTCTCCCTTCAAGAGGAAGAATTTCCCCAGCTCGGTCATTTCCTCGGCGGTCAAGTCGCGCCTCTGGACGTCTTTCACGAGCTCACCAGCTTTCAGGTCGGCCTCTGGGGTCCCCTTCTCCGAGAGCAGCCTCGCCAACCGAATTTTGGCGAGCGCAAAGGTGGGATCGACGTCGATCGCGGTTCGAAATGCGGATTCTGCTTCGGATAGCTGGTCGGCCTCTTCGTTGAGGATGCCCTGGTAGTAGGGGAAGCGTGGCTCCGCTTCGTGCTGTGTTCGACCGGTCTGCAGCAGAGTTGCAGCACGGCTGAGAATGACGGTGGGGTCTGGCGCATTGGCCGCCATTCCGAGCAAGCATCGCACTAGGGCGAGCTGAACTTCGGCCTGTTGGGGGTCAGCGCCGAACTGTTGCTCGAAGAAGTCGATACCTTCCTGATAGCGGGCGCCACGGATATAGGCCTCACCGAGGTCGTTGAGGGCCTCCTTGTGGTTCGGGCTGTATTCGAGCGCTTTCTTGAATTGGGAGATGGCCAACTCGAGATCGTTTCGGCCGAGGGTGTGACGACCGGCGATCTGGTAGACCGACGCCATCTCGCTGGGTGCCGCTTGGTCCTTAAGCCCGTCGATCACCGTGTTGAAATGTTCGGCCGCTTGGTCGGGCTTCCCTGACGCGGAGAAGAGTCGCGCGAGGGCCAGATGAGAGGCGACGTGTTCCGGTGACTTCTCCAACGCCTTCTTGAAGGCTCGCGTGGCCTGCGAGGGCTTCCCCTGAGCCTCGAGGGTGAGCCCAAGGTAGTATGAGCCCATTGGGCCACCGTCCGGCGAGCCCGAGACGCGCTGCAGGTGTGTGTGTGCGGTTTCCAACAGGACCTTGCGCTGTTCGGGAGCGATCATGGCTTTTTCGTACGACGCGACCCCACGGAGAAGGTCACCGAAGTAGGCGAGTTCGGGGTGGCTCACTGCCGAGGCCAAATGCGGCTCGGCGCCTGCAGGATCGTGCTGGTAGGCCAGCCACGCGCCTTGACCGAACTGCCCCCACTTCGACGGCGGGTCCTGGCTCACGTCCTTGAGCACTTCGAGCGCTCGTTTTTCGAGCCCAGCGGCTTCGGCGGGGTAGCGGATGAGCATCATCGCCATGGCGCCGAGGAGCAGACCTCGCGAGCGGGAGTCGTCGATTGAGTCGACGTCGGCCTCGGCCTTGGCGATGAACCCTTGATAGGCAGCGAACGTGTCGGGGAGGAGCGGCGTCGTATCGAGGGTGCTTTCGCCTGCAGGCTGAGCTTTCTCCGACCCTTGGTCCGCAGTTCCTGTGGCATCGTCCCCGACCCCACCGAACTTGATCACGCCAGCGAAATAGAGGCCGCCCACGACGACGACGACCAAGAGCAACGCGATGAGAGCCGTCTTGAGGCCTCCACGCTTCGCCTGTGCGCGCGGTGCCTTACCCTTCGGCGTTTGGGGGACGACAGCTGGAGGTTCCGGCTCGACCTCGACCCGGTCGCCCTTCGGTCGGTCGGGAATGTCGAGCTCAAAGACGTCTTCGTCCTCCTGCTCTTGCTCCTGCTCCTCTTCGTACCCATAGTTCGAGACCCGTTCGGCATCGAGCGACGCTAAACCTGGCCTTCCCTCGCCGCCGATCAGGGGGATGTCGTCCGGCTCGAACTGCTCTTGTTCGCGCTGCTGGTTCCCGAAAACACTGGGCATGGGCTCGTCGAGCCCGAGCGGATCGTCATCAAAGGCCGGAGACGGTCTACCAATATCGAGTGGGTCGTGCGCTTCGAAGGTGTCTATGCCGCCCGCACCGCCGCCGCTGTCACCGCCGCTGCCACCGCCCAGGCCCAGGGGATCGTCATCAAAGGAACCATCGCCACCAAAGAGATCATCGTCCGCCTTGGGGCCTGATTCACCGCCAAAGAAGGGAATCTCGTCCTTCCCCATGAGGGGGAGCCCCTGGTGCTTGCCAGAGCCCGCCTGCAGGAACGGGACGTCACTTTGCTCCATGACTGGGAGTTTGTTCTTGCTCTCCTTCTCAGCTCGCATCATGAAGCTGCCGAGAACCTCGGTGTGTGCTGGGCCGTCTTTTATGTTGAAACCGCTGTCATCGAAGGCTCTGAGTCGCGGTTTGGTCGAGCCTCCGACGATCCCGGCGGCCGTGCTCGGCAACCGCGGTGCGCTCGGTGAATCCAACCGGGGGCTCAAGTTCACTGGAGCGGTCGGAACTGGCGTCGCGTCGTCGAATCGGGCGATGGGCGCGTTGGGCGTAGGGGTCGAGCCTTCACCGAGATTGCTGCCGGGCATTTGAAAATTGCCGCCGGAGATCGGTAGGTTAGCGCCACCCAAAGCTGGCAGATTGCCGCCACTCGAAACCGGCAGGTTGCCGCCACTCGAGACCGGCAGGTTGCCGCCACTCGAAACCGGCAGGTTGCCGCCACTCGAAACCGGCAGGTTGCCGCCACTCGAAACCGGCAGGTTGCCGCCACTCGAGGCTGGCAGGTTGCCGCCACTCGAGACTGGCAGGTTGCCGCCACTCGAAACCGGCAGGTTGCCACGACCAGGCATGGGGAGATTGCCGCCACCAGCCGAAAGGTTTCCACGGCCAGGAACGGGCAAATTCCCCCCTCCTGGCATCGGAAGGTTGCCACGACCCGCAACGGGCAGATTTCCCCCACCCAAAACCGGCAGATCGCCTCTGCCGGAGAGGTTCCCCTGGGCCACCGGTAGGTTGCCGCTGCTAGGTGTCGGGAGATTCCCTGGAATTTGCGGGGCGGCTTGGAGCAGAGAAGGCGGGGGCGGCCCCATCTTCTTCACGGACGGCAGATCGAACATCGACTTAGGACGCAGCGGGCCATCCTCCGATGCCTCGGCTTGAGGTTGAGGCTTGGCTACCTTGGGGAGGGCTGGTGGCTTCGACTTCATCGCTGGAAGGTCAAAGCCCGGCGCAGCGGCTGCCGGCGGTTTGGCGATCTTCACCGCGGACAGACCAGGGATCGAGTCGGTGCTCGAGCTCAGATCGTACTCCTCGATATCCCAGCTTTGATCCACTTTCGAGACCGGAAGCTCGTCGAGCGAGAGGTCCTGGACGTTGGGACGAGGGCGCTTGGACGCAGAAATTGGCAAGTCCGGCGCCACCGTTGTCCGGGCCCCTTTCCCCGTGAACTCCACGGAGAGCAGCGCGGCAAAGTCTTGGTACTCGCTGACGCTGTGGAACTCCTGCGAGTCCGTCGAGAGCTGACACTCCGCGTCGACCTGCTTCGAGCGAATCATCTGCTCGACAACGCGCGAGGGGAACGGGCCGAGGACCTTTCCAGAGCTCCGCCTCACGTAGTACTTCGACGACGATGCAGCCGCTTTCGCCACATGAAACACGTGGTCGCAGTCTGGACAGACGTAGCTCATCCCGCCGTCTGGAACTTGCGCCGTCAATTCGTGGCCTGAACTACATTTAGGACACTCGACTCTCATTGCGACCCCACGTGATAAAAGGACCGAATCAGTCTACTACGGTGGTGGTTTTGAGCAAGCATGATGCCCAATCAGTCGCCCATTGTTGACTTCGGTTCCATCCCAAATTGCCGAGCGGACAACCGATTTTCGAGCCTACTTCTAACTCGATTTGCACACGCCGATTGCCTTCGCGCAATAAAGGTCCACTTCCTCTCCCTGCCGCCAGCCACGCCGACTTGAAACTCCTAGCGGCGAGATGAACCCTCTCGAAAAGATCGAGGAGAAAAAGAAATGATGATGGATTTCTCGTATGTGTACGTCTCGGGACAGGGCGAGCTCAGAGCCACACTCGAGACTTCGATGGGGGACTTGAACCTGGTCTTGTTCGAGACAGAAGCACCAAACACCGTCGGAAATTTCGTCGGGCTCGCAACAGGGCAGATCGAATGGACAGACCCTACCACTCGACAGAAAACCAACCGCCCCCTCTACAACGGGACGATCTTCCATCGCGTCATCCAGGACTTCATGATTCAGGCTGGTGACCCACTCGGGCGTGGCACTGGTGGCCCAGGCTACCAATTCCAGGACGAGTTCCACCCCGAGCTTCTGCATAACGCCCCTGGCGTTCTTTCCATGGCCAACTCGGGCCCCAACAGCAACGGCAGCCAGTTCTTCATCACCGAGGTCCCCACGCCGTGGCTCGACCGCAAGCACTCGGTCTTCGGGCAGCTGCTCAACGACGGCAGCCTCGACCTCGTTCGCAAGATCACCCGTGTTCCCACGAACCGCGGCGACAAGCCCCTGTCTGACATCATCCTCGAGAACGTCCAAATCTATCGCGTCTGACCTGTGAAACAGGCCCGCAAAAGACCCACCCCATGTCGAGCATGCTTTCCCACTTGCTGCGCGCGTCCTGCGCGCAACCCTCCGGGCTTACACGACTCTCCGCCATCCTTGGCTGCCTGTCCGTCCTCAATGTCGGGTTCCTCGTGGGGTCGTTTTTCGGATCGGCTTCGGTCGAGGCCCAAGAACTCCTGCGTGCCCCAAGCCCTCGAGTCGAGGGCGAGTGGAGCCTCGGCGAGTCGGGCTTGATTCCTCCGTCGGACTCAACGAAGCGCCTGCGCTACTGGGTCGTCGAGGGCGCTAAGACCTCCGCGCTGCGTGCCCGCTTGAGCGCCGACGCCGGCTTGGATTTTGGTCTCTTGGTCGGATTCGATCCGCAGCGTGGAAGCGGGCTCGCCGTCCACTTTCATCGTGGCAGCGCCCGACTCGAAGCCGTGACCGGACCCTCCGCCTCCGACATCACCCCGCTGACTGAATTCGAGGCCATGCCAAACCTCAAGAAGGCCGACGTCATCGAGGTCTTCGCCATATCTACGGGGGGCTCGCTGTTGGTCTGGATCTTCGACCCTGACTCCAAACGAGGAGCCACACTCATGCTCGCCGCTGACGCCGAGCTCTCCGCAGGGTTTTGGGGAGCCTTCGTCCCCGTCAAGCGCGCCGCGAAAGGCCACGTCGCAGCGATGGAGCTGGTCGACCCGTGCGTCGCTGAGCTGCCAGTCCCAATCGCCAACTCGAAGCTCTTCGTAAGGGTCGACAAGAAGACGTCGCGCGTCATGGCTCTCGATGAGGAACCTGGAGAGGAGCCACTGAACGCCCGAGATGCGCGCGTCGTGAACGGTCGGCTGGTCGAAGAACAGGGCAGCAGCCGGGTCTTCGAGGTCTCCGCGCAGGAGTGGCGGCGACTGCATTGCGGCCAGACACGGGTCCGTGGTGTGGTCACCGAGACGCCTTTCAAGTACCTCGAGGGCGCCGACCTCTCCTCAGACGCGCTGGACGGGCTGACCTACCTCTCTCCGGCAGGCACGGAGCGCTTCTTGAAGCACTATGCCGCCCGCTATCCCGACCTGGCCCAGCTCGTAGAACTGGGGGTGACCCACCAGGGGCGGCCCATTCAGGCTCTGGTGCTCTCGCGCGGCGATCCCGCTGGCAAACCCGCCATCTTGCTCAACTCGGCTCACCACGGAAACGAGCCGCTGTCGGTCAACTTCACCTTGGACGCCATCCGCACCTTGCTCGAAAACCGAGACGCTCCAGAGACCTCGGACTGGCTCGATCGCTTCGCCATCTGGTGTTTGCCGGTGGTTAACCCCGATGGTTACGCCGCACACATGGAGGTGTCTCAGCGAATGGGCCGCAAGAATGGGCTCGACACCAATGGGGACGGGCAGGTTCAGCGCGAGGATGGGGTCGATCTCAACCGCAACTACCCCTTCCGCTGGGGCGAGACCGGCGAAGAGGGCAGCCGCTCACGGCCTGTGCATGCGTGGTATCGCGGCGCCTCTCCAGGTTCCGAACCCGAGACCCAGGCGGTCATGGCGCTGGCCCGCAGTGAGCATTTCCTGGCCTCCATCTCCTATCACATTGGAAACATCGCGATCCTTGCCCCCTACACCACCGAGGACGTGGAGAGCCCTACGCCGAACGAGGCGTGGAGCGTCGCGGAGTCCGTCGCCGAGGGCATGCCCTCGTGGCTCGACAAACGGGTCTATGACGTGCGCCGCAACCTCTACACTGTCGACGGCACCGACCAGGACTGGTTGCGGCACGAGACCGGCTGTGTCGCTTTGCTGGTCGAAGGCTCACCGTCGAGCCCGATCAAGCTCGATGAGCGGCGCACGGCCGTGCATGCCGTGCGTCAATCTTGGATCGGCTTGTTGCGCCGCTCGATAGGGCCCGGCATCAGCGGACGTCTCGTCAACCGGAGCGGAGAGCCGGTCGTCGCCGTCGTCTCCATCGACGAGATCGAGCTGCATGCAGGCGAGCAGTGGACCAGCCGTTGCCGTGATGGCCGGTTTCACCGGTTTGTTCCGGGCCCGGGCACGTACACCGTGCGGATCGTCACGGGTGAGGAAAGCGTGGTTCGCAGCGTCGTGGTTGGGGACCACTTCGAGTCGGTCTTCATCATCGTTGATGCCGCCGCGACGAGCTGCGACGGCCCGCTCTGGCCGCCCGCGACACCTTACCAGCCCCCTAACTTTGCTGCCGCTCTGCCGGCTGCCGCGTGCTTTGGCGGAGCGCATGGGGCGGTAAAACGACCGCAACCCGTCGCCGCTCTGCTGCCTCCATCAGCGCTCGACGAACCCACCGTCACGTCGCCAACCGAAAGCGAGAACACATGCGGCTGTGCGATGCGCCGCTCCCGGCCCTCTTGGCCCGAGGCGTGCTGGTTTATGCTGCTGCTCCTGGGGGCCAGCCGCCGCGGACTCAACCGACGTCGGGGGTAATCCGCCGGAAGCGAACCTGCGCCCAGGTCTGGCAGATGTCAATCTCGGGACCTGGGAACACCAGACGCTGCCGCCGACCCAAGAAGGATGGGCTGCAGCAGCGCCGATGGGCGTCCAGACCTGGGCAAAACCTACCTCGCGTCCCTCGCTCGCGATGATTCGTGACCAAGACGTTGCACGAAGCGCAGTTCGTCGCTATTGACCTGACCATCATACCGTCGTCACTTCAGGAGAGTTCAATGCGCGCGTTTCAAGTTTCGCAGATGGGTGCAGGCTATGCCAAGGGTGAGTTCGGCGAGGCCGAAGCCCCCCTCCTCGAGAAAGGATTTGTGCTCGTCGCCGTGGATGCCGCCTCGCTCAATTCGGCGGACCTGAGGGTCGTTGGCGGCGAGCTCACGGGGCGTTTCCTGCACAAGAACGTCAAGCCGTTGATCCCTGGTTACGATTTCGCTGGCACTGTCATCGAGAGCGCCGACCCCGGGTTTGCTGTGGGCGACGAGGTCTTTGGCTTCCTGCCCTACTCCCCGTCGAACTCGGCGGGCACTTTGGCCGGCCAGGTGGCCGCCAAAGCCGACTCCATCGCAAAGAAACCGGAGGGGGTCTCTATGTTGCACGCGGCGATGCTGGGAACCGCCGGGGCGACGGCGCTGCAGGGCTTGCGCGACAAGCTGCGAGTCACCCGCGGTCAGCGCGTGCTCATCAACGGTGGCTCGGGCGGCGTCGGCTCGTTCGCGGTGCAGGTCGCCAAGGAGTTGGGCGCCACTGTGGTCGCCACCTGCAGCGCAGCTAAGGCGGCCGCCGTCAGAGAGATGGGCGCGGACGAGGTGATCGACTACAAGACAACGTCTATCAAGGCGCTGCCCGGACCCTTCGACGCCATCTTCGACGCGGCCGCGACCAGCTCGTTCGCCGAGTGTGGGGTGCTCCTTACGAAAACGGGCCGCTTCATGACGACCCTGCCCAGCCTCGGGCTGCTGACGGGAAAGCTCCGCGCTGCCGTCTCTTCTCGGTCTTGCGACGTCATCATCGTGAAGTCGACTCCGGCCGACCTCGCCCAGCTCGCCGACTGGATCGCCGCTGGCAAGATCAAGGTCGCTGGCGAATCGGTCCCGTTCGACGAGGTGAAGAAGGGGTTCGAACGGCTCGACAGCGGCAAGGTCGTCGGCAAGGTCGGGGTCTCGATGTCGAAAGGCTAAAACGCTCGAAGCTTGCTCTGCATCCAGCGCACAAAGAGCTTGCCGCCGTAGGCTCAGTGCGGCCGCCGGCCGCCGCTACCTAGAGTCCATCTTGAAATTTGAGAGTTCGGTCGCATTTTCCAGCGATCTCAGCGAATCGCGCAACCCTTCCCAAAGGACATCTTTTGAGTGCCCGTTCGGAAATTCCCAAGGTTCAAGGAGCCGACGGCCGGGCGACGCAGGCGTACACCGGTACGCCGAGGAGCGAGGGAGGAAGGCGACGCCGCAGATGGGGCATTTCCGGACGGGCCTACCCCGGTCTTCGCCAGCCGTGGCTGAGAGCCGACAATGGTCTCGACACCGGTACGCCGAGGAGCGAGGGAGGAAGGCGACGCCGCAGATGGGGCATTTCCGGACGGGCCTACTCAGGTCTTCGCCAGCCGTGGCTGAGAGCCGACAATGGTCTCGACCTCCCTCGCGCTGGTCGTTCCCTCAGACGGTATCCTCCACTCGACGGGCATTGAGTTGGCGCCGGTCGATACCGCTGCGGCGATCCACGAGCTGATGGCCGACGAGCCGCGAGTCGGCCAGCCTGCGCTCGCCACTTTGCCGTCGTTCGCGGCTCGCTCTGTTTTCGGCATAGCTGCTTCTGGCCCGGTGCTCGGCTTCGAACGCCTCCTTCTTCATGGTTCCAATCCGGCGCAAGCCGTGCCCCATGATGAAGATGGCTAGACCCGTCACCCAGAACAACAGGAAGAGTCCGGCCCTGAAGTGCGCAGGCATGATGAGCGCCGCCACCACCAGCACGCCGCCGACAGTCATCAGCGCGGCCCCCAGGTTGAGGTCACCGAGAAACTCCTCTTGGAGCTTCCATGAGTCTTTGCTGGTGTTGCCCATGATGTCCCCAACCCCAGAGAGTCGCGCCGAACAGCGCCTAGAGACCCTCGAGCACGAAGCCCTCATATGGGAAGCGACGATTGCCCACTCGCCGGTCTGTTGTCATGCGGCGTTCGGCGCGCGGCGCTCCCAACTCTTTCACACGACGTTCGCGCCCTGTCCGTCTCTCGCGACCCACTCGGTGGTCCTCGAAAATGGGGATCTCTGCAGAGTCCCCCTCGATTTGAGCAGGAAACATCGAGACTGGAGCCACAGCCTCCAACGCACGTTCCAACTGCAGTTCTCGCAGCTGGTGAACCGCGATCAAACCAAACCCGACGCCCACCATGGCGAGCAACACCGCTGGGCCTGTGCCCGCAGCGGAGGGCATGACCAGCGCACCCAAGATGAAGAACACGCCCAACGTCAAGAAAAGCCGTCCGGAGCGAACAAGACCTCGACTCTTGGTTTCGACTGCTGCGTCTTTGCTCATGACCGCCTCCGCTGGAGGGATCGGACCAGTGCGACCCGACCCTTCCGAGTTCATCGCTGACCGCTGCGCCGGTCTTACGAAGTCAGCGCTGTTGGCCGCAGACAGAAACATTGACCCGTAGACTGTCGCCAATGATGGGTCCGCACATGGCGAACTGGGCAGAAGTTTAGTCGCGGGTACGTTCGCGACCTACCCATAACCACATGTGGTATACTTGTGAGACTAGCGAGGAATCAAGGGCTGTCAACAGCGATCCGAAGCCGCGACTGCCCAAGGTTACACTTCGGGCGCCCAGGGTTACGCCTTGTGCCGGGGAATGTTCGGCCCCGAGTGGCCGATCGGCTCCGAGGAGCCGATGCCTAGGGCTTTGCCCTCGGCGGCTTCGACACGGCTCGAGGTGTGCGGTATGTCACCTCCCGCCCAGATTTGTGGCCATCAGACCTTCCAGCACATCCTCACCCTGGGCGTCGGCCCTGAAGGGGCCGTCCCTGGAAGTAGCCCAGTGCTGAGCGCTGGGTCGCGCGTCCGACCGCCCGAACCCACGACGTGGAACCGCGTCCGACCGCCCGAACCCACGACGTGGAACCGCGTCCGACCGCCCGAACCCACGACGTGGAACCGCGTCCGACCGCCCGAACCCACAAGTGTACAAACTCCAGCGCCCAAGGTGTAACCTCAGACGGCTGGCTCGAAGCGAGCCGGGTCGTTTCCCTACGCCCGATTGCCCCCGCTCAAGGCAGCTCGCACGGTGGGGTCACCACGGCGTTTAGGTCTCCAGGGTCTGTGGCCCGTCGCCACTCTCCCCAGCCGAGGCCGGCCAGACCGACTCGGTAGCTCTGTTCGATGGGGGAAGCAAACGTGAGCGTCGCGCCCTGGGCGCGCAAGACCAGATCGGTGCCGACAATCCAGACGGTCTCGGCATCGACGCACGAAGTCCCTGCCGCGACGTCGGCGCAGGGCAACAGCGGTGTGCCGTCGAGCGTGGGCGCAGAGGTTAGGTCGACCTGGCTCCAGCCTTCGCCGACAACGGTCGCGGCGCCCACTGCGCTGGACCGCAGCGCACCGCTCGCGTCGGGATAGAGGGCCAGGCGATAGGCGTCGGTGACGTCGGCCAGAGTCGTGAGGGCTGGGTTGGTCGCTCCGTAGAACGAGTCCACAGGCTGGTCCAAGAGGGCGAGCACGGTTCCGGGCCGCACGTAGACTGGGATTTCCGTGGGTGAGGCGTCTGCAGTGAAGACCAGGGCGCCGTCCTGGGAGAGCGTCCCGTCGGTCTGCGGAGCGTCCCCAAAGAGCGGCCACCAGCCGGCCGCCGGCAGCGTGACCTCCCACTGGGTAACGGCGGGCGCCAGCACGGGGACGACGAGGAGGTGGTCGCCGAGGAAGGTCGAGTAGTGGTCGCCGGACCACAGAGTGGGGCAATTGGGCTCGACCAGGAAGGGATGGCGCATCAGGGGCAAGCCGGTGGCGCTCGCCTGTTGGGTGAGCTCCGACAGGTAAGGATAGAGCAGGGTGTGGATGATGGCGTAGCGCTTGTAGTGCTCCAAGGTCGCCGGATCGCGGTCGAAGGCCCAGTTGGTGCACTCACTCGAACCATGGTGGGTGCGCATGAGCGGTGAGAACGCGCCGAACGCCGACCAGCGCAGGAAGAGCTCCTTTGTGGTGGGGGGCACGAGGAAGGCCGAGTAGCCGGCGATGTCGGAGCCGTAGAGGCTGACGCCGGAGAGGCCGACGTGGCTGCCGATGGCGACGACGGTGGGGAAGCCGTCGTCATATTCCCAGTCGGTGTTCTGGTCGCCAGCCCACATGGTCGGGGCAATGCCGCCGGTGCCACCGCCAGTCGAGGCCCAGCCGCTGCGCGGGAAATAGACCCAGTTGTTGGCGGGCTCGGGACCTGCGGCGTGGGCGTTCGAGAGCGCCTCGCGGTTGACCCGTTGCCACTCCAATGGGTAGCGATTGTGGGCGAGCCAAGGGGACTCGTTTGAGAAGAGAACGCTGTCGATGGGCAGCCACTCGGCGTAGTCGGCCATCCAGCCGTCGATCTTCAGGGTATTGGCGGCCGTGTCGAGGTAGCTCGAGAGCCAAGCCACAGCGCCGGGATTGGAGAGGTCGACCAGAGAGACCATGCGCCCAGCGGGGTCGCTGAAGACATAGGTCGCGGCGTCGGCCGTCTCGATGAGGTAGCCGCCGTCGACGCCCTCCTGGTACATGCGCGTCGGCTGAGGCACGAAGGGATTGAAGTAGGCAAGGAAGGCGAAGCCGTCGTCGTGCAAGGTGTCGATGTCGGTGGGCAGGTCGGGGTAGAGAGTGGGGTCCCATTCCCAGGCGTAGGAGAGCCGGAAGCCGAAATTGCCTTCGTCGCCGCCGATCCAGTCCTCGCTCCAGATGGCCGAAGAGGGGATGTGGTTGTCGCGCAGGACGGCGGCGACGCGGTGCAGATTCTCGGGTCCACCGACGGCGTCGTTCCAGGGCGCCAAGAGCCAAGGGGCGGGCTCGGTCGGGCGGCCGGTGTAGTCGGTGATGGCGCTCAGCCGGGCACGCGGCGAATCGCCGGCGACCAAGACCAGAGCCGGCAGCTCGCCGTAGGTTCGAAGCCGGACGCGGTCGCCGACGTTCTCGCAGAGGTTGAGCTCGCTGTAGGCGTCGGTGTCGAGCAGGGCGGAGTAGCCGCGCGACGAGTGCCAGACGCCCATGGGGGCGTAGGCGGCCTCAGGGATATTGTTGAGCGGGAAGATGCCGCCGCCCTTGGGTTTGCCGACGCCCTGCTCTTGGGTCCAGAGGGGGAACTCGTGCCCGCGCAGGTCCATCCCGACGCTCTGAGTGCCGAGGCCGAAGAAGCTCTCGTCGCTCGTGCAGCGCATCTCAATGGAACCACCGAGCGCGCCGCCATCGGCCTGCAGCGCGATGCGCAGGTCGCGCGGTCCATAGGGTTCGAAGATGAGCGTGGCGAAGTCGGCTTCGTTGCTGGCGGAGAGCAGCGCCCAGCGCAGACTGACCAGGGATTCGCTGGCCGTGACCGTGGGCGCAACGCCGGAGGTCGGCCACCACGTCAACCCCGAGTCGGTCTGAATCTGGTAAGCGCCGGCAAGGGCGAGAACCTTGGGCGCGCCCTCGCGCACCAGGGTGAGCGCCGGTTGGGGGCCACGCTCGCCGTCGACGCAGGTGCCCGACCCCTCCAGGGTTGGCTGCGTCCCACCGGGCGGGGTGATCGACCAAGCCCCAGTGCCTGAGTCCACCTCGACGGTCCAGCCATTCAGGGTGTGGGTCTCAGGGGCACTCGTGCTCGAGGTCAGCGCACACGTCGGGCGAGCGGGAGGCGTCGTATCCTCCACCTCTGCGAGGTCCTGCGTGTCCAGCGAGTCGAGGCTGTCGGTGTCGGTGTCCACGTCGACGGTCTGGGAATCGGAGCTGGTGTCGAGCGCAGTCTTTGGCGTCTCGTCGTCGCAGGCCGAGCTCAACAGCGCGGCGGTGAGGCAAACGAAGACGAATTTCGATGCACGCAGGGTGGACGTCATGGCGTCGAGCTCCCAGTGATTTGCCAGACTCCAGACTCCAGACTCCAGACTCCAGGTTCCAGACTGTGATAGCCGGTCGGCGCTTGACCAGTCTGGCTCGTTAGAAAGACCAGCGCAGGAAGGCGCCGGCCTGGTCTGCGGTGGCCAATGGGAGCACCTGCGGCGTCCAAGACGCCTCTTCCGGACCGGTAAAGTCGCCGGGCGATGAGTTCATCAGGTCGTAGACGATCAGCCCGACGCCCGTCGCGGCAGCGGCGATGCCGATCGGATAGAGGATGCGTGTGGTCCAGACGCGCGTGGTGTAGGCGCTCTTCAGGCCGTCCCACTCGATCTTGAGCTTCGCTTTCTCTTCCACCGAGAGGAGGGAGAGGTCCGTTGCCTTGATCTGGTCGACTCTATCGAGGTCGGAGAGTCCCGAAACGTCGACGGCGATGGCGGCAATCAGCACGGCTCCGCCGACCATCGCGGTGACGTTGCCAGCGGTGAAGAACGACTGCTCTTCGAGGGCTGGCACGTGGAACGTGTTTTGTCCTCCCAACTCGAGCTCGACCTTCTGGTCGTTCGGTTCGTGGCCCTCTTGACGAGCTTCGAGGATGTAGTTGCCCCTTTCGAGGGTCCCTTCGAGGGGACAAGGCCCTGTCTTGCTGCCGATGCGGACGAAGACTCCCTCGCCTTCGCAGGTCACCGAGAAGGCGACCGGGAGACGGTCGAGCGCGCCGATCTTCAGCGGCTTGGTGGGCTCGCCATTGACTTCGAACGGCAATTTGACTGGCTGTTGGTCTTCTCTCGAGAGGACGAGCTCGTAGTTCCCATCTATGAGAAAGAGCCCTCCGGTCTGGGCGACCTCGGCGCAGGGTGCGTCGATGTCATTCTCTGCTCCCTCGTTCACGAGCTTCAGGCTCAGCTCTGGGTCGTCGCATTCGACGGCGATCTTGCGGAACGGCATGACCTCAGTCTGTTGCGCGGTCGACGGCTCCACGTCGATGACGCTCAGGCCTCTCTTCCCTGTGCTGTCCTTGGCGACGATGCGCTGCTTGCCCTTCGGCAGCGAGAGCACATCGGGACACTCGCCGACGGAGACCTCATCGACGAAGAGCACCGCGCCATTTTTGAACTCGGGGCAAGCCACTGTGAGGGTCCCCGCGTCGGCCGGGTCGAGGGCCTTGAACGTCACGGGCTGCGCACGCCCAGACACGGCCTCCACGATCTGCGTCGCAGCTTTCTTGCCCGGGCTGCTCAGGGTCACCCCGATGTTTCCGACGGTCGTCGTGAAGACGCCCGGGCATTTCCCGAGGACTTTTGGCCCGACCGTCACATGGCCACCTTCGTCCTCGCAGGTGACATCGATGCGCGCGCTGCAGTCCCCGAGGGCCGACAGATTCTCCTCGATGCTCGGCTTGTACTCTTCGAGCCAACGGGTCTCCGAAGCGCCCACAGGCTCGGTTTCGAGCACCCTGCGGTAGATCTCGACGGCCACATCACACTGGCCCGAGCGGTCCCGGATTCGTGCAACCACGTAAGCGGCGGCGGGGTGCGGAATGATCGCCGTCGCCTCGCCGCAGAGCGCCTCGGCGTCATCGAAGCGGTTGCGGTCGTAGGCTTTGATGCACTTGTCGAGCAGCTTGGCGAATTGCTTTTGGGTGGCCGAATCCAAGTCGTCGTAGGACTGAGCGAAGCCCTCCGGAGCCACACAAATCAGCAGCAGGATCGTCACGAGTGCTCGCCACAAGAGCTTCCATGTTGTGTTGGCTAGGCGCATCATAACCCCTGGTCGGTTCGTCGACCCATCCGTGTACCGTCATACCATATGAACGTCACGGGGCCTGGGGCAAGAGTGTGGGGTTCGACGGAGTGAGCCGTGTGTCACGGGAAACGCTCTCCCCATCGCGAGCGCAGGCATTCCAGCTCGCTCGCTCCGAGCGAGCGCCGTGCCAGGAAGCGAGCAAAATCCGATGAGTTCTGGCGTCAGGTCTCGCGAGGCAAGACTTCTGGCGCTCCACAGCCAGCAAGAGCCTGTCTGATGACGACGACACCCCTCGACCCCGAGGCGCTGGGCCTCGATGCAGTGAGCCAGATGGGCACCGCCCTCGAGCGTCGCGGCGAGCTCGTACAGAGCTACCTCTCGCCGGCGCTCGAGCTCTTGGGTGTCGAGCGCAGCCACGACGATGAAGACCGCGCCGTGCTTTTGTTGCTGGCGGTGACGCTGTTGTGGCTCGCCGACCAAGGCAGCACCCGGCTGCCCGTCGCCGGACCGGAGGGCAAAGTCGCTCTGCGCGCCGCCTTCGCCGCCCTCTTGGGTCCCGACGCCGAGCTCTCCGCCCTCATCGAGCGAAGCGTCTCCTTGATCGCAAGCGCGGGCGAGCGCCTGAGCTGCATTGGCTCCACGACCGAAACCGCGCCCCTCATCGTTGCCGAGGGTCACCTCTACACTCAACGCATCTACAGCCTCGAGACGCGTCTCGTGCAGTCCATTTGCGAGATCACTACGGAGTCGACCAGCTCCTGGGAGGCCGCCGATATCTCGGCGATGCTCGAGCAGCTCCTCGGTGGAGCCGACGAGCGGACCCGACGGAAGAGCCACGCGTTGAAGCTCTCGAAAGAACAGCAATTGGCCGTCCTCACCTCGCTGCACGCCCCACTCTCGGTGATCACAGGCGGTCCAGGGACGGGCAAGACCTCAGTCGTCATCTCGTTGCTCCGCGCCCTCTTCCTCCTCGGTCGCGGTCCCTCGGAGATCGCGCTCACCGCGCCGACGGGCAAAGCGGCGACGCGCCTCTCCGCCTCCATCCAAGAACAGCTCGCCGCCTTGCGTTCGCTGCCGCCACTCGAACGCCAAATGTTCCGCTCTCTGCAGCAACCTCGCACCATTCACCGATTGCTCGGCTTCTCGCCCAGCTCGGGTCGGTTCCGCTTCGACCGGCGCCGACGTCTGCAGCAGAACGTCATCATCGTCGATGAAGTCTCGATGGTCGGCCTCGAGCTCATGACGCACCTCTTGGATGCAGTTCAGCAGGGCGCCAAGGTCGTGCTCATCGGTGACCCCAACCAGCTCCCCTCCGTCGACGCCGGCGCGGTCCTGCGCGACCTGCTCCAAAAGAACCCGAAGCTGCCGCCCTGGGCGGCCGTCATCGCGAGCGCAGACGACGAGCTCGACCCCGAACAGGCCCAGCGTTCCCTGCACACCGTCGAGCTGACCCACAACTTCCGTGTCGACAGCGACGACGAAGGCGGCCGCGCCGTCGCCGCCGTCTCCGAGCAGGCCATGCACGGCGAGGTCAGCTTCCTCGACGACGAGTCGCTCGTTCGCAAATTGAGCTCGGTGGGCGAGGTCCGCTTCGAAGGAGTCGAGCTCCTCGATGCCACCAACTCTTTGAGCGGCTTCCTGGACCGCTGGTTCGTCGAAGGATTGGGCACGAACCAGGTCCTCGACTGGCTTGCGACCCCCTTTCAGATCGAACCAGGAGGCTTCACGCACGGTGAACCCGAGCTCCGAGCCCTGGTCAAGCACTTGGACCTCTCTCGGATCCTCTGCTTGACCCACGGTGGCAGCGCGGGCACCGAGTCCATCAACTCTCGACTGCATGGGCTCATGGCGCGACACCTCGGCGAGCGCGAGACCCGCCCCTTGCTACAAGGCGAACCCATCATCGTCTTGCGCAACGATTACGAACGACAGCTCTTCAATGGAGACACTGGCATTCTTGTTGACGTCCGCCTCAACGACGACCGGGTGCCCAGATTGATGGCCGTCTTCCCGCGGCCCGACGGCTCCCTCGTCGCTCACCACCCAGACGCGTTGCGTGGGCATGTCGCCCTGGCTCACGCCGTCACCGTTCACAAGAGCCAAGGCTCGGAGTTCGACCACGTCGCCTTCGTCTTGCCCACCCGCGACGGACCGCTCTCGAGCCGCGAGGCCGTCTACACCGCGCTGACTAGGGCCCGTAAGAGCGTCGTCGTGGTGGGCGACGAGCGGCTCTTGCAGGTCGCCATTCGACGCTCGGCCCAACGCTATTCTGGACTGGCCGAGAGGCTCGCGACGCTGACCCATGGCCCGCGAGATTTGACCCCAACGGGGGAGCCCGCGTAGCGTGTCTTGCTTCGAACCCACTTCACTCGGAGGTCCTCGATGACTCGCACGCTCGCCCTGCTCCTCACCTTCGCTTCCGGCCTCTGCCTTGCCGGCTGCGGCGACGATGACAACGCGAAAACGACCGGCGAGGTCACCGGAGATTGGGCTCAACAATGTGTCGCGACGTTTACCGCGGACACCAAGATCAACGACGTCTTCGACGAGTATGTGTTTACCGCAAAGAGCGGCCAGACCTTCCTCCTAGGAGAGTTCCGCACGAACTTCGAAGGCCTCGAGAGCGTCGACCTCCTCTACATGACCGGCGCAGGTCCCCTCGACTACCCCTTGGAGCTCGCCGCCGGCGCCTCCTTCCCGTTCACCTCGAACTGCACGAAGGACACCTCCCACGCCGTGCTCGGCGTCTTCAAGACCACCCAGGTCTACAGCGACGAGGCGCTAAAAACGAAGCTCTGCGAGCTTCCCGCCAACCTCGCCGTCGAAGCCAGCGCCCAGGGCTTTGGCTACATGATGGCCGGCGACAACTTCATGGATCCCGCTGCGCCCTACAGGATCGTCTTCGGCAACGTCTTCGCCACCGAGTGTGGCGCCGCCACCGAAGGCTTCATCCGCAGCAGCCAGGTCTCGATCACGCCAAACAACTTTAGCAGCGTCATCCCCATCGCCTGGTTCTCGACACCGAACTAGCCCGCTGCTCGGACTAGATCGCACCGGCCGAGCGCAGCTCCGCATCCCATGCCACCACCTCCGGCCAGGACGGCGACGTCACGTGCACCCCGGCGCCCGGCTCCGGAACGCCATCAAAGGCCCGCAAGAACAGGTAGAGCATCCCACCAAAGCGCGCCTCGAAGGCCGCCTCATCGGCGATGCCAAAGAGCTTGATGGCCGCCAACGTGTAGAGCTTGACCTGCCACGAGTAGAACTTCTCGATGTGGACCGCGAGCTCTCCCCGGTCGTAGGAGGGCAGCAGGTCGCTCTTCCAGTCCAGGATGTAGATGCGGCCATCGAGCTCGGCGACCAAGTCGATGAACCCCTTGACCCACCCGCGCTCGATCGTCAGCCCTGCGAGCTCCCCAGGCGTGTAGGCCGTGCTGGCCCCCAACGGGGGGTGGGAGTGTTCGGGGATCGGATAGCAGAACTCGACCTCGGGGACTTGCCAGGAGGCTTCGATGAGAGGGGGAAGCACGGCCTCGACGTCGAGCCACAGCGGCGTCGTCAGCACGCCGTAAACCATGCGCGCGGCCGAGTCCAGAGAACGAGGCGGCATCCCGTGCCGAGCGATGGCGTCCGCGAAAAGCGAGGCGATCGGCTCGGACTCGAGCCAGTCTCCTAACTCTGGGCGACAAGCCCCCAAAGCCCCATCGTCCTGACTCCCCAACGAAGCGAAGGGCACCCGCTCCAGCAGGTCGTGCAGGAAGGTGCCACCGGCCGCTCCGGGCGGCACGGCGTCGCGAGGCAAGGCCACCTCGGTGCGCACCGGCGCCTCGACGTCGGGGGCGTCGTCGTCGCGGTGCTTGTCCGTCGCTTTCATGCGGCTGTAAGAGGTCACGACCAGACGACGATGGTGCAGCGGGATGGGCCGTATGGGCGGAATGCGCAGCAACGCCTCCGGTGGGCTCCAAGGGACCCCGGGCGCCTGCCCCTGGCGGCGGTGCTCCCCGCCTTCTGGGATGTCGTGGACCTGGAACAAGCGCGCGCAGGCCGCGTCGTGCGCTCGGTCGCCGAAGAGGTGCTCGAGGCGGCGGCGCAGCTCTTCGTAGACGCTGTTCTGGAAGTACTCGCGGGACAGGGGGTTGACCTCCTCGAGCGTGTAATAAGGCAGGTAGAGACGGGCCTTGGCGCGGGTCAACGCGACGTAGAGCAGGCGCTGAGACTCCTCGCGCTCTTCCTGCTCATAGCGTCGGCGGCCTTCCTCGTCGCGCGGCAGCTCCAGGCTGATGACGCGAGTCACCGTGGACGCTTCCGGCTCGGCGACCCCTGGAGTTTCCCAATGCATTTCGGGATCTTGCGGTACGGTTTCGTTCGAGATCTCGGGCGCACGCTCGTGGTAGACGTAGGGCGGGCGCGCGCTGCCGCTGGTGAACGAGCCGTAGACGAAGACGACGCTGGCCTCGAGCCCTTTGGACTTGTGGATCGTCATGATCTGGACAGCCTCGCGCTCGCTGTCCAGTCGCTGGATATTGCCGTCCGCGCCCGGCGGACGCCGCCGTCCTTCGATGGTCGCGTCCAGTTGCGCGATGAACTCGCTCAGCGTGCCTCGCGAGCGGCTCGCCTCGTCGAGCAGGAGCTCGAAGATGTGCAAGGTGTTTGTCAGCTCGCGCTCGGAGTGGCTGTAGAAGATCTGGCGGCGGACGATGCCCGACTCGGAGATGATGCGCGGGAAGAGCTGTTCGTAGCGTCGCGCCACGGCCAGCTCGTGCCAGCTGAAGAGGCGCGCGACCAGCGGGTGCGTGTCGTCGAGCTCGTCGCAAGCGCCCAGATCGCGCAGCGGCACAGCGAAGAACGGCGTCAGCCACGCCTTCTTGCGGGCCGAGCGGTCTGTGGGGCGGTCGATGGCGAAGAGCAGGTCGCGCACGTCGCGGGCTCCTGGCGACTGGAAGAGCCCGTCGCGCTTAAAGAAGGCGTAGGCCACGCCCTCGCGCCGCAGGTGCTCGGCGATGGCGGTAGATTCTGGGTTGGTGCGGGTGAGGATGAAGATGTCTTTGGCGGCGAGCGGGGTTCGGGACTCTCCATCCTGGAGGACCAAGTCGGCGGAGAGCAGCTCGCGGATCTCTCGGGCAATGGCGCGCCCCAGCCGGTCTCTGAGGGAGTTCGCTTTCAATGAGCGGCTGCGCGAGCCGACCCACAGAATGTGGACGGGAGGCGCCGCATTGCCCTCCCCGTCGATCAAGTTCAGCCCCGGGCGCGCGCAGAGGACGGGATCGTCGTAGCGAATGTCGCCGGTGAAGAGGGCGTCGTCATCTTGCTCGAAGATGAGGTTGTAGGCCTCGGTCATGGCCGCCGTCGCGCGGTAGTTGTCCACCAGATGCAGGGGCTCGCGCCCCTCGGAGAGCACCTCGCGGGCTCGCAAGTAGGTGAAGATGTCGCCGCCGCGGAAGCTGTAGATCGCCTGTTTGGGGTCACCGATGATGAAGAGCCGGTGGCGGTGAGGACCTGGGCCCTCGGGCCGCACGAAGAGGCGCTCGAAGACCCCCCACTGCAGAATGTCCGTGTCCTGGAACTCGTCGATGAGCCCGAACCAGTAGCGCTCTCGAATGCTGTGGACCAAGGCGGGACCCTGCTCGGAGCTCAGGGCGTCCTCGACGGCCTGCAGCATGTCCTCGTGGTCGAGAAACCCCTCCCTTACCTTGAGACGCCGCAGCTCCTCGCGGACCACGGGCAGGAACCACTGCACCGCCGCCGCCCCCAAGGGGAAGAGCACCTCTTCGAGCTCCCGCAGCCCGAGGGCGAAGGCCTGCACGGGTTCTGGAATGCGGTCGTCGACGATGTCGTGGCGAAATCGTGGGCGCGCCAAGCTCTCCAGTGAGGTCTCGTGCAAAGCGGCCAGGAGCTCGCCCCACTTCTGGCGCCGGAACCCTAGGAGCGCGGCGATGACCTTCGGCAACCCGTCTCGGATGGGCTCCTTGTCCTTGAACGAGAGGCCCGGAAGGTTGCCGTAGTTCTCAGTGATCGCTTGGACGACGCCATCCTGAGCGAGCAGCAGCCGCAGCCGTTCGGCCACGTCGAGCATGCGCTCCAGTCGGTCGCTGCCAATGTGCGGACGCAGCTCGCCGCGCTGCGCGTGGTTGTCGAAGAGCAGCTCCTCGAGCGCGTCCACAGAGGAGGCAGCGAGCCAGTAGCTCAGCAGCAGCCGGTGATTCTCGTCGCGGGCCAGGTGATCGCGCAGCGCCGTGCGGAAGGCGCGGCTGAAGACGCTGCGGCCATCGACGACGGTCTGCTCGAAGGGGCGTCCGCAGGCGAAGGCGTGGTCGATCAGGACCTGCTGGCAGAAGCTGTGGATGGTGCGGATCGACGCCGTGTCGAACTGGGTCAGCGCCTGCATCAAGTGGTGCCGCGCGTCGTCGTCGATGCTCCAGTGCGGCCCCTTGGGCACCTCCATGCTGCCCCCGTGAATCAAGCGTTCGAGGGTCTGCCGGATGCGGAGCTTGAGCTCGTGGGTCGCACGCACGGTGAAGGTCACGACCAGGATCTGGTCGATGGTGCAACGGCTGCCGAGCAGCAGATCGATGACCATGTGCTCGATGGTATAGGTCTTTCCCGTGCCCGCGGAGGCTTCGATCACGACGTGCCCGTGTTCGGGGATCTCCTGCAGGAGGGTGGGGCGTTCGTGGTAGGTCAGGACTTGCATGGCGTTGAACTATCAGAAGTTGGGGCGGTGTGTCTAAGAAACGTACTCGGCAACCGCACCCACGCGCGTTTCGGCAACACGTCGAGTCAAGCTGGGCCTCCGCTCCGCTGATGCAGCGTCCCGAGGCCACGACCACGACGCTGCCCAGCGGTGCTGAGGTCCAAGCGCTGCCACGACCGTGTCGGAAACCTAACGTCCATGCAGTCGGAACTCCCCGACCCGGGGCCCGGAGCGAAGTTGCCCGACGGTGGAGGTTGGTCGTTCGAATACGATGGCGTCAACCGTCTCTTGCAGGCCAGGGCTTCTTTTCGGGCGTTCGTGGTAGGTCACTCCCAAAACAGGCCCTCAAATCGGCCGACGACGCATCACCGCCGCCAGAAAATCCCCCAACCGACGACCGACGATGGCGTCGACCCCAGCCGGCGGCTCATAGAGCTGAAAATCCCGAACCGGCCCATACTTGAACGCCGCGCTCGCGTAGGGGTCGTCCCGCAGCCGCAAGATCTCCGTTGCGAGGTTCTTCGGCTGGTCGGCCAGTGCCGCGGCGCACACGGCCTCGATGGGCAACAAGGTGTCGTGGGTGTCGTGGATGAACTCCGAGAGCAAGGCGCAGAGGCGCTGCGTCGCTTGGTCTTGGGTCAAGGAACCGAGCCGCATGGTCCACACCGAGTTGGGCATGCGATGGATGGGCACCACGACCACGTCTGTGGGGAGCCGCTCCTCGCCCACCCGCGACAAGAACAAGTGCTCCACATAGCCACGCAGAAAGTCCCAAGGCTCCACGCGGCCCCGCGGGCTCAACCACAACAGGACCCGCGCCCCGTCTCGCTCGAAGATCGGATGACAGCCACCGTTGAGCTCGACGTGAACGGGGTCCTCGAAGCCCAGCTCGCCGACCTTCCCCACGTCGAGCTCGACGAGCGGGTGGGTGCAGGTCTCGATGGCGCTGGGCTTGTGGCGGCCCGTCGCCCGCACCGAGAGCTCCGCTGGCGGCCAACCGAAGACCTGGCGCTGCATCACCACCCCGTCGGCGATGCCGGCACGCCAGACGTTGGCGCGCCAAGCCGCCAGGACGTGGAGGTCCTTGGTGCGTTGGGCGTCCTGGAAGGCGCCGATGGGGAAATGGCCCAGATGGGCGAGCAGCTCGATGCGAGCGTCGTAGAGGGCGGCGAGCTGCTCGCCCTTGAGGCCATCGGTCGTTGACAGCGCCTCGTAGAAGACGTCGCGCAGCAATAACGTCGTGTCGCCCGACTCCGACTCGAAAGGCTCGTCTTCACGGGCCACCCGGTCGGCCTCCGACTCATCGCGTCGCATTCGCAACAGAAAGCGCGCCGAGGCCTGCAGTGGGCACGCCAAGAACCGCTCCACTGCCATGATGGGCAAGGACAGCGTGTCGCCGACCGAGCGCACGGACGGTGTGGGCGGACGGTGAATGCCCAGGGTCGCCTCGAGCGCCTCGAACACACTCGGCGACAGCTCGCGCTGCAACACCTCGGAGCTCGGCCGCTGGCCGCGCTTCGCCTCGTAATCGACCCGCAACGCGGCGACGTGGGCCTCGTGCCGCGCGTCGGGCACGAAGGTCCGCAGGCTCCCCTCCTCACCGCCGCTCAGGTCGCCAAAGTAGCGCTCGTCGAAACGACGCAGTGGGTGCCGCTCCACCAGCCCAGACACGTTGTCCACGCCCAGATATTCGCGGCCCAGGATCGACAGCAACTCGTCGATCACCGAGGAGGAAGCCTGTTTCTCGCCGGTCTGGTCGTCGCGCGCGACGTACGAGAGGAAGAACTTGTCGCGGGTGCAGAGCAACGTCTCCAAGAAGAGGTAGAGGTCGCGCTCGCGTTGGGCCACGTCACCCGCGCGCCGTTTGGCGCTGCGTAGGTCCAGCGGGCTGCGGGGCTCGCGGGCCGGGAACGCGCCCTCCCCTAACCCCATGACGAAGGTCACCCGAAACGGAATGGCGCGCATGGGCGTCAGCACCGAGACCACGACACCATCGGCCAGAAACTGGCCGCGCCGAGACTCGATGGCAGCCAAGCGCTCACGCAAGAACATCCAGGCCCGCCGGTGGCTGACGGCGACCCCGCTCAGGTCTAGCTCCTTGAGCTCCTCGATGGCCCGGAGGCACCAATCCCTGAGCCGCCCGTCCACGTCCGAACGAGGCTCCAGATACTGGCCCAAGAGCAGCGTGAACCGGCGCGCCCATTCGCTCAGCGGCAATCGCTCGACGCGCAGCCGCTTCGCCTCGTGGATCAAGCCCCGCACGAGCCGAATCAACATCGCCGCCGCCGGGACCTGGTCGGCGCTCACGCCCAGCGGCACATAGGCCGACTCGCGCCCGTCGACCAAGAGCTCAGGCGCGGTCTCGGGGTCGATAAAAACCCCTAGGCCCAACCGCCTCATGCCTTGGTCCCAGTTGAAGACGTCTAGCTCGATGTAGGTGCCGGCGTGGTCGGCGTGGTCGGCGCCGTGGATGATCGCCAGCTCGTCACACCAGATGGGCCACTGTGCCGGACTCGCCTCCAGCCCATGCTTCAGGTTCGGGTGCGTCAACAGCGACAGGAATTGCTCCCGGGTGAAGGTCCCGAACGGCAACTCCAAAAGCAGCGTCACCGCCTCGACGAAGCGGCTCACTGAGCTCGGCCCCAGGTCGATGGCGTTGTGGGGGATGGAGTGCACCTCCGAGAACACCGACTGGATGCGCGCAAAGTAAGCGTCGCGCTGCGACGACGGCACCATGACTGCGATGTCGTTGAGCCGCAGGGTCGGGTCGTCCTGCAGCAGCTCTACGATGCGGCTGGCCACGACCTCGACTTCGCGCACCAACGACGGGCACGCCAGCACCCCAATCGAGGCGTCCGCGCCGACGAACGGTCTTTCAATTTCGCCGATTTCCTCGGGCGAGCTGGGGTTTTCGATCTGACTCGCCAAAGACGCCCTGGGGGGCTCGCGGAACAGGATGTCGCCTTGCAGCCGGTGCAGCAAAGTCGGCGAGTCGCCGTCCTGCACCCGCGGATCGACGAAGAGTCCGTCGAAGTCGCAGTCGCTCAGGGCGTTCAGGAGCCGGATCGCCTCACGCCCCGGTCGTCCCCAGAGCTGCAAGGCCGGTGTGTCCTCTCGCCGGCTCAGCCCGAACGGATCGAAGGTTTGCAGGTCGGGCTCGGGCGCCCCCTCGCGCACGGAGAAGCGCGCCGATATCTGGGGATGTTGCCAACGCGGCGGTACGTCCTCCCAGAACTCCATGCAGGGGTTGAGCGTGTAGAGAGACAGCTCCGTGCGCTCCGCCAAGCGCAGAAAGAAGTCACGGGCCATGGCCGAGAGGTGCGTGATGCCGAAGACTCGGATGTGCGCGGGCAGATGGCGGGTCACCGCGGCGGTGAGCGCGTCGTCGCGCAGGTCCGAGGGCATGACCCAGCGGTTCGCTGAGTCGCGCACGAAGCGGCCTTCGGGCCCGAAGAGCTCGAGCCACAGCGCCCTTTGCCAGGCCTCGGTGGCGGCAAAGACGGTGTCGTCCAAGACCGTTCGCTGTGTCCACGCCGCCAACATCTCAGGGCGGTCGGCCCGATAGTCGTCGAAGTGGCGCGCCAGAGTGCCGGCAAGCTGGAAGGCGCGTTCCTCTCGAGCGCTCGGCGAGTCGGCGACGTCGAGATAGCGACGAATGGGCTCGTAGAGGGGCGCGGCGATGGACTGTGCGGAGTCGAAATGCTCGAGGAGCCCGGCGTGCACGACCCCGCGGTCGAGCACTCTGAGGCGCCGCAGGTCGGTCGCTGCCCGTCCGTGCGTCGCATCGCCGACCTCGACGGCGTCGACGAGCTTTCGAAAGTAGAGCGCCGGGCTCATGAACTCCAGGCCGGCTGCGATGCCGTTCGCCCGAGCCACCGACAGTCGCACGAAGGTCTCCAATCCACGGTTCGGGATGAGCACAATCTGCGGGTTGCGCAGCGCCTCTGCGCCCAGAGGGATCGCTCTCAGGTCGGCGGCGAGGCGCTCGACGAGGACTTCCACCGAATTCGAGTAGAGGAGGTGCAGCATAGGTCTTGGTTTAGCAGACGTGGAGATGGGGTCTAGGGGTTCGCGGTGAGCATTGCTTCAATTTCACTCGGTCAAAGGACCTGGGCGGGCCGGAGTTGCGTCGATGCGCAAACTGTGGCAAGCTCCTTCGTACACGGTGCTCGTTGAACACTGATAGAAGGCCGGCGGTATCGGCTAGATCGCGCCGGCCTTCGCCCTTTCTTGATGACGCTCCGAAACCTTCTGGTGACGACGCGCCGCTTCCGAGAGAGCGGGTAGGTCACTGTCACGGAACACGCAACAAATCTGGGTCGGCGCTGCCATTGGGCTCGCTACGTAACACTACTCCGACCCGTGGTTCGAGCGTCGGCTGCTCAAAGTGGGCTTCGAGGTCGAGACCAAGCGCGTTCGGGCCCGGGCAAGAAGAAGGGGCCGAAACGCACGCTCTTCTTCGCGGCCAGACCCTGAACACAGCGTATGATCCTTGACGGGGACTCAGCGAACAGGCGAAGTGTCTGGAGACCTCCTAGCCATTGGATGACTCCATGACCAACGCCCCTGTGGACATCAGTGCGGCTGCAATACCGGCAGACCTCAGCGACATCAACCACGCTTACGCCCCTTACATCGAGCGGGTACGCGCGCTCTTGCGGCGTTATTCGCTGATCGTCAATGTCGTCGACACTACGCCCCAAGGCGAAGATCTCGCCCAGCAGGTCGCCTTCAGGGGGCTCAGCGGTGTGCCTCTCCCCGAGCGGCTCAAGGTCGCTCTGGACTCCGTCAACGAGCGGCTCTCGGAGTCTTACGAGTCACTCGCGCGACGCTCGGATGCCGAAGGCGTCGCGCGGTTCGAGCGCATACGGCTCGAGTTCTCCCTGACAGACCTCGATTGTGATGTCCTCTGGATTCTCCTGTGCGCAGAGACGCTGGTCGACATTCTTTGGCTCCTGCGAACACTTTGGGCCGACAAAGAAGGCATCTACCCAGGCCGGACCTTCCTCGCGCATGTCCTCGATCCCGAGTCCAAACGCGCGAGAGAGGTCGTGACGTCTCTGAGCCGCTCATCGACGCTCTTCGTGCACCGGCTCTGCGTCGAGATCGGTGCCAACGCGCTCGAGGAGAGCAGCGTGGCGATCGCGCCCTCGCGGCTGTTGCTGCGTTTCCTCCTCGAGCTCGAAGGTGAGCTCCCCTCCATTCCCGGCCTGATCGCGCTCCATCAAACGAAGCGTGCCGAAGCAGACGAACACGCCCTCCCCTCCACTCTGGATTTCTTGGACAGTGGACTGCAGAGGAGGCTTCGGACCGGGTTTTCCAAGTCCCGCTGTTTCCTGCTCTTTGGCTCGGACAACACTGCGCCGTTGCGCCTAGCCTGCGACGTGATGGCAAGCCAAGACCTGCCGTTGATCGAGGTCGACGCGGCGACGCTCCTCGAGGAGGGTGTGGAGGCCTTGGCCACGCTTTTGGGCGAAGCGAAGCTGCGCCGCGCCGGGATCTTTTTCGACCGCGTCGAAGCGCTCGGTCGCGAGGACGCGGAACCTCTCCTGACGCGACGCTTTTTCGAGATGCTCTCGAAGACCCGTGTCCCGCAGTTCCATCGCGCCACCTTCGGTATCCCACCCCATCTGCGTTTGCGCTTCGCCCGGGACCTGCAGGCCGTCGAGTTGCGGCTTCTCCCGCCTGGGCCCGAAGAGCGGGAGATCATTTGGAGCTCGCGGCTAGCGAAGTACTTCGACGAGAAGCGCGTGCAACCCATCGCCTTTGCGGCGCGAGTCTACCCCTTTGGCATCTCGGAGATCGACGACGCCGTCTCCATCGCGGTGCTCCAGGCGCAGCGCCGCGACCTCAAAGAGCGCCTCTTGCTCGAAGACGTCGAATACGCCTGCCGCTCCCTCTCCTCACAGCGCATCGGTCAATACGCGCAGCGGGTCCAGGTGATGAACACCTGGGACGAGGTGATCCTCAAAGAGGAAACCCTGGCCGTAATCAGTGAGATCGTCCGCTTTGGAAAGCACCGAGTGAAGGTCATGGAGGAGCAGGGGTACGGCGCCAAGATGGGCTACGGGAAGGGGCTCAACGCCTTATTCTATGGCCCACCAGGAACTGGCAAGACGCTGGTGAGCGGCCTGCTCGCCCGCGAGCTCGGGCTGGAGCTCTACCAGATTGAGCTCTCACAGATTGTCTCGAAGTATATCGGTGAGACCGAGCAGCGCCTCGCCGAGATCTTCGACGAGTCCGAAGCCACTGGAATGGCGCTGCTCTTTGACGAGGCTGACAGCCTCTTCGCCAAGCGCACCGAGGTGAAGAGCAGCGTAGACCGCTACGCGAACTTGGAGGTCAACTTCCTGCTGCAGCGCCTCGAGCGCCACGATGGGGTGGTCATCATGACCACCAACTTCCCGTCCTCGCTCGATGAGGCCTTCATGCGACGTATCCGGTTCAAGGCCGAGTTCCCAGCGCCCGAGTCCGCAGAGCGTTATCTGCTCTGGAAGACGATGATCCCAGACACCGCGCCTGTCGATGCTGGTTTGGAGCTGCAAGACCTCGCCGATCTCTATGAGATGACGGGTGGCGAGATCCGCAATGCGGTGCTGCGAGCCGCGTTCTACGCCGCAGACATGGGCGTGCCCCTTGCCTTGAAGCACCTCGAGCGCTCTGCGCGGGTCGAGTATCGCGACGGTGGGCGCCTCATGCCTCCGGCGATCTGCTGGTCTGAGGACCTCTAGAAACCAGGGCGCGCCGCCCTTTTCGGGGTGGCGCGCTCTGAAGCTGAAGTGGAACGGACTAGACCGCGGTGCCAGGAGCTGGAACCTGACGGTCCAGCGCGACCAAGGTCTCTTCTGCATCCCAGAGCTTGTTGATGCCAGGCATTCCGGGTTGGCCAGCCGCCTCGCTGGCGCCGCTGCGCGCCCGGGTGAGGATCCTGAGGTACTCTTCCTTGAACACGTCGAGGCGAGCGTCAGCCCGCGCGTCCCCGCCATGTTGCGAGCTGCGCCAGGCGTTGATTCGGCCTTCGACGGCCGACGCGGCGGTGTTGAATGCCGCGACCTCCTCGGTCCGCACATTGGGGTTCTGAGAGTGTATGACGTGGTCTCTGTGGGCGCCCTTCCACGTTGTCACCTTGGTCTTGGCCGCGTCGATGACGGCCTGCCAGCCCGCCTGCAGCTCGTCGTGCCCTGAGTCGCCCTCGGGGCTCATCTGGATGCGGATCGCGCGAACGACCTGCTGCAGCCACCCCATCAAAGCCTCGACGCTGATATTGTCGGGGTTGAAGTCCTGAATCATCTTCTGGACTTTCGCGACGTACTCCTCGATCTCTTTCTGCTTGTTCTGCAGAGCCTGTTCGAGGTCGCCACCTTTCTGCACCACCTCGCGAATCTCGCCGAGCTTCTGGGTCACGCGGATGGTGGCCCGATCGACCCACTCTTCGACCTTGGCGAGTGCGTCGCTCTTCTGCTCCTGAAGCCAATCCACCAGCTCGTTGCGCTTCTGCGAAGCGGCTTGGATCTGGTTGTTGACGAAGGTCTGGATCTGCTGCTGGATCGAGCGCTTGACCGACTCGGGAAGCAGGTGGATAGCGGCTGCCCCGGCGATCCCGAGTAGGCCACCGATACCAGGAATGACGCTCGCCGCCGCCATCACCAGACCTGGCGTCAACGCCGGCATGGTGAAGCGGGGGAACGGGAAGCGCAGCGCGTCGATCTTCTCGGTCAGCGTGGTGTCGACGCTGGCCCGAATCTCAGCGGCCTGTCCGGTGAGCTGACTGAGGAACGAAGTTCCCTGATCGATGGCCGAGCGCGCCACCGCCAGCGAGGCTTGGTGGTCCGCCGAGAACTTGAGCACGTCTGCGAGGATCTTGTCGACATCGCCTTTGTGCGTAGCCAGCTCGCGAGCGATGGCCTGAATCGACTGCTCGGCGCGCTGAATGACTGGGTATTTCGACTCGATGGCCGCGGCCATCGCCTGTGGATCTTGGTCCACCGCGCCATCGAGGAAGCGGTTGAAGAACGGCATGAAGGGCTGAAGCATCAGCTTCAGTCGCGCTTCGGGCGAGTTGAGCACGTCCACGGCGGCGCTAGCGTTCGTGGAGAGGCTGTCGCTCTGCTCGAAGTCATCGATGAGCTTCTTGTACCACTTCGGATCGTTGCCCTGAAGCTGCTGACCAGCCTCCCGCATTTGTGTCCCAGTCGTGGTGCGTTCTGGATTGACGATGCCCGAGACAGTGGGACTCGCAGTGAGCGGCGAGCGGATGGTGGTCGAGAAGGGATCTCCTAAGAGCAAGTCGATACCGAGCCCAACCGCACGCTGAGTGAGGTCCTTGTCGAGCTGTGGCGCGGCCCCTTCGATAAAGTCGGCCTTCGCGCCGGTTCTGCCAACAAGGTCGCTGCCGACATTGCCCGCCATGGTTTCATGGTTGTGTTGCGCAGTGGCGCTGCGTGCCGGGTTGGGAGTGGCTCCGGCGATTCCGACGCCGAGGTCGTGGCCAGCAGCGGAGAAGGGATTCATGTCCTTTGACTTGCCGTCGACCATTCGAGTGACGTTCGGCAAAAGGTTCAATGTGGCTTCGGCGAGCAGATCATTGATGAACGACACAACATCGTCGACCAAGTGCGTAGCGCTGCTTTCGAGGGCGGCCTTGGAAGCGTTGTACTTGAGAACATCGCCCGTGGCATGGTGATGCTGGGTCAAGTAGGCGTTGCCCACGGTCATGACCAAGTCACAGGCCGCGGTCACACCCGTTGCGATCTGCGAGCCCACACGGGGGATCTCGCCGATGGCGGCGACCACTTCGCCGATGGCGGCCGAGATGCCTTCCGAGAAGGGGGCGAGCGCGATACCCGCATAGCTCAGCGCGGTCGTAAGGTTGCCGAGGTCGGTAAAGACTCCTTGCGCCCAGGAGGCGAGGCCACGGAGAATGTTCGCCCCCAAGACGATCTCGCCCGCAGCACCCCCTTCGTCGTCGGTCGCCTCATAAGTTCGGTAGGCGTCGCGAATGTAGGCTCCACCGGCGCCCGCCAGCTCGAGCCCCTTCTTGATGGCCAAGAGCGGCGCGCCGCCTGGCGTGACCAACAGCGCGATGTCGATCCCGGTATCCACGACACTCGAGATGACCGAGATGATCATGCTCGCGGCGGCCGAGGCCGACGCCGGGGGAGCCGGCATCGGGTTGCCCTTGGCGTCTTTTCGGCTGTCGATATCCATCCGAGGCAGCGTGGTGTTGCCCAAAACACCCGTCGGAACTCCGCCGAGACGCTGGTAGGCAGCGACGTACTCGGCGTTGTCCCAGTGGTTCTTCATGTAGTCGTCGACGAGTGCGTCGAGGCCAGCAGGGGCCGCTGCAGTCGAGCCACCTGCGGCAGTCGCACCGCCGCCGCCGCCACCTGCGAGGCTCGGACCCTGAGTGGGCGCAGGAGCCGGAGCCGGAGCCGGAGCAGGTCCTGACTGTACGACCGGTCCAACACCACCGCCGCCACCGCCGCCCCCTTGGGCTTGAACTGCGGGACCGCCTTTGCCTTTGCCTTTACTTTTGCCACCCTTGTCCGCGCCCTTTCCGTCCTTGGCGCCGCCCTTCTTTGGAGGCTTCGCGCCACTGGCTCCCTTGGCGCCAGCCGCCGCTTTCGCCGCGACCTGCCCCTCAGGAGAGCTCTTATCCACGCCTTTCTCGTCGGCCGCGGAGGGTTTCGCGCTGTCTGCCGAGGTCACCGCGGGCTTGTCTGCAGCGGCCCCACCGGCCTGTGCGGTCGCAGCTGGGTTCGCGGAGGTCGCGGTCTCGGGACCGTTCTTCGGCGCCTGGGCGGCCGTCGGCTCCGCCGCGGGCTCCGCCTTGGTCTCGTTGTTGGCTTGCTCCTTGGGAGCGGGCTCGTCGACCTTTGGAGCCGTGGTCTCTGGCGCCGCAGAGTCCCCGGACGCCTCTTGGTTCGCTGGCTTCGCCTGCGCGGGGCCCTCTTGAGTGGGACTCCCTAGCTCGGCGTCCGCGGCGTTCTTGGCGGTCACCTTCCCGGCCGCGCGGCTCTGGCCCACGTCCGAGGTCGACCCCTTCTTCCCCTTCGAGGATTTGGCCTCCCCACTGGTCTCGGCGCCCTTGGACTTCTTCGCCCCAGTCTCGCCTTTCTTTGCGCGTGCTGCCTTCTGCGTGGTCGGCCCCTTGCCCTGCTTGGCCATGCTCTGCTCGGCGGCGTCAGATTTCTTCGTCTCGTCGTTCTTGTTTTTCAAGCTCATGACACGATCCGTAGCGCATGGTCACACTCATGCAGGGGTCTTTTGACCCGAGCCGCTCGAGTGTGAGGCAATAAACTCGTGGAACCTCGTGGGCATCCCCGCGAATGGCGGCCAACGAACCTTTGGGGAAGCAATTTTCGAGCCTTGATATCTCGTGACTGGGAGGCTCGGAACCACACATTGACATTGACCCGGAAAATCACGGAGTGTCGCATCACAACTGTGAAAAAGGAGCGATGAATGGCTACGAAGACGCTTGTTGAGACGACACTGGAGTTCGCCTGGGTACCCGCCCCGATGATCGACTCCGGCGCCCAAATGACCGCTGCAAAGCTGGTGATGGAGCACACCGAGGCCACACCCTCGCAACGCGCTGAGGCCTGTCTTCGACTCGCTGAGCTGTTGCGTCGCGTCGACCCGCAAGGTGCGCTCGAGCTTGTCGCAGAGTACCTCCCCGCAAAAGACAACCCCCACGACGAGGGCTACTGCGTCGAGGCCGCACGCATCGCCGCCCACTCCCACCTGGCCCTCGGCGAGTACGACGTCGCGCGCGCCTGGGCAAAGTTGGTTGGCGAACTCATGGGCGAGACCCGCGGTGCGCGGCTCCTGCAGGCCAAAATTACCCATCTGCAGCGCCGCGACGATGCCATCACGCTCCTCACCGACATCATCGCTGACGAGTCCCTCCTCGAAAAAGACCCCGAAGTCGCCACCGAGGCCCTCTTCCTAAGAGGACGCTGGCTCGGCGAGGCCGGCCAATTCCCCGCTGCCATACGTGACTTCAAAGCGCTCGAGGCTCTCTCCACCCAGCTCGGAGCTCCCCTCACCGGCGCCTTCGCGCAGGTCGGGCGAAGAATCTCTGAGGTGCTCGGCTCGAAGTCCATCGCGGGCTCCATCCCCACGCTCATCGTCGCTCAACTCAAGACCATTCTCACCGAGGGCCTCGAAGAGGACCCCGCACTCGGTCCCATCCCACTCTGGCTCCACGGCCTCATGACCCACACCGTCGCCGTCGGCAAGCCCGATGCCTTCCCCAAAGTCGCTCTACTCCTCGGCCTCTTCATGGAGAACGCCGAGCTCTTCGAGGACGCCTATCTCACCTATCTCTACGGCTCCAAACTCACTCAGCGCCTGCACCTCGAAGACCAGCGCCTCGCCCTCCACCTCGACCGCTTCTTACAAAGAGTCGGCGAGAAGAAGGCCAGCACATTGCGCAAAGACGAGGAGAGCCGCCTCCGAGGGTGGCTCCACTAGGGGGCTTGCACACTGGGTGTCCGATGTGGGCCTAGAGTCCAGGATCGGGCGCGTGCCCGGCAAGCCCCCGACGGCACGCCTCCCTTCAGGGCGCGCGGGTACGAAGGGTACGAAGTAGGCTCGCTTCTTGTTTCGCGCGAAAGTGTTTCGGAAAGGCAGTGCCCTTCTTGCTTTGCGAGAGTGCTGAGAACGGCAGAGTTTTTCGCAGTTCGTTTTCGTTTGCGTGCGCGGGTTGGCGTGAG
>Ga0210044_10000728_pt1 | contig 50235 bp, 40 predicted proteins | sample CryGey13umfilter_2_FD_183959 | JGI IMG/M metagenome (GOLD analysis project Ga0210044, IMG submission 183959) | Groundwater microbial communities from aquifer in Utah, USA - Crystal Geyser 4/9/14 3 um filter (SPAdes) (version 2) | ecosystem: Environmental > Aquatic > Deep subsurface >...
CCCCTGCCGCTCACGTCAGCCCGGCCGCCCACCGCGCCCCCTGCACGACAAGCTGCCGGAACGCGAGGTGGTTGAACGCCGCCGCGTCGTGGCCGAGGGCGTTGTAGCAGACGCGTCCCTGGCCCGCGGACTTGGCGTAGACCATCGGCTGCGGGCGGTCTTCCCACTCCGCCGTCGCCAGCACGGTCGCGCCGGCCGGTGCGCGGTCCAGCACGTACAGCTCGTCCTGCAGGGCGAAGCCTGCCACGCCGGCGGCCACCGGGTGGGTCGCGTCGGTCACCTGGACGGCGAACTCGTGGTAAGGGCTGTGGTGCGCGAACCGGCCGCCGAGAAGCTCGACGTACTCCCGCCGTTCCTCCTCGACCACTGTGCAGGAGTGGAGGCCCAGCAATCCGCCGCCCGCGGCGACGTAGCGCACCAGCGCGGCTTCCTCGGCCTCCGTCAGTTCCGCCATGGTGGCGCAGAGGAGGCAGAGGTCGTGGCGGTCGGGCAAGAGCGTCAACAGCGCGCCGTTGTCCTCGCTCGTCTCGAACGCGACCTCGGGCAGCCACTCCTCGATCATGCTGCCGAGCGTCTTGAGGTCGTGCCACTCATCACTTCGGGCGATCATCAGGGCGCGAGTAGCGGGCATGGGGCAACACTCCTGTGAGAATGCAGATTTCAGATTTGGCGATTTCAGATTTGGGGTCAGGGGCGTCGGAGCGCACGCCTTGGTGGCTGAGCATTCTCAGCCGACGTGGTGCCCAACTAACGGGTGGAAGTAGCGGTTGAGGACGAGGTGGTCTTCGAGTCTCATCAGGATGGGCTATAATCTGCGGACATCCAAGTGGGTGAGAGGAGTGTTCCACGGTGCCCCAAGCCGTAACCGTTCGTGTGCAGAAGGAAGAGGACGGCTTCATGGCTGTCTTCGACGAGCTCAACCTGCACGGCTTTGGCTCCTCGGTGTCGGAAGCCGTCGAGAGACTCGCCGAGGCGACCGTCGAGTACTGGCTCCACCTCCGGGACGACGCCGATATGCGAGCCGTCCCCCCGTGCAGGGAGCACTACCGGTTCTTGCGCGATCAGCTTCTGCCTGCAGTCTCTCGCTACTCCCGCCAGATGGGTCGAGCGGAGGATCCGCTTGACCCGGCGGTCATTGCGATGTTTGCCTACAGGAGTCCGTCGCTTTGGCAAAGCCACCTCAGCACCGCCCGGCCGATGTTGCAGCCTGCCTGAAGCGGCTCGGCTTCGTAGAGAAGACGCATCGGGGCAAGGGCGACCACCGGATGTTCTTCCGCACAGCGCAGTGCCGCGACGGCGAAGTCGGCTTGGTGGTCCTGCTGGACTTCGGGAGAGATCCTGTGCCAGGTCCTATCCTCCGCAAGATACTCACGGACATCGGGCTTGACCTGGCGACGTTCGACAAGGTCTACCGGAAGCGGTGGGGACAACGAGGGTACGACGCCATGCTGTCGAACCGCTCTCGGTCTGAGCTGCTGCCGAAGCACTTGCGTGGGTAGTCGCTCCTCAGTCCCGTCGCGCTCAAGCTCTCGGATCACGTCGCGGACCTTCGATTCTACCACCTCCGGACCAGAGCGGCGAGCACTCGCTCAGTCCTGCTCCCGGTCGGTGGCGCGGACGACGCGGTACTGCAAGCCGCGTCCTGCCCGCTACTCTCGGTTGCCGATACCCAAGCCCGTTTCGAGCTGCGAGCTTCGGGCTTCGGGCTTCGGATCTGGGCTTCACAACACGTCGCGCCCGCCGATGCCGCCGACCGTCAAGTTGATGTCCGGCCACCCGTTTACTGCCCGCTGGATCTGAGTGGCCACCAGGAACTTCACGTGCCCGTCCACGAACAGGTAGTTCCGAGAGCCGTCCCAACTCCACCAGCCCACCTTGTCCGTTGTGTGGTTGCTGAGCCACTCGGCGAAGACGGCCTTCTGCGCCGGCTGGTCGACGGCGGCCAGCCCCTGCGACACGCAGGGCGGGCTGCTGGCGGTGTAGAGGTCGGGGGTTGTCATGGCGTTGACTTGCGCCGGGGTGTGGTAGAACGCCGCCGAGTAGGCGTAGGAGGTGCTGTCCCACTGCTGCTGCGCCGTCTGGTCACTCGGGCAGACGAGGATATGCGTGCCGTTGCTGATCGACTGGTTGGGGTCGTTCGGCGCCGCCGGGTTGCGTTGGGCCGCGTACGCCAGGTACGGCTTCAGCGGCCAGCGCCAGCGGCGGCCCATCCACAGCATGGTGTCCCCGGTGTTCGGGAAGGTTTCGTCGTAGTCCTGCACGTACAGCTCCAGCGCCATCCCGATCTGTCGGAGGTTGGAGGCGCATGTCGCTTTGCGCGCCGTCTCGCGGGCGCGAGCGAACACGGGGAATAGCATCGCTGCAAGAATGGCGATGATGGCGATGACGATCAGCAGCTCGATGAGGGTGAAGCCGGGGGGCGCCGGCAAGCGGCGGGACGTGCGTGGCATGGGGGAAGGCCCTCCTTCGTTGTTACACATCGGCTCACCACATGTTAACTGCGCTGGAGGCACCAGTCAACGGTTGTTCCGAGGACGAGGCTGAAGGTGCGGGCGACCGGGCGGCGAATGACGACCCGCAAAGGAGTTCACTGCATGCTCTCGCTACTCGCTGCTTGTGTTCTGACAACCTCGGGCTCAGCCCTGGCTGCCGCGCCCGAGGCACTCCTGATTGCGCCCGCGGTATCTCACGAGGGGTACCGCGCGGTGGCTGCGCCGGTGGATTTCGGGGAGGTCGGTGCCGCGCTTGGTGCGACGAGGCGCTTCGATCCGACCAAGCTGCGAGCGTCCGTCGTCATCGGCGACCGGGAGACGCCACTGGTCTGCCAGTTCGAGCCGGCCGCAGGCCCGGCCGGGCCGGGAAAAGGCACGGTATCCGTGCTGCTCCCGCCGAAGGCTTTGCCGGAGTCCGTTCGGTTGACGTGGGGTGGCAAAGCGCCCGTGCCCACGGCTGAGGCGCGGGTCGAGGTGCAGCGGAACGGCAGCGAGATCGTCGTCCGCAACGAGCACTACGCCGTCACCCACGATCCGGCGAAGATGGGCGGATTGCCGTCGCGGATCGAGTTCGTGAAGACGGGCAAGACGTTCGACTCGTTCGCGCTGAATGACCGCGTGTACGAGAAGGGCGTGGGCGGGTTCAGCCTGCGGTACGATCCGGCGCCGGAGGTGACGGTTGTTGCAGAAGGGCCGGTGTACGCGGCGGTGCGCGTCAAGGCTCGGTACATGCAGGGCGACAAGCAGCCTGCGTCGCGCCCGGAGGCGACGTACGAGTTCCGCTACTATGCGGGCTCGTCGATGATCAGCGTCCGCGCGCGCGTCACCCAGCAGACGCCCTTCGCCTGGCCGGAGCACCACTTCCTGGAACTCAACTTCCCCGACCAGAGCTTCACTGCCTGGGCCGGCGGCGAGCCGCTGAAGGAAGGCAAGTTCGAGGTCACGGAGAAGGGCTGGTCGTCCGGGCAGTGGGGCGCGCTGATTGATGGGCAGAACCTGCTGGGCATGATGGGTTGCGGGTCGGTGAAGTTCTACGACGGCCGCGGCGGGTACGGAACCTACCTGCACGGTCCGTGGACGGACTGGAGTTCCACCGAACGCGAGTTCCAGGCAACGTTGTGGGTAGGCGATTCACCGGCAGGGCCGGCAGTGCTCCAACAGGCCGCGAAGAGCGCCTCGCCCCAGTCGGTCGCCTACGTCACCGTTCCGCCCCTGCTGGACGCGCTGAAGAGTGCTCGCGGGCAGTGTTCCCAAACGCCAGGTGCGGCAGGGGCGCGGGCGACGTGGGTGGTAGACCGGGTCGGGCAGTTGGCGCACGAGAAGGGCTTGCTGACCAAGGGGCTGGCCCTTGCCAAGGGGCTGGCGTCGGTTCTCTCCACCCGCGACGCCCCGGACCCGGTGAAGTGGTTCTGTTCGCAGTCCGAGCAACTGCGGTCGCTGGACGACGGGAAGCTGTTGGCAGCGTTCGACGCCAAGCAACTGCGGCTCGTCAGCCTGTATGACTTGGGTCAGCGGCGAGAGCTGTTGGCCAGCGCGCCCCCGCCGCCGCTGTGGGAACTTGCTCTGCGGGCCGAGGGCAGCTCGCAACGGCTCAGCGCCGACGCAGCCGGTCTCCATCGCTCGCTGTCCCTGAGTGCCGCGGGCGAGGCGGCGACTCTCGGCTGGCGACTGGACGGCGAACCCGGCCCGCTCGCCATCGAGTGCAAAGCGAGGCTGGCCCAGGGCGCCCTCCTGCTGACCCTTGCCGTGAAGAACACCTCGGCGACCTGGGCACTTACCGAGATCACCTTCCCCCAAGTCGAGTTCGGGGCGTTGGGCGGCTCGGCGGAGGACGATACGGTCGTCACCTCTCGGGGCTCGGGCGAGCTACGGAAGGCGCCGCTGCTGAACGCGTATCGGTTCAGCGGCCTCTACCCCAGCGGATGGAGCAGCATGCAGTTTGCCGCCTACTACGACCCCAAAGGCGGAGCCTACTTCGCTGCGGAGGACCCGTACGCCAGCACGAAGGACCTCCAGGTGGAAACCGTCTCCGACCGGCCGGCATTGGCCATGCGCGTGCGTTGGCCTGCGCCCGACAGCGGCGTGCCGGGCAACGACTGGGAAACGCCCGGCCACGCGGCGCTCCGGCTGACCGGCGGCCACTGGTTTGACGCAGCACAGCTCTACAAGGTCTGGGCGCGGCACAGCGCCAAGTGGTGGCCTGCCGACGAGTCCCGCCCCGACACCCCCGACTGGTTCAAGGACGTCGCCATGTGGGCCTGCACCGGCGGCGCGCCAAGCGAGTGCGTCGAGAAGGTAAAGAAGCTCGCCGAGTACGTCGACGTGCCGACCGCGTTCCACTGGTACAGTTGGCACAAGATCCCGTTCGATGTGGAGTACCCTCACTACTTCCCCACGAAGGACGGCATGGCCGAGGGCGTCAAAGAGCTGCAGGCTGCCGGCGTCCGGGTCATGCCCTACATCAACGGCCGCCTGTGGGACAGTGCCAACGACGATTTCAAGAACGAAGCGATCAAGTACTGCACGAAGAGCGAGAAGGGCGAGCCCTACATCGAGGAGTACAGCTCCGGCGCCAAGCTGTCGCCCATGTGCCCGACCACTCCGTTCTGGCAGCACAAGGTGCAGGAGATTGTAGGTCGGCTGACGGGCCCGGAAGTGGGCGTCGATTCCGTCTACCTCGACCAGATCGCTGCCGCCAGCCCAAGGCTGTGCTACGACAAGTCCCACGGACACCCGCTCTCCGGTGGGCACTGGTGGACCACTGACGGCTATTGGCCGATGCTCACAGAGCTGCGCAAGCAACTGACTGAGCGCGCGCCCGGAAAAGCCCTGACCAGCGAGTGCAACGCCGAGTCGTACACCAACCGGTTGGATGGGCTGCTCACCTGGCACTTCCAGTACCAGGACCAGATCCCGTTGTTCGCCGCGGTCTACGGGGGGAGAGTCCAGCTCTTCTCCCGCGCCTACAAGGGCGACGACCAGGTTGCCCACCGGATGAAGGCTGGGCAGTCGCTGGTCTTCGGCGAGCAGATCGGCTGGCTGAACCCCGATCTCGTCCTCAAGAACAAGGAGACCGGTGAATTCATCCGGGAGATGGCGCGGCTGCGTTACGAACTGCGCGACTTCCTGGCCCGCGGCGAGATGGCGCGCCCGCCACGCGTTGAGGGCGACGTGCCCGACGTCACCGCCGACTGGGCATGGAGCGGCGAGTGGCCCATCACCACCTCCGCCCTGCAGACCGGCGCCTGGCAGGCAACCGACGGCCGGATCGCCTTCCTGTTCGTCAACGTGTCAGAGGCGCCGGTGAAGGCCAAGTGGGCGTTCCGCAGTAGCGACTATGGCTTCCCGGCCGACGCCCGGTTCGTGGTCGTCGATCTGCAGGAGAAGACGCCCCGCAACGAGGGCGCAGCCTTTGCACGTGTCCTCGACTTGGCGCCGCGAAGCACGACCGTCTTCATCGTGAAGAGCACCAACCACTGAAGGACCTTCAACCAAGGAGACCACACAGAATGAGCAAGATCCGGACACTGCTGCTGTCGGGCGCCAACAACCACGACTGGCGCCGCTCGACGCCGTTCTTCGCCGAGCTACTCGGCCAGTCGGGGCGGTTCGAGGTGACGGTCACGGAGGCCCCCTCGACCATTCTGAGTGAAGCGGCGGAGCTGGAGCAGTACCAGCTACTCTTCTCCGACTACAACGGGCCGGAGTGGTCGGACGCGGCGAAGGCCAACTTCGAGGCGAGCGTGTCGGGCGGCACGGGGCTGGTGATCGTTCACGCGGCCGATAACGCGTTCGAGGGGTGGGTGGAGTACGAGAAGATGGTCGGCCTGCTCTGGCGCGCGGGAACGGGTCACGGGCAGTTCCATGAATTCCCGGTGACCGTCACCGACCGCACCCACCCCCTCACTCGGGACCTCGGCGATTTCCGTGTGTGGGACGAGCTCTATCACCGACTGCTCCACATGCACGAAGTGCCTTGCCACGTCCTGGCCACGGCCTACTCGGACGCCGCCACGGGAGGGACTGGGCAGAACGAACCCGTCATGGTAACCACCCAGTACGGCGCTGGCCGTGTCTACCACCACGTGCTGGGCCACATTTGGGAAGGCGACCCGGAGACCAACAAGGGCTGTAGCTTCATCGCATTGGAGAACGAGACCGCAAAGCGAGCACTCCTGCGCGGCTCAGAGTGGGCGGCGACGGGCGACGTCACGCTTCCCTGAGCGACGGCAAGACGCCGCCTCCCGCTCACCCGCTCTGCCCCCGGAACTGCCTCTCCTTGTCGGCGAAGAGCACGTTGAAGGTGGTCAGGCTGCCGTAGCAGCGGGTGAGGTACCCCTCGAACTCCAGCTTGTCTTCGGGGCTGAGGGACGGGTGGTTGTTGAGGCGCTGCTCAAGGACGCGCAGCTTCTCGCGAACGCCGATGATCTTCTTGAAGAAGACCTCCAGCGGAATCTCCTTCTCCTGCGTGCCTTCCCGCCCGGGTCTCAGAACCAGCGTGCCGCCAGCCCAGCGCTGGCCCATCTCCCTGTCGGTCTCAATCCACCCGTACTCGCCGAGGACCTCTCGGAGGGCCGCCTTGATCCTGTCGGGCTCCAACTCCGCGGCGGCAAGTCGCCCCTCGACGACAAGTCCGTCATAGCTGTAAGCGATGAACTTCGTGCCGTGGCTCTTGAACAGGATCACGTACTTGTCGGGGTCGTGACCGACGATCTGTCCGGAACCGAACGAGGGGTGCGTGACGAGCGCGCCAACGGGGAGGCGCTGGGGGGCTGTGGGGGTATCTGGCAAGGGAGTGGGACTCCTTGGGAAGGGGTATCAGGCGTCAAGTGCCGCGTGTCAGGTCGGGTGGGCTGCGGACCGGGGCGGGGCGCGCCTATGCTGCGGGCGTTGCGGCTGGTTCGGTTTGCGAGGTCTGGAACGCGATCTGTCGGAATCCCAATGCCTCCAGCAGTGGCCGCAGGCTGGTCTCGGCGTTGGCGCGAGCCGTCTCCAACAGCTCTCCCTGCAATGCAGCCTCCCGCGCCGAGGCGGTTGCCTGCAGCCGGGTCTGCCGTTCCAGGTCGGGATCCGGGTTCCTCACTAACAGACCGTGCCGTCGCAGATGGACCTTCGAGTTGTCGTCGATCAGCCGAACGGAGAAGACCTGCGGTGCGGGAAGGTGCACGGTCACGGCGTCGTCTTCGACGATCAAGTCGGCTGGCGACAGCTTCGCCAGGTCGATCCCCGCCACGACCTCCGCCTGAGTCGACATTAGCAGATTGTCGCCCGAGAGGAAGTCGCCCAGCAGGGGACAAGACGACTTCGCCTCGACGATCTGTGAGCTGACTTGCCGCACGGTCTCCAACCGGTTCAGGGCCTGCAGGCGTTCCACGATCAGCGGCGCCGACGCGCGTGCCGTGGTCGTGCGTTGAGACAGCACGCGCATGGAGTTGACCGCCGCGTCAGTCAAAAGCCTGTTTGCGGGCGAGGTGAGCAGCAGGAGGCTGACCACCACCGAGAGACCGCAGAGCAGAGCCGGCTTCACCAGCCGACCGAGAAGTGCAAGCCATCGTCGGATCATGGGGAGGTTCCTTCCTTCGGAGGGTAAGCTGTGTAAGGGCAGTGCCACAGACGGATGGGAAACGACGGGCGTTCCCGAGGCGCGGCTCGGCCACCGTCCCCGGCGAGACAACCTACAGCGGCCAAACGGCCCGGAGCACGTATACCCGCGAAGGTTAAGAACACACCGAAGTCCCGGTGCGACTTCGGCTCCGTCTGGGAGAATACCCTCTGTCCTACGTCTGCTGCACGCCTGCCGGGGAAGTTCCGCGAACTTCCACTTCGGTGTGTTCTTAACCTTCGCGGGTATAGAAGATAACCATCGTGAACAAGGCGGCCGCCGGGATCTCGATGAGCCAGGCGATGGCGATGTCTCGCAGGACTTTCGGGTTGAGGCTGGCGAGGCCGCGGGCGAAGCCGCCTCCCATTACGCCGCCGACGATGGTGTGCGTTGGGGAGACGGGCAGCCCAAGCCGGGAGGCCACCACAATGGTCGTGGACGCAGCGAATTCGGCTGCGAACCCGCGAGTTGGGGTCAGGTCGGTGATCTTGGTGCCGATGGTCTGCATGACGCGCCAGCCGTAGGTTGCCAACCCCACGGAGATGCCGACGCCGCCAATGACCAGCACCCACAGCGGGACGGGCGTCTTGTCGGTGAACGCCGCCAGCTTGTCGCTGGCCGTGGCAATGGAGACGACAGCGGCGAAGGGACCCGTCGCGTTGCCCACGTCGTTTGACCCGTGGGCGAAGGCCATGGAGCACGCCGTCAGCACCTGCAGCGCGCCGAACACGCGCTCCGCAAACCGCAGTTCGGTACGCGTGGTGTCATCCCGGCTCTGCGCCGACTTCGGCGTGGAGGGTTGCGGCGTCCCGGTGGAGATGTCCCACCCGGTCCCGGACGGTGCCCACCGCCTGGTCCCGCAAGTGCCCCAGCCGGTCAACCAGGTCTGCCAGTCCGCGGATGACGGAGACGGGCTGCATGGTGTACTCGGCCTCCGAGTCGGGGCGTTTCGGGAGGATCTTCCCAACCATGAGCCGGCAAACCCCCGCCGCCGTCAAACCCACAGCGACGGCGATGCCCACCGCCGCTCGGAACGGCAGATTCAGGTGCAGGTTCTTCAGCCCCTTGAAGATGGTGACCAGCGTCAGCACAAACAGCACCAGCCCGGCGTACAGCGGCGACCAGCGGACCGCGGCCTTCGCCGGGTCGAGGGCGTTCAGAACGAGCACCTGCACGCTACGGAAGATCAGGAACGCGAACACCCCGGCGAGCAGCGGCGAGGTGAACCAACTCGACACGATCTTCGCAATGACGCCCCAGTTGACGGAGGCCGGCCCCGCCACCAGCAGCCCGAACCCGAACACGGCGCCCACAATGGAGTGCGTGGTCGACACTGGCCGCCCGAAGCGGGAGGCCAGTTGTAGCCAAGTGCCGGCGCTCAGCAGGGCCGCCATCATGCCAAGCATCAAGATCTCGGGCTGGAAGTCGGTCGGGGTGATGATCTTGCTGCGAACAGTCTCGCTCACGTGGGCGCCGACGAGCACGCGTTCGGCTTCTCTGCCGCCGAACGAGGTGACCACGAGATCCCCCAGGTGCCTGACGATCTCGCCGGCACTCACGCACGTGCGCGAGACTTCCGCGGTGAGTTGTCGGAACGGGTCCTCAGGGCCTCGGGCATCGTCAGCGGCTTCAGCGTAAGGAGATGGCAGGTCTCCTCAAGACTGTCCGCGATGGAGTCCTGCAGGTGGACGATCTCCAGCAAGTCGCGCCGGTCGATGGGCAGGAAGCGCGCCTTGGGTAGGTGGTTGCGGATCTCGTGCTTCGTCAGATCGGCGTCGTTCTCGCGGTCGCTGATCTCCGCCGCGAGCGTCTCGACTCGCTGCTGGTCGCCGGCGCAGACAGCCTCCGACAGCGGCTCCAGAAGCTCCACGCACCGAAGCACCAACTCCATGTGATTCTGCGTCGGCCCAAACGGTGACCGGCCGAATCGGCCCATGATTCCTTCTCTGAGCATACCTGCGACCTCCACTGGAGTCGGGCTGCGGGAGCTGACTTGGGGGGCTTCGCCACCCGAGGTTCGTTTCCTGTCACGGCGACACGCCGACCGGACTTGCACCCGCCACCCGGTGACCCACTCCTCGACGCGCGCCGCCGCACGTGGCGCAGGCTGCGACGGCTACACTGGCGACGTGGGCGTCAGCTCCCGGGAGTATAGTGCTCGTAGCCCTTCTGGAACGCCCGCAGGTTCAGTGCTTCTGTGCCCGGGGGGACCGTGGTGCGGATTGCCTCGCGGAACGATTCGGCCTGGGCAACCTCGGTGGCGGCCGCAACGAAGCCCAGCATCACCATGTTGGCGACGATCTTCCGACCCAGCTCTTCGGCCATCCGGGTGGCCGGGAGCACGAACATCTGGCAGCCTTCGGGGGCGACGGGGTCGCGGACCAGGTCTGCCTCGACGATCAGCGTCCCGCCCGGGGCCAGGTCATGCCCGTACTTGGTGTACGCCTCCTGCGACAGGGCGACGACGACGTTGGGCGTGCCCACCTTGGGGTAGTCGATGCGCTCATCCGAGGCCACGACCTCGCAAGCCGCCGCGCCGCCGCGCGACTCGGGACCGTATGATTGCATCAGGGTCGCGTTTCGATGGTCGTAGATGGAGACGGCCTTCCCCAGGATGTAGCCGGACAGGATAATTCCCTGTCCGCCGAATCCGCTGAGTCGCACTTCGTTTGTCATGTCCGGTTCACTCTCCGGGTAGTGGAGTGCTGGAGTGGTGGAGTTTCGGGTGTTGCGCCAAGCTTCCTCACGCCGCCTTCGCTTGCACCTGTCTGGTCTGGTCGAGCAGTACCTCATGGAACGGGGGGCGCGGGCGGTCCCAGAAGTTGCCGCAGAGGATCTCGCCGCCGAGTTCCAGGCCGAGCTCTTCCAGTTTGGCGTCGTTCTTGACGACGGACTTCTCTTTGTAGTACTTCATCTCTTCCAGCGCAGTGCCCAGCTTGTTCCGGCGGCCGTAGTTGGTGGGGCAGGGCGCGATGGCTTCGACAAAACTGAACCCCGGCTTGGACAGCGCGTCGCGCATCGATCGCCGAAGTCGCTGCACGTGAAAGACGGTCCACCGGGCGACGTAAACGGCGCCACTGGCAGCAGCCAGCATTGGCAGGCTGAAGGGGTAATCGACGCTGCCGTAGGGCGTGGTGGTCGTCTTCGCGGTGCGATGGGTTGTCGGGCCGCTCTGCCCGCCGGTCATGGCGTAGTTGAAGTTGTTGACGCAGATGACGGTCAGGTCCATGTTGCGGCGGGCTGCGTGGATGAAGTGGTTGCCGCCGATGGCCGCCAGGTCGCCGTCGCCGCTGATGACAACCACCTTGAGCTCGGGGCGAGCCATCTTCAACCCGGTGGCGAAGGGGATGGCGCGGCCGTGGGTGGTGTGGAACGAGTCCACGTTGAGGTAGCCAGCGACGCGCCCGGTGCAGCCGATGCCGGACACGACGGCCAGCTTGTCTGTGTCCAGCCCCAAGTCTTCGATAGCGGAGAGGAAGCACCCCACCACGGTACCGATGCCACAGCCGGAACACCAGATGTGGGGAATGCGGTCCTGGCGGAGCAGGTTGTCTCTTGGGTTGACCATGGTGAACACCTCTGGTGCGATTGGACGGACAGGTCTTCTGGATTGTGCAGGTCCGGCGGTCAGGCGCGCGCCACTCTCTCGATGCCGGCAAGGATTTCCTCGGGGGTGTGGATCTCGCCGCCGGCCCGCGGGATCAGCTCAACCAGGCAATCGCTCCGGGAGCAGCGCTCCACCTCGCGGCTCATCTGACCGTAGTTGATCTCGGGTACGACAAACCCCTGGATGCGCTTGGACAGCTCCCGCACCGCGTCCTCCGGGAAGGGCCAGGCGACGATCAGGCGCAGCATGCCGACTTTGAGCCCCTTGGCGCGGGCGAGGTCGAGGGACTTGGCAGCAATACGCGCCGAGATGCCATAGGCCAGGATGACGATGTCGCAGCCATCCAGATAGCGCTCCTCGAAGTCGACGATGTCTTCTTTGTGCAGCAGGATCTTGTCGTGCAGGCGGCGCACCATTGCTTCGTGCGTTTCTGCGTTCAGCACGGGGTACCCGCGGTCGTCGTGCGTGAGGCTCTCGACGAACACGTGATAGCCGTCACCGGCGCGAGCCATCGGCGGCACGAGGTCGGCGTCGGGCAGGCAGGTCTTGAATGCCGCGCGATCTTCCGGCGGGGGCTTGCGCTCGATGAGCTCAATCTCGTCCGGCGGCGGGATGACCACCTTCTCCGTCATGTGCCCCACTTCTGCGTCGCCCATGACCAAGACGGGCAGGCGGTACTTCTCCGACAGGTTGAACGCGCGGAGGGTGAGGTCGAACAGCTCCTGCGGCGAGCTGGGGGTGAGCGCGATGATTTCATACGGTCCGTGGGAGCCCCACCGCGCCTGCATCATGTCGCCCTGGCCCACCAGCGTAGGCAGCCCGGTGGAGGGGGCGGCCCGCTGGATGTTGACGACGACGCAGGGGGTCTCGGTGATGAGGCCTAAGCCCAGGTTCTCCATCATCAGGCTGAATCCAGGGCCGGAGGTGCCGGTCATCGACTTGGCGCCACCCCAAGAGGCGCCCAGGATGGCGGCCATGGAGGCGATCTCGTCCTCCATCTGCATGTAGACGCCGCCCACCTCGGGCAGGCGCTCGGCCATCCGCTCGGCGACTTCGGTGGCGGGGGTGATTGGGTACCCGCCAAAGAACATGCAGCCGGCGGCCATGGCGCCCTCTGCGGCGGCGTAGTCGCCCAGCAGGAAATGCTCTCCGGTGAGAACTGCTCTGTTGGTGCTCAATTCGGTTACCTCCGTCTCCCGGTCCCGGCTGCCCTCGCCGGTTCGGGGACTACGCTTCGGGTTGCTCCGTCGGGTCGGTGTCCAGCCGCTCGATGAAGATGGCGAACTCCGGACAGAGCATGTAGCACATCATGCAGCCGCTGCACAAGTCGTGGTCGATCACCGAGGGTGGATGATACCCTTTGGCGTTGAACTCCGGGGAGAACTTCAGCACGTCTTTCGGGCAGAACTCGATGCAGAAGCCGCAGCCTTTGCACCGCTCGTCCTGAATGTGCACCCGAGAGCGACGCTTGCTCTTCGCGCCCTTTTCCGGTTTGGTCTTCTCCGTGGTGGTGTCTGCGGGCATGGGTCTTGACTCCGTTTCCGATCAGATGAGCCAGGGGATGTCGTGTTCTGTGAGGATCTCCTGGAGGCGACGGGCCGAAGCGATGACCGACGCCTCAAGATCGCGCATTCCCGGACTACCGCAATCGACGACCAGAGGGCCCTGGAAGGCTCTGCCGCCGCGGAACACGGGCAGCTTCAGGAATTCGGCAAACTGGTGCCAGTCGATGCCGCCGCGATGTTCGTAGTCACCGATGGTACCGTGCAGGTAGTTGCTGCCGTCGTTGTCGGAGGCATGGATACACAGGATACGACCAGGGCGCTTGGGAAGCTCGGCGAGCTTGCGCACCGCGATCAGGAACTCCTCGCCGTAGTTGGCGTGGGCGGTGTCGAGCACGACGTGGAAATTCGACAAGTCCACGTCGTTGCAGAGGTTGATCAGGTCGCCGGTGGTTTCGCACAGCTCCCGCCGGCGCGGCTCGAGCAATAGTGGCAGGCCTTGCCTGCCGGCGAGGGCCGCAGCAATGCGACAGCCGGAAGCCAGGGCGCGCCACGTTGGTTTCAGCTCGAAGTCAGCGGCGAGCTTCAACTCGCTGGCAACCAACTCCTCGTCGCTGTAGGGCGGCCAGATATGATAGCGCGACTCAGCTTCATCCTCAGCCGGATCGAGGTATAGGGCGTCGGAAGGGGTGAACGAGTTGATCCGGATCATCTGCGCACCCAGCGCCGTCGCAGTGGGCAGGGCGAGGTTCTGGAATCGGTCCAGCGCAGCGCGGGCCCGCTTCAGGAAGTCGACATGGGCGAACCCGGAGTCGACGAAACAGTAGAGCAGTGCGCGCAATCCCCACTGGTCGAGCCGCTGTTTCACGCGGCTTCGCTCTTCGTAGAGCCGCGTGACGCCACTGCGGCCGTACCCCTCGACCTCGACGAAGTGAAACCCCATGTCGGCCATTAGCCGCAGTGAAGCCAGCGCATTCTCGAGCGTCGCCTGGTAGCCGCCGTGCTCACGCCGGATCGCGTAGTTCCAACTGGAACAGAGGGGGAGGGAGACGGCCAGCGCCGACTCCAGGTCGGTGGCGTTGCGGCGACGGAGTGGCTCCGCCGGGCCCACCAGTCGAGCGCCGGTAGGCGTCCGGAACTCCAGCAGTTCGAGCGCTGAGGAGACGACGGGTTTGTCGAAGCGGCAGTTGCCCGCACTCGCGAAGGGCGCGGCCGCCGTCGCGGTGAGTGTGAATGCCTGCTCTGGCTCCAGATGCTCTGAACGGGCCTGCGGGTCTTCGGCGGGGAGCGGCGCGGTCGGCGCCGGGATCGGCTCCGGGGCGGAGACCGAGGGTGGGCAGGCGCCGTTCCGAAGTGCCACCTTCACACTGGTCAGCAGGGAGGCCGGAGCGACGGGCTTGTCCAGAAAGCCACTGGCGGGGAGGAGTTCCGCCTGGACGGCGCACTCCTGCTCGGCCCGCTGCACCAGTCGCAGGCCGGTCTCATGATGGACTGCGCTCGCAATGATGACCGGAATCTCGGCCAACGCCGGATCGGGGGATCGACGCAATTCCCACAGGAAATCCAGCCCCTCGGTACCCTCGGGCAACATCAGGTCGAGCAGAATCAGTTGTGGATGCCAGGACGAGGCCATCTGCCAGGCAGCCGGAGCGGTGGCGGAATGGTGGGCGTCATACCCGCCACCCTCAAGGACGAGCCGATACGACTCTGCCGTATCGGGATCATCTTCCACGATCAGTATCCGGGGTTTCTCCGCCGCCACAGCAACTGCCTTCTTGGTGTCGCGTCCCCATCAGGGCCGCCCCGGCCACTCGCGACGGCCCCCGCCTGCACTGCCGGGTTCGCCGGTCCAGCCGCCGGAGGCTGTCTTCGAGACGCGGACGACCGAGAGAGTTCCTCGCGAGGGGCCGGTCACTAAGAGGCGCGGGTCTGCAACACATGCGCCATCGCCGGAGGGCCGCCTGGTTGCACGGCAATAAGTCAGCCGCTTTCCGCGGTCGACCGCTACCCCTCTCAGGAACCCCGACCGGCCCGACGGCTACCTGCCGAGCGCTTCCTCGACCCGCTCCAGAAGGTCCTCCGGGGTGACCGGCTTGTCAACAAACCCCTGCACCGGCAGGTACTCGCCGCTGGCGTAGGTGCCGTCTTTTCGCTCGGGGTAGAAGCGGAGCTTCGTCTGATCGTGGATGGCGGTCACCATCAGGATCGGCGTGTCGGCCAGTGCCTTGTCGGGGTTGCCACGCAGGGTCCACACGAAGTGAAATCCCTCTGTCCCCTCCGGCATCATCACATCGAGGATGATGAGAGCCGGCTTGCCCTCGGCCACTCGCTGGAGACCCGAGTCCGGGTCATGGGCGACCGTGACCTCATACTCGCGGGTCTCCAGTACCAGCCGCATCGCCTCACAGATGTCCGGATCATCGTCAACGATCAGGATTCTCTCTGCCATTCGTTCCACTCCCTTAGCGTCCGTCGGTGGGCGCTCTCAGAGGTGCGTCGCGGCGCTGGCGGGGGCTCGCGTCTGGTTTTCCAGCGCGGGGCTGCCGCGGGCACGCCGCGGGCACTTCGAGTTGAGCGAGCCAGGCTGCGACCTTATGTTGGACGATCTGTACGACAGTGTCAACTTGCGCTTGGACGGCGGAGCTCAGACCTTCAGCGAAGTTCAGGCACTCGGGTTCCACGCCGACGAGGTACAGCTCGGGACGGATCCCCAGCTTCTCGCCGAGTTCCAGGGCCGTTGCCAAGCCGAAGCCGTGCATGCTCACTTGGCCGGCGGCGGCCGGGAAGCGGACGTCCGCTCGGGCGAACTCGTACACAGTCCCGGGGGCGCCTCCCAACTGCATGGCATCCACCAAGCAGACATGCGTCGCGTCACCCAACAGGTGAACGATGTCGAGCCCGCCGGTGCCGACATCCAGCACCTCAACTTCCGCGGGCCACGAGAGCGCCTCCAACTGCTGCACCACGTGCACGCCCAAGCCATCGTCGGCTCGCAAGAGGTTGCCAGCGCCGATCACGCGGACGCGCGCGCTCAAATGAAGTCCACCTCCAGCGCGTGGGTCGCGCAGGAGATGCAGGGGTCGTAGGCCCGGACCAGCATCTCGCAGAGGTGCCGGACCTCCTCCTGCGGCCGGTCCAGGATCTGCGGCACCAGGGCGCGCATGTCGTTCTCGATGTTAGCCAGGTTCTGTCCGGTCGGGATGACGAGGTTGCTGCCCGTGAGGGTGCCGGTCTCGTCCATGCTGTATTCGTGGAACAGAATCCCGCGCGGCACATCGGCAGCGCCAATGCCGGTTCCCGCCTTGACGGGAACACTGCGGTCCTCTTCCCGCAGCCCGGCAGCTTCCAGTTCGTCGATCATCTGGAGACTGTGCGCAACAGCGTGGACGGTCTCCACCACCTGCGCGAGGTTGATCATGAACGGGTTGTGGGTGGGGACGCTCAACCCCAGGGCTTCGGCGACCTGCTTTGCGGCGGGGTGCAGCTTGTCGTAGTGCAGATTCACCCGGGATAGGGCGCCCACCATGTACGAGTCGCGCTTGTGTTTGGTGTGCTTGGCGACGGAGTGGTCGACCAAGTACTCGTTGGTCACGCTGCGGTACTCCTCAAGTGGAATGAGGCCGGCCTCGGAGGAGAGAATGGAGTCACCCCACTGCCACGGGTACTCGCCGTTGCCCTCCGTTTGGTTCAGGGCAACGTACTCGGTCTCGCGCTCGAACTGCGGGAGAGTCAGCGTCTGCAGTACCCCGACGACAGCCGCCAGGTCCGCCCGGGCGGCTTCCAGGCGCGGGCGCAGGGCGACGAGGTCTGCCAGCTTCGGCAGTTTGGTGAACCCGTTGACCGCTGCCGCGATGGGGTGCACGTGTCGGCCGCCCACCAGACAGCAGAGGTCGTTCCCGAGGCGCTTCAGTCGGAGGGCGATGAGCACGACCTCTTTGTGCGTCTCAATCAGCGGAATCACGCTGCCGACGCCCAGGAAGTCGGGCGCCGCCAGGTACAGCACGTGCAACACGTGGCTCTGGATCTGCTCGCCGTTGAAGAGCAGCTTGCGCAGCTTCTTTGTCTGGGACGAGGGCTCGATGCCGGCCCAGTTCTCCAGCGCGTTCAGGGAGGCGGTGGTGTGCCCGCACGAGCAGATGCCGCAGATGCGGCAGGTGATGTGCGTCGCTTCGTCCCATTTCCGGCCCCGCAACATCGCCTCGAAGAAGCGCGGCGACTCGACGATCTCCAGGCGGAGTTCCTCGATCTCACCGTTCTTGGTATTCACCACGATATTGCCGTGTCCCTCGAGACGGGTAATGTGATGAACGTTGATGTTGACGTCTGGCACGTCAAGCCCTCCTTCTGGACTTCGGCGCCCGGCCGGGGGCCAGGGATCACTTACTCGTAGCGCGTTCCGGCAGGTCGGGGACGCCCAAGTCGCCTCCCCAGAACCAGCCGCCAAACAGGCGGTACTCCCGCATCATGTCGTCGACGGACAGCCCGTATTTCTCCAGCACTCCGCGGTGGGCTTGGGTGGCAGGTTCATCGACCATTCCTCGACAGCCCTCGCACTTGGTGCCGAAGGAGGGGCAAATCGCCTTGCAGCCGGCGCGCGCCAGCGGGCCGAGGCAGACTTCCCCGAAGTCGAAGCGGCACGGGTTGTCGCTGAGCTTGCACTCGACGCAGACCGGGTGATTGGGGATGTTCGGCGCGCGCCCCATCAGGATGGCCTGGGTGACCTCGAGGAACTCGTCCCGGTCAATGGGGCAACCGCGGATGTAGTAGTCCACCTTCACCACGCGATCGATGGGTCTGGCGGGAATCGCATCGTAGGCGGCCCACTTGTCGCCGTAGACGTAGCGCCGCACGTCTTCCTGGTCCTGGAAGTTCTTCATTACGTTGAGCCCGCCGGGCCAGGCACACGCACCCAGCGCGACGACGATCTTGGCGTTCTTTCGGACCTCCAGGAGTTCCTGGATGTCGTGGCTTGTGCTGACAGCCCCATCGACGAAGGCGACGTCGACCTGGTCGGCGATCTTGTCCATGCCCTCGCGGAAGTTGACGATCTCCACCAGTTCCAGCACGTCGAGAAGCTGGTCCTCGCACTCCAGGATCATCAACGAACAGCCTTCGCAACCGGTGAAGCTGTAGATTCCTACCGTCGGTTTCCCTGCCATGATGTCCTCCGCAGAATCAGAGTGCTTCGGTCAGCCGCTTGATCTCGTGGTAGCTGAACACCGGCCCGTCGAGGCAGACGTACTTGCTGTTCATCTGGCAATGGCCGCACTTGCCCACACCGCACTTCATCCGGCGCTCCAGCGACAGGAGGAGGTCGTCTTCCGCCATGCCGGCCGCCAACAGATCGAGGATCACAAACCGGTACATGATGGGCGGTCCGCAAATGGCGGCGAGGGTGCGGCGCGGATCGATCTCGAGCTTGGGGATCAGCGTGGTGATGACGCCCACATTGCCCTCCCAGTCGCTGTCCCCGCGGTCGACGGTCTCCAGGTAGACAACGTCCTCCCGCTGCCGCCACTCGGCGCATTCGTCCGTGAAGAGCAACTCCGCCGGTGACTTGGCGCCGTTGAGAAGGGTCACGCTGCGGAAGTCGTCGCGGTTCGCCAACACCTGCTTGAGCAGCGAGCGCAGCCGACGCAGTAGAGACCCTCCAGACGGGTCGGTAGGTAGTCGAACTTCCGGAAATAGCGGTGGCGGAAGCGGCCGGAACTCTCTTCGCGGAAGTTCTCCCCGGAAGCGACTGCGGCGAAGTCTTTCAGCAGGCACCCGTCCCACCGACGGGAGCGGGAGCCCTCTCTCATGTTCAGCTCCATGGTGTCCCAGACATCGAAGCAGAAGCAAGTCGGGCAGGCGAGGTTGCACGTTCCGCACGCGAGACAGCTCTTGGCCTGTGCCTCCCAGACGGGGCTGTCCTGGAGCTTGGTGAACAGCAGGGGGAGTTGCTTCTTCTCTACAGTGAGGCTCTTCGAGAACGATCGCAGCTTCTGCTCCTCGAACTCGGCCAGGGCCTGCTCCGCTCCGGTGGCGTCTTTGACGGTGGCATGCGCCTCCAGCAGTGCGCGGCCCTCGTCGGAACCGATCTGCACCACGTAGTCGTCGCCGACATCGGTGAGGAACAGATCGAACCCCGCCACAGGCTTGCAGGTGCCCATGCTGGCGCAGAAGCACCACTCGTCAGGCATGCAGTCCACGCCGACTATCGTGAGCGACTCCCACCGCGCCGCCCAGTTGGGATCGCAGTGCGTATCGGTCATTGCCCGATTGAGAAGCTGCAGCGCCGCCAGGTCGCAGGGGTGCACACCGAACAACACCAGTGGCTCCGGGGCGGCCGGCGCGGTCACCTCGAGGGTGTCTCCCCTGGAGAAGGAGAAAAGGCGCTCCCGCGGCGGCATGACGAACTTCTTGGGCGGTAGTGTTGTCGTTGTGTACTCGAGGCGCAACTCACGACCCGCGCTCAGGTCGTCGAAGGCGACCGCACCGGCGCGCTTCTGCGGCCCCGCAATCCGCTGGGCAGCGATCAGCGAATCGACGAAGGGAACCATGTCGCTTGCGGCAATCAGTCTCAATTGCATCTTGCTACTCACCCTCTCCGAGCGGATTCGCTTGTCGGCAACACTGGGAAGCAGTTCGCGTTTATTGACACACAACTGCAGTCTGCCATGACATTGCTTGGCGGCCCTCAGGGCCCCACGAAGGGCGTGCGCTGGCGGCAGAAAACGCCCCACACGCCAAAAAAGGCAACCCCAAGGGGCTGCCTTCGTGTGGAGTCTGTTGGTTCTTCGCGACGGGCGCCCGCTGCTGCGGGGGGTGGAACACGCCGCAGCCTACGCGATACCGGGATCTGCTCAGCGCGGTTGGGGGCTGGGGCCTCATCGGGGCGACACACCTGCTTCAGTGTCCCAGCGACACCTTCTCGGCGGCGTAGCCCCGGCGGAATGCATCGTTGTTGCCGTGCACACGGGCTCAGGTAGAGAAAGGCGGGCGCGGCACACCGAAGTATGCCGTGCCCGCCAGGTGCACAGTCGCTCGCGGCTTGGACCTACGCCGCCAGGAGTTCTTTGATCTTGTCGACAGCGCTTGCGGCATCGGGGGCGAAGCCGTTGGCGCCGATTTCGTCTGCGTAGTCCTGCGTCACCGGCGCGCCGCCGATCATGATGACCACGTCGTCACGAATGCCGGCTTCCTTGCAGGCCGCGATGGTATCTTTCATGGCCGGCATCGTCGTGGTCAACAATGCGGAAAGGCCAATGACCTTCACGCCCTGCTCCTTGACCGACGCCACGTACTTCTCCGGAGCCACGTCAACGCCGAGGTCGACGATGGTGAAGCCGGCGCCCTCGAGCATCATGGCGACGAGGTTCTTGCCGATGTCGTGCAAATCGCCCTGGACGGTGCCGATGGCTACCTTGACCGCGCTCTCCTGATCCGCTTCGGAGAGCAACGGCTTGACAATCGCCATAGCCGCCTTCATGGCCCGAGCCGCCACCAGGACTTCGGGGATATAGAACTCGCAGTTCTTGAACCGCTCGCCGACGACGTCCATGCCGGCGATGAGTCCCTGACTGAGCACGTCCTTGGGTGCCAGACCTTCATCGATCGCCGCTTGGGTCAAGGTCTTTGCGTCGTCCTGCTTGCCGTTGATAATCGCGTCCGCCAACGCTTGTAGATCAGCCATCTCTACTACTCCTTCGTCTACTTGGGGGTCTTCCGAATGTGCGAATCCGTACGCACCAACTGCTAACTCCGACCATTCCGCCATGGGCGGGGTCAGCGGTGGGGTGTGGTTGCTCAAGCCGCTGGTTCCCAGCGTCCGGTGGTCCGGACTCCTGCGGAGCCGGGCCGGCATTGTTCCATTCGCATCACCTGAATCGCGTTCGGTATGCTTGCCGCCAAAGGGGCGACTACGCTCTATTTCGCCTGGAGTTCCGACTTCCTTCTTTTGGGGGACGCGAGGAAGCTCGAACGCCGCTGGCGCCTTTGATATCATGAAACAGCCCTCCTTGTCAAGGGCTGCCGGCAACATCTGCCGTGAGACGGGGCCGGGTGCTCAGACCACCTCCCGCACAATCTCCGGGCGGGGCGCTGCAATGACGGCCGTGTTCACCAGCAAACCGCGGGCTGTCAGCACTGCGGCCCCAGCGTCGACTGCGGCCTGCACTGCGGAGACCTGTCCGGTGAGCGTCGCGAACGCCTTTCCGCCGAGCGCCATTGCCAAACGGATCTCGACCAAGTCGACGGAAGCCGCCTTGACGGCCGCGTCCGCCGCCTCGATCAGCGCTGCAACGGAGAACGATTCGAGGACGCCCAGAGCTTCGTTGACTTCGGTGTATGAAGTGCCGGTTACCGCCGGGAAGATGCTGGCGTCGAGGTTGGCCAAGACGCACGTGTCGATGACAGCAGCGTCGCCGGTGGCCTTGCCTACGTCCACAGCAGAGGCGACTTCGGCGATGTCGCCGCCGACAATGGACACGTACTTGCCGGAGCAGATGGTCCTTGCCACCAGCAACTCGACGTTCGCCGCCTTCAGCATCGCATCGGACACTCGGAACCCGGCAGCGACGCTGGTGAGTTCGACGATCCCGATTGCATTCTTGTCCATGATGAAGCGAGACTCCAGCCGGGAGCCGGCAACGCACAGCAGGGCTGTGCACCGCGGGCTTACCGGCGAATGGTGATCCGGTTGTCTTCGAGGGCCGACACGGTGCCGTCGAGGCTGGCGTGCACCCGGGCGCCGAGCTTCCCGGCCGGGATCTCGGCCACCAACTGCCCCCGGCGCACCGTTGCCCCCACTTCGACGACCGGCTGGGCGGGCGCGCCGAGGTGCGCGTTGAGCAGCAGCGTGACCTGTTCCGGCTCCAACTTGCGGTCCTTGCAGAACGGGGCAGGGACATCATACTGTGTCAATCCCAGCCGCTGCACCAGTCCCTTGAGGGGCACCCGGCGGCCTTTGTGCATGGGGTGGACGCGCACCTCGGGCTGACCGCGGAACTTGATGCCCTTCGCCTTCAAGTCGCGTTTGCCCTTCTGGCAGGCTTCCCGCGGGTACAGGTCCTCCGGGCAGGCGTATAGCGAGCACAGGCCGCACTCGCAGCAGAGCACCGAGTGTTGGTTCCACAGCTCTTCGCCCATTCGGGTGAAGCCCAGGCTGCGCATCACCCGGTGCGGCTGGACATCGTAGCCCAGCAGGTAGCGCGGGCAGAACTCGGTGCAGTACGAGCACTGGTCGCACGCCGACTTGCCGATCTTGTGCATCGCGCGCTCGGGCCGCTCCAGCCGGTAGACCAGCCGGTGATCCCGCGGCAGCACGATCAGACCAGTGAGCGTCTTCTTCACGCCCTGGTCCAGGTCGAACGAGAGCTTCCCCATCATCACGCCGCTGACGAAGAGGGCGAAGTCGTCAACCGTTGGCCCACCAGCGGCCTCGAGCAGGTCACGGAAGCTCGTCCCCACCGGGCAGGCAAGCCCCACCGGCTCCTGCACGGCGCCACAGACCGAGACGAACTTGTCCACCACCGGCTGCCCTTGGGCGGCGCGGGCTACGTTGAAGAGCGTCTCCACGTTGTCGACTACGCAGCCGACCTGCAGCGGAATGCCCAATGGCGGGATCAACCGGCCGGTGGCCGAGTGGACCAGTTCATACTCATCGCCTGTCGGGTAGTAATCTCCCAGTAGGTGGACCCCCAGCCGCGCGTCGCTCAGCGCCCCCTCAAGCGCCTTCACGGCGTGGGCGTTCTTCTTCTTCACCCCGAAAAGTCCCTTGCTGGCACCGGTGGCTTCGACCATCAGTCGCAGGCCTTCGACGATCTCCGCCGGGTAGGCGGCCATCAGCTCACTGTCTTTGTGGAGCAGTGGTTCGCACTCGGCGCCGTTGGCAACTACGTACTCGACAGACGAGCCGGCTTTCACATGGGTCGGGAAGCCGGCCCCTCCGGCACCAACGACACCAGCTTCGCGGATTTGGTCGACAAGGCTCATAGATGGTCCAAGGGGTGAACGGCACAGGCTGGGGAAGCGCGCTCAATCAGCGTCTACCACCCGTGTCGGCGAGGTCAGAACAGGAAAGTAGAGGAACTCCAAGGGATGTGCCAGCGGGGATTCCGGCCGGCAAAGACGCGGGAAGTGCACGCCTGGGAGAGGCTAACACATGCCGGGGGCCGCGGCAACTGCGTGGGGCCCAGCCCTTCTTGAGGGGCCGTAGGGGTCGCTGGTCGTCGATGGCGAAAAAGGGGATTCTGCAGCCCGCCGCCAATGCTGTTCCGGCCCTGCCACTGCAGGAGTCGCCCCGGGGGAGACCGAAAGCCAGACGCCCGGCACTGCCTCGACGCGACCCACTTGGCGGCGCCCGTTGCCGAGAAGGAGAGCCGCCGATGATAGACAGCCACCCTCGCGAAGTTGAGGCGATGGCGCTGTTCAAGGAGGGCAGGGGAGGAGAAGCACGCCGGTTGCAGGAGGCGTTCCTCGAAGAGGTGCTGACCTCGGGTGAGGACCTCTGCAGTTGCCCGAGCGACTGCAAGTACCCTGGCAAGTGCGTCGAGTGCGTGCTGGTGCACCGAGGTCACGCCGACCACCTGCCGCACTGTTTCCGCGCGATGGTCAACAAGCGGCTCGCTGAGCTGTCTGGGTTGACCGAACACAGCCTCGAGGGCCAAGCAGGGACGTGACCACGAGAGACTGGTCTGTTCAGGCTGGCAGTCGCACGCGCACACACAGTGCGCCTCCCGTGGTCAGTGAGGGCTCCTCCGCGGTCCCTCGCGAGGACGCCGCCCGCCTGGGACACCCTTGCCAGCGGCGGGGTCCGGAAGCCTCTCGCCGGCCGGGTGGGCTGAAAGGCGCCGTGCAGTGACGTATCTCGTCCCCGCCATCCTGCTTGCCTCCGCCTTCAACCTGATATACTCGCGAAGGTTAGGAATACACCGAAGTGGAAGTTCGCAGAACTTCACCCGTGGGCGTGTGGTGAGCACCCAACACACTGCTGTGCACGCAGAGGCGTCGAACTTGTGCAATCGCTTCGGTGTATTCCTAACCTTCGCGAGTATACCTGTTCATGATGGTGATGCTGGAGCGGCAGGGGATCTCCGTGGCCACGGCGATGACCCGGTTGGCCATCGCCGTCCCGATTGTGGTGTCCATCCTGGTCTGGCACGAACGGCCGAACCTCTGGCAGACTGCGGGGCTTGTGCTGACGTTTGTCGCGATCTTGTTGTTCGACACCGGTGCCAACGGCAGACTCCCGCGGGATCTCTGGCAAGCGGTCTGGCCGTTGGCCGGATGCTTCCTGACCGCTGGCGGGTCGCGGCTGAGTCAGAAGGCGTTCGCGGAGCTGTGTGTCGGGGCGGAGCGCCCCCTATACCTCGCAGCGTGGTTTGGGTCTGCCGGGCTGGTTGCTCTGGGTGTGCTGATCGCCAGAAGGATGCACCCGACCCGAGAGGACCTGCTTCTCGGGGCAGCGCTGGGGCTGGTCAACATTGCGTCCCTGTTCTGCATTGTCACTGCGCTCGAACAGGTGAGTGCAATCGTCTTCTTCCCAGCGGCGTCGGTTGCCAGCCTTGTTCTCGTCATCGCGCTGGCGGCTTGGTGGTGGAAGGAGCAACTCGCAGCGCGGACGCGTTGGGGTCTCGCGTTGGCTTGCCGCGTCTTGATACTGGTGAATCTCGGCGGGTAGCCCAGAGGGTGCCGCTGAGAGCGGCACGAGACCCGCCCCCCAAGTGAGGCGCGCAGGCGGCCGCGCCGCCAGGCCCACACAAAGAAAAAGACCGCGCTGCAGAAGCAGCACGGTCAAGCAGTCAGTTCACCAAGTGATCACACGTCGAGGTCAGGTGCTCGACTTGATGTTCGTGTTCACGGTGACGAATAGGTTGCGGACCTTCCGACCGAGAACGGTCAGGATCGCGATCACGACCAACGCGATCAGGGAAACGAGCAGACCGTACTCTACGAGGGTCTGTCCTTCTTCCTCAACAAACAAGCGACGAATCATTCTGGAGCACCTCCCTTCGGTTAGAGAATCATCGCTAAGCGGGGATCCAGTTGCTGGTTGGAGCCCGTCCAACTGCTCGCGACTTCGGGAGTATGCCACCCGCACGGCAGGAAGTAACAGGCCGCAGGAACTTCCTCGGAGCAGTGGGCGGAGGCGCCTCCGAGGCGCGGCGGCCATGCCGTCGAGAAAGGGAGCCCTGCGCCGCGTCGCGAACTCCTTCACGTATCCCGCCCGCCGAGGTGCCGCCTAGTGGATCAAGCTCTGACTGTTGGCGACTGCAGTTTTTTCGCGCAGGACTCCGGTGGCCTCACGCTGGTCTGCGAGCCAAACGCCCGGCTCCGAATCGACGTGATCCAGCCGAGCCTCCTCCGGGTCCGTCTGACAGAGACGGCGACCTTCGCCGAGGCTGCGCTCTGTCGGTACGGGTTTGTGCGCGACGACTGGCCCGCGACGCCGTTTCGGCTCGTCGAATCAGACACCGCGCTGACTCTGTCCACCGAGGCCCTGCAGGTCCGCGTGGAGCGGTCGCCGTGTCGGTTGGCGTTCGAGGACGCGACGGGCCGAGGACTGACGCGGGAGTGCCGCGAGCCCGGGAGGCGGCTCAGCCCTGGGTTCCGCGCGCAGTTCGAGCTGGCCGAGGGCGAGCATCTCGTTGGCCTGGGCGACCAGACCCGGGAACGGATCGAGCACCGCGGCCATTCGGCGGACATGTGGATCGAGAATGTGACCAGCTACGCGCCGGTGCCCTTCCTCATGAGCAGCCGCGGCTACGGAATACTGGTCAACACAACTTGGCGCCACCGGTTCGACGTGGGCGAGACGCGAGACGACACACTGACGTTTGAAGGCGCCCGAGGCGGCCTCGACTACTACGTGTTCGTCGGGGACAGCTTCCGCGAGATCCTGGACCTGTACACGCAGCTCACCGGCCGAGCGACGCTGCCGCCGTTGTGGTCGTTTGGCCTGTGGTTCATCTCGCGCACGCAAGCGGACTGCAAGGAGTTCCTGGACGACTGCCTCAACTTCCGCCGCGCGGGTATGCCCTGCGACGCGATCTCGCTGGAGCCGGGGTGGATGTCGCGGAACTACGACTTCTCGGTGGACAAGGACTGGCATCCCGAACGGTTCCCGGTTCCCTCCTACGCCCAGCGTGGACCGACTAACTTCCTGGACGCCGCCCGTCGGCTGGGCTTCAAGCCGGGGCTGTGGCTGTGCAACGACTACGACTTGACCTGGGAGGAAGGGCGTCGGCTCGACGCGGCACACGCCGCTGCGGACGGAGCGCAGGCCTCAGCGGACGGGCACGAGGTCGACGAACACCTGCGGCACGGCGTGCGGATGGACAAGCTCACCAAGCCCGCCGAGCCGTGGTTCAAGCACCTGAAGAAGTTCGTCGATCAGGGCGTCGAGTACTTCAAGCAAGACGGCGCCAACCAGGTCCTGCCCCACCCGGACCGCAAGTGGGCGAACGGCATGGACGACGAGGAGCTGCACAACCTCTACCCGCTGCTGTACTCTCGACAGATGCACCAAGGCTTTCGCGACTACACCGGCCGCCGCGCGACCGGGTTCACCCCGTGCGGGTGGACCGGCTTCCAGCGGTGGACCGGCACGTGGTCGGGCGACACCGGCGGCGGGCCGGGCCCGCTGTGCGCCTCGCTGAACTTGAGCCTCTGCGGGCACGTCTACTCGACCTGCGACATGGAGGTCAACACGAAGCAGGGAATCCACTTCGGCTTCCTGCAGCCGTGGGCGCAGGTGAATAGCTGGAACTACTGGCGCCACCCGTGGCTGCTGGGGGACGAGCTGAAGCCGGTCTTCATGGACTACGCCCGGCTTCGGTACCGGCTGCTGCCGTACCTCTACTCTGCGGGGCACGAAGCCTACCGCACCGGGATGCCGATCTTGCGGGCGATGCCGCTGGACTTCCCCGATGACGAGCGGTCCTACACGCTGACCACTCAGTACATGCTCGGTCCGGGGCTGCTGGTTGGTGCCTTCCGTGAGGAGATCCATCTACCAGCCGGGCAGTGGCTCGACTACTGGACCGGCGAGCGTCATGTCGGCCCGAAGGACTTCGCACCCGAGGTGCCACCCAACCGCGGCGGGCCGCTGTTCGTGCGGGCGGGGGCGTTGATTCCGCTGGCACCGGTGATGGACTACGTCGGGCAGAAGCCGTGGGACCCGATTGTCTGGGAGGTCTATCCGGGCGGCAATAGCACCTTTGCCCTGTACGAGGACGACGGCACAACCTACGCCTACGAAGACGGCGAGGTCGCTGTGACAGAGCTCGCGTGCTCGGAGTCCGAGGGTCGAATCGCTCTGGACCTCAGACCGAGGCAGGGCGCCTACCGAGGGATGCTCCGGGACCGGTCCTTCTTGCTGACAATCCACTGCGTTCAGCCCGCCGAGGTCGTGCTGAACGCCAAGCTGCTGCCCGAGCGCGAAACCGAAGGCGAACTGCACGGCGCAGTCTGCGGCTGGGCGTACGACGAGTCGTGCGAGGTCCTGTGGGTGAAGTTGCCGCGAAACGCCGGCGAGGGAGTGCGCGTGGAGGTCCAACTTGCCAACTGAGCGAACCTGGTGGGAGGGTCCGGCTGCGGAGCTGCGGAAGCGGTGGTTTCTTGTCGCCCTAACCGTCGTTGTGCTGCTGAGCGTGTTCGCGCCCGAGGCACTGCGTCCGGCCGCGGCAGCGGTCGACGCGCGCCTCCGGTTGATCGTCATCACCATTCTGTTCCTGATGAGCGCGACGTTGGAGACGTCCGCGCTGGTGGCGGCACTGCGGCAACCGGGCACCGTGGGCTTGGGCGCTGCTCTGGGGTATGTGTGGGTGCCTGCGTTCGGCTGGGCGTCCTCATTCGCGCTCAACCGGCTAACCCCGGACTTCGGTGTCGGCATCCTGATCATGTGCGCCATGCCGTGCACTTTGGCCTCTGCCACCATCTGGACGCGCCTGGCCGGCGGCAACGACGCGCTCTCGCTGCTCATCACAGTGGTCAGCAACGGTCTCAGCTTTCTGATCTCGCCGCTCATTCTGTACGTCACCTTGGGGCAGGCGGCGCGGCTGTCGCCCGGCGACATGATTGGGAAGCTCTTCGTGACCGTCTTCCTACCGGTGGTGGCCGGGCAGGTGCTGCGGATCTGGCGTCGGGCTGCCGGCGCGGCAGATCGGGGGAAAGGTCCGCTCTCTATTGTGAACCGGTGCCTCATTCTGTCGGTGATCTTCTCCGGGCTGGTGAAGGCCTCGCTGGAGCTGCGCAAGTCCTCAGGGCGCGTCTCCTATGCCGACATCGCGCTCCTGCTGGTCGCCGTCGCGACCATCCACCTGCTGGCTGTGGGCGGCTGCTGGCTGGCTGCCCGGTTGGCTGGAGTCCAGCGCCGCGACCGGCTGGCAACTCTCTTCGCCGGCTCACAAAAGACGTTACCCGCCGGGCTGTACGTTGCCGCCCACTTCTTCGGCCAGTTCCCCCTGGCGACGATCCCCATCCTGTTCTATCACGCCTCGCAGCTCGTGCTGGACACGTGGCTCGCGGACCGGGCGCGGCGGCGCGAACCCAAGACGCCTTGAGCGGCCGGCGAGGCAGGTGGCGTCGGCCAGCCGAATCGGCTATTCTGGGTTCCCGCGGGGTGTGCCCGTGAAGGAGCAGCCGCCGTTGCCGTCGGGGGCGCAGGCCGCTCTCTCACGGTCGCGGCTCGGATTGGCGGGCGTGCTCTCGAAGGAGGCCTACCCATGGCAGACAAACAATACGTCGAGTCGCTTCGGGCCGGTGAACCGCTCGACTCGGTTTTCATTGCGCGCAACAAGCGGCTGGTTGATTTCCGCAACAAGTCGGGGCAGTACCTGTCGATCGGGCTGGCCGACCGCACCGGTCAGATCGACGCGCGACTCTGGGACGGTGGGCCCAAGGCCGCCGAGGGATTCGCGGAAGGCGACGTGGTCCGCGTCACCGGCAAGGTCGACGCCTACCGGGGTTCCTTGCAGGTCGTCCTCACCGGCATCGGCCCGTGCAAAGAAGGCGAGTACGAACCGGCGGACTTCGTCGCGCGCACCGACAAGGACCTCGACGCCCTGACCAAACTCCTGCAGGGGGCGATTCTCAGTGTTGAGAACGAGCACCTCAAGGCGCTCCTGCTCGCGTTCTTCAAGTCGACGAGCTTCCTGCAGCGGTTCGTGGAAAGCCCCGCCGCGAAGACGATCCATCACCCGTTTGTCGGGGGCATGGCGGAGCACATCGCCTCGGTCATCCAGCTTTGCGAGACGCTCTGCAAGGTGCACCCGCGGATCGACCGGGAGCTGCTACTGACCGGCGCCCTGTTGCACGACATCGGCAAACTCCGCGAACTGGACTTCGCCCCGGCCATCGAGTACACCGACGAGGGCGAGCTGTTGGGGCACTTGGTCATTGGCACAATGATGGTGGAAGAGAAGATCCGCGACCTGTCTGAGTTCCCCGAGGAGCTGCGGCTGCGGGTGCTCCACATGATCGTCAGCCACCACGGCGAGTTGGAGTTCGGCTCGCCGAAGACGCCCGCCACGCTGGAGGCCGTCGCCCTCAACCTGGTCGAGAACATGGACGCCAAGGTCCAGAACTTCGAGCAGATCCTGCAGCAGCACGACGACTCCGACCGAACTTGGACCGACTACAACACCTTGCTGAAACGCCGCGTCTTCCTCGGCAGCCCGGAGCCGGCACCGCCCGAGCCGAAGCCGGCGCCGGAGCAGCCGGACCTGTTCTCGCAGTAGCCCTCTGTGACCTGACGAACGGCGCGACAACACTTCAGCGGAGGAACAGAATGAGTTGGTTCACGATCACAATTGCACTGCTTGCAGCACTGACGATGAGTTCGGTGGGTCTGGCGGAGGAGCAGCCTCAGTGCCGTTGGGTCCCCACGAAGGACTTGACGGTGGAGGGGCAGGGCTGGACCGACACCGAAGCGCCGTTCGACCGGCTGCCCGCGCGCGCCAAGGGACTGGTGCCCGACGCCGTGTGGCACCTGAGCCGCCACTCCGCCGGCATTGCCGTGCGCTTCGTGACCGACGCTTCGCGGGTGTCGTGCCGCTGGAAGCTGCAATCGGCCTCGCTGGCCATGAACCACATGCCGGCGACAGGCGTGAGCGGCGTCGACTTGTACGTTCGGCTGCCGGCCGGGCAGGAGGTGCTGTTAGGCCAGTGCTGGCGGTGGGTCGGCATCGGCCGGCCGGAAGCGCAGGCCAATGAGAAGCAGCTCGTCAGCGGGCTGCCTGCGGGCGAGCACGAGTTCCTGCTGTACTTGCCGCTTTACAACGGCGTCGAGTCGGTGGAAGTCGGTGTGCCACCGGAGGCGAAGCTGTCGCCCGGGCCCGCCCGGCCGGCGAGCGAGGCGAAGCCGGTGTTGTTCTACGGCACCTCGATCACACAGGGCGGCTGCGCCTCCCGGCCGGGGATGGCCTACCCGGCCCTCGTCGGCCGGATGCTGGACCGGCCGACGATCAACTTGGGCTTCTCGGGCAACGGCAGGATGGACGCCCCCGGGGTGGACCTGCTGGCCGAGCTGGACGTTGCCGCCTACGTCATCGACTGCTGCCCCAACATGTCCGGCGAACTGGTCGCCGAGCGCACGGAACCCCTCGTCCGTAAGCTGCGCGACGCCCATCCCGACACGCCCCTCGTGCTGATGGAGAACATCGAGTACCAGGCCGCAGCCGTGTTGCCGGGCACGCTCCGCTCCTACACCAGTAAGAACGTCGCATTGCGCGCGGCCTACGACAGGCTCGTCGCCGGCGGCGTGACGGGGCTGCATTACGTCGAAGGCAAGCCGCTGTTCGGCGACGACGGCGAAGCCACCGTCGATGGCACGCACGCCACCGACCTCGGGTTCATGCGGCAGGCGGAGAAGCTGGTGCCGGCGCTGAAGGCGGTACTCGACGGGGCGGGCTGAGGAGTACGCCCCGGCAGCAGGGCGCGCCCCCACAGGGACACCCTCGTCCCTCATGGGGACATGGGGACGCCCTCGCCCTTACCGCCGCCACCGCAGCACCTTGCACTCCCAAGGGCGCAACGACACGGCAACTCCCTCGCGCTCCAGCTCTGCGACCGGACCCCGGAACACGACGGCGCCCGACGCCTCCACAAGCTGACCCACCTCGTCGGCACCGGGAATGCGCAGCCGAAGGCGAACCTCTCCGCTCTGCCCCTTCCGCTCGAACGCCGTGACTTGCTTGTCGGCGTAGCCGACGATCACGTTTGGCGGCAGGTCGGCGGACGCACGGCGTCCGTGCGCGGCGGCTGGCCCTGCCGCTTGGCGCAGTTGGGTCACCGCCTCGTCCAGCCCGCTGAGGTCCGGCGACAGCCAGAGCGTCTGCTTTCCCGCTTTGCGGACTGCGTCTCGCACCGGTTCGGTCAGGTCGGCGTCGAGGACGAGCAGGCTGCGGAACCGGCGGAGCGCGTCAGCTTGCCCGAGCACCTGCGAGTCGAACACCGTGGCGAAGGGCGTCAGGTGGGCGGCCAACAGGGCGTCGGTGAGGCGCCACAGATCCCGCTTGTCGCCGTACTGCGCTCGGCGCTTCGGCGAACAGAGGACGGCGAGCTGCGCCTCCGCCGCGGACGGCGCCGTCTCCTTGTACGGGGCGGTCCACTTGAGCAGTTCCTCGGCGCCCTGGTTCAGCGCGCCGGTGTCCTTATCGCGGTCAATGCCGCCGTCCCAGGCCCAGCAGAAGACGCCCTGCACGCCCATGGCGTACCATTGCGCGGCACAGGCGGCGTAGGTGGCGGCGCGTTGGGCCTCGGTTGCGCCTTCCTTCCAGTAACCGGCGCGCTTCATCTCGACGACGCCGTACTCGCCCACCATGACCGGCTTCCCCGAGCCCATCATCCACGACGCCCAGTTGGCCATGGTAGTCGACCACGTCCCCGCTTCGCCCGAGTTGCCGCTGTGCATACCGGGGTAGAAGTGAGGGAACAGGGCATCCACTTCCGCGGGCAGCTTCCACACGGATTCGTCGGGAATCCGGTTCACCATGGCGCCCCAGTCGACGCAGTCCATGAACACCAGCCGGTCCGGATCCGCCGCCTTGACCGCGCGAGCGCAGTCGCGACAGAGGGTGAAAAACGCCTCGCCCTCCGTCAGCGGCCCGCCGGGCTCGTTCCAAGGCACTTCCAGGCCGGCGAGGTTGGGGACCCCGCGCCAATGCGTTGCCAACCAGCCCAAGGCCTTCGGGACTTCCCTGGCGGCGAGGGCGGAATCGAGGCGGAATCTGCCTTGCTGCTTCTCGTCCGGCGCCGCCAGCCACGCGATAGCCTGCCCCGGCTTGTCGGTCCCCCGGTCTCGTTCCTCGCCACCGACGAACCACCGGTACGGGTCGCTGGGTAATTCGTGGAACTCGGGGATGACGTAGAGCCCCAGTTCCCCCGCGCGCCGGATCAGCCCGTCGTAGAACGCCAACGCGCCCGTCGGCAACCGGTGCGATTTCAGGATCCCCTCGTAGTCCGCGCTGTCCGGGAACACTCCCGGCTGCGGCTCGAACCACGCCATGTTCAGCGGCATCCGCACGGCATTGAACCCCAGGCTCGCGATCGCCTTCAGCGCCGCCTCGTATTCCGTCGGGTCCTGCCGCCGCGACCACATGAGGTGGCTCTGGAACAGGTTGACGCCGTAGAAGGTGACGCGCTTCCCCGCTTGGTCGAGGAACCGGCCTTGGCGGACGTGCAGCCGGCCCGTCTGCGTGATTGGGTCCGCGGCGCTGACCGCCGCTGCAGCCCACCACAGGGCGGGCACAAGGAGGAAGGCGGTTCTTCGGTTGTGCATTCGCTGTTTCTCCTTCGAAAACGCCCCGCCACACACTGGAAGTTAGGCGGCAGCCGGTTCTTCCGCGCCTCGTCGGCGGAGGACGACCGGCTGCCGCCTAACTTCCCGAAGGCGTAGCGTTTCCCTGCTACGGGGGTGACCAAGCGGTCATGAGTGCCCCATGCTACCCCAGTCTCGCCGCCGCGGGAAGCGTGCCGGAAGCGCCCTCCGTACCGGGCCGCCACTGTTCCCCTCCCGCGTCCTGACGCAGTACAATGCCAGTCGCCGCTGTCAGGCGTGCACACAGACCCGATGGCGGTCGTCAACGGCTCGCCCTATTGCGCGGGATCCGGACCGCTCAGGAAGCTCAGGGAGACCTTTCATGGACTTGATCCTCACGGCAGTCTCAGGTGTGGCGTTGGTCGCCACACTGACGACGTCGGTCTCCGCCGACGCCGTCCCAACCTTTCCCGGACCAAAGGCGGACTACCACGGCTACGACCGCTACGACTTCGTCGTGGACGGCTGCAAGTGCACCGTGACGGCGCCCAAGGTTGCGGCGCCGGGCAACCAGTGGGTCTGGCGGGCGGAGTTCTTCGACGCCTTCCCGCAGATCGACCTGGCGCTTCTGGGCAAGGGGTTCTACCTGGCCTACATGAACGTCGGCAACACCTTCGGGTGCCCCAGCGCCATGGCGCACTTCGACGCCTTCTACGCCGCGATGGCAGGTCAGTACGGCATGGCGAAGAAGCCGGTACTGGAGGGTCTGAGCCGCGGCGGGCTGTACGTCTACAACTGGGGCGCCGCGAACCCGGAGAAGCTGCTCTGCATCCTGGGCGACAACGCAGTGTGCGACTTCAAGAGCTGGCCGGGCGGCAAGGGCAGGGGACCGGGCAGCCCCGGCGACTGGCAGAAGCTGATCCAGGACTACGGCTTCAAGTCGGAGCAGGAAGCCCTCGCCTACACCAAGAACCCAATCGACAACCTGGCCCCACTGGCGGAACACCACGTCCCACTCCTCCACCTCTGTGGCGATGCGGACGAGGCAGTGCCCTACGAAGAGAACACGGTGATCCTCGAGGAGCGCTACGAGAAACTGGGCGGCAAGATCACGGTCATCGTGAAGCACGGCTTCAAGCACCACCCCCACGGACTCGACGACCCCACACCGGTGGTGGACTTTGTCTTCGGCCTGCTGGGCACAGGTGCGTCGAAGGGGCGTGGGTAGCTCCTGGGAGGCGCCCCGCTCAGCGCCGCGGCAGGGAACGTTCCCGCGATAGCCAACCTCATCACTCCCACCTCGGGGAAGTCGGACGGACTCTGAAAGGAACCAAGGATGAGCAAGCGACGGGCAGACGCAGTACGGGCAGGATTGGCGGCCACTCTACTGATCGGTGTGTTGACCTCCCTCCCCGCGTGGGCGGAGGTGCGGCTGCCGAAGGTGTTCGGCGGTCACATGGTCTTGCAGCAGGACCGGCCGCTGCCGGTTTGGGGTTGGGCGCAGCCTGGTGAGGCGGTGACGGTGCAGTTCCGGCAGGAGCGGAGGGAAACCAAGGCCAACGACCGTGGCGAATGGCGGGTGGACCTGTCGGCGGTGAAAGCGGGAGGCCCGTTCGCGGTCACAGTCACCGGCGCCAACACCGTGACGCTGGACGACGTCATGGTGGGCGAGGTGTGGGTGTGCTCTGGCCAGTCCAACATGGAGCTGGGCGTGAAGGCGTGTCTCGACGCGGACGCGGAGATCGCGGCCGCCGACTATCCCGGCATCCGGCTGTTCATGGTGCCCAAGAAGTTCTCGGCGGTGCCCGAGAGCGACGTCGACGCCGAGTGGAAGGTCTGCACGCCGACCACGATTGCGGAAGGCGGCTGGGGCGGGTTCTCCGCCGCCGCGTACTACTTCGGCCGTGAACTGCACAAGACCCTCGGCGTTCCCGTCGGGCTGATCGACTCTTCGTGGGGCGGCACGCTCATCGAGCCGTGGACGCCGCCGGAAGGATTCGCGGCGGTGCCCGCACTGGCCGACCTCTACCAGCGCGTCCTCCTTGCCGACCCGCGCTCGACGGAGCACAAGGAGCGCCTGACACAGACCGTGACGGCGCTCGAGGACTGGATTGCCGCCGCGCGGAAGGCGATGGGTGACGAGCAACTCGTGCCCGCCCTCCCCGCGTACCCGGGCGAGTTGCTTCCGCCAGCGAACCACCAGGTGTCCGCGGTGCTCTACAACGCCATGATCCACCCGTTGCTTCCCTTCGCCATTCGCGGGGCGATCTGGTACCAGGGCGAGTCCAACCACAACAACGGCATGCTCTACACCGAGAAGATGAAAGCCCTCCTCGGCGGCTGGCGCCAAGTGTGGAACACCGGCGAGCTGCCCTTCTACTACGTCCAGATCGCGCCCTATCTCTACGGCAACGAGAACCCCCGAATCCTGACCGAGTTCTGGGAGGCGCAGGCTGCCGCGCTGGCGATCCCCAACACCGGCATGGCCGTCATCCACGACGTGGGCGACCTGAACGACATCCACCCGAAGAACAAGCAGGAGGTCGGCCGCCGGTTGGCCCTGCTGGCGTTGGCGAAGACGTATGGGAAGACTGACCTGGTCTGTTCCGGCCCCGCCTACAAGTCGCTCGCGACCGAAGGCAGCAAGCTGCGGGTCACGTTCGACAACGTCGGCGGCGGGCTGACCGCCCGGGACGGCAAGCCGCTGGACTGGTTCGAGATCATCGACGCCGACGAAGGCGGCTTCGTGAAGGCTCAGGCGGAGGTCGACGGCCCGTCGCTGCTGCTCTCGGCGCCCGAAGTGAAACGGCCGGTCGCGGTCCGGTTTGCCTGGGACAAGACGGCCGCCCCCAACCTGATGAACAAGGAAGGGCTACCGGCAGTGCCCTTCCGCGCGGGCGACGTGCCCAAGCGCGACAACTTGGTGCTGAACGTCCCGGAAGCCAATGACTTCGAACTGGTCTACGACCTGGACTTGGCGAAGCTCGGCGGAACCCCCCCATACGACGTGGACAACCACGAGACGCTGAAGCGCCCCTTCGACCGAATCGCCTACTTCGTTGAGTTGCAGGTGAACGACGACGAGACGCGCTGGGTGTATGTCTCGATGGACGCCTTCACCGACGACCTCGGGAAGATCGGCGTGCCGACCGTTGCTTCCAAGGCGGTGTTCCAGCAGAACGTGGCCAACATGAACGTGCTCTCCAACGTGAAGCAACTTGTGAGCGGCACCGGGTTGACGGGCGGCAACATTGAGTTCTGGCCCCACAACTACTCGCCCGGCAACGGCAACGGAGTGCCCAACGCCTCCTCGCAGGTCTACGACTTTGGCGACCAGTATGGCGCTCCCGAGGACGGTTACGGCTGCATGCAGGTGCACAACCACGACGCCAAGCAGACTCTCTTCGCCCTCAACCAGTGGAAGGGCGGCCCCAACGCCGACCTGGGAATCGGCAACCAGCCCACCGACCAGCCCGACTGGACCTTTGCCCGGAACGCGCAGACGTACCCGATGAAGCGGCTGCGGGGATTGGTGCACTGCAAGTAGCTGGGCGGCGCCGCGCCCCCGAACCGGCTCGTCACGCCGCGCTCTTTCGGACGACTACCTCGCCGCGACTGTCCGTCCCGCCTCCCCGGCGAACGACGGCGCGTAGCGTAAGCGGGGAGCCGATACCGGGGATCGCAAGATGGAATGTGTTCGCCCTGGCGCTGCGCTCCACGAACCCCGCGGCAGCCCGACCCTCGAACAACAGCGTGACCGCCTGGACCTCCAGGTCGTGTTGTCCGCCGGTCCTGACGAACTCGGCTTCGTACTGCGTCGCCTCGGTGCAGAATCGCGTTAGGTCGAGGTCCTAGCTCGGGGCAGGTCTCCGACCGCCCCGAAACGCTTGACCGGAAGGTCTCAAAGGGCTGCGAATCCACGGGATTCGAGGAGACCTGTCGGTCCGGGGAGCGGCGGGGTCAGGAGACCCTCGCCGAGCACAGGCTTCGTACTGCGTCGCCTCGGTGCAGAATCGCGTTAGGTCGAGGTCCACCGTCGTCCAGTGCGTTGCCACTTCGGCCGCCGTCCATGTCCACGCGACGTGCGGTTCCCCCGCGCCCACCGGCGTAGGCGCAAGCGCTTCCGTGCCTCTGCTCCCGGTGCTGAAGACGGCGAAGCGTCTGAGCTTTGGCGTGGCTGCTGCGTCGAGGCAGCGGAAGCGCACCTTGGACACTTCCGCAGGCGCGAACCGGTCGATCTTCTTGTGGCCGACTGCTGTGCCGCTGGAGAGGGGGACCCACCGGTCGCCGGCCCACCCTTCGACGGTGTACGCGCGCACCCTCTCGCCAAAGGCGAGGTCTTCCATGACCAGGGCATGGTCAACGCTGGTGGGGCTGGGCAACGCCAGCTCGAGGTTGGGCCCGGGCTTGAACGTCTCCGCCAGCGCCGCGCCAAACCGCCGCCGAACTTCCTGACCGAACTCGGCGCCGCGTCGTACGTCGGCTTCCGGGAGGAGCCCGGTGGTGTTGGGTGTGTGGTTCAGCAAGAGGACGGCGCCGTGACCGACGGACCGGTAGTACATCGTCATCAGCTCGTCCACAGTCTTGAGGGTGGAGGCGTTCCTGGTGTTCCAGAACCACGTGTTGCGGATCCGAGCGTCGCACTCGTTGGGCAACCAGACCTCCCCGCTCGGGTCACCGTGCCGGGCCGTAGCAACGCCAGACTTCGCGTCGGCTGCTGACACGGCGTTCCAGGCGGGATCCGGTGCGAAGCCCTCTTCGTTCCCGACCCACCGGATGGTGCAATGCGGGCCCTGGAAGACCATCGCGGTGGGTGCGTACTTCTGCAAGAGGTCGCCCACCGGCACGACGTTGCTGCCGTCGAACCAGACCTCGCACAACTCGCCGTACCGCGTGAGCACCTCGGTCAGTTGCCGGCGGTACAACGCGTTGTAGTCGGCTTGGGCTGCCGGCGTAGCGCAGGCTCCGCCGACGCCGGCACCGTGCTTGCGGTCGCACGGTGACAAGTACACGCCAAGCTTGAGCCCCCGTTCGCGGCACGACTCGGCGAGGTCGGCGAGCACATCACCCTTGCCGCCGCGCCAGGGAATGCTCTTCACGCTATAGTCGGTGGTGTCCGTCTGCCACCAGCAGAACCCGCCCACGTGCTTCGCGACGAAAACCAGGTACTTCGCGCCCATGGCCTGCGCGGCCGCAGCCCACTGATCGGTGTCGAGCTTCTCGGGGTTCATCGTCTCGAGAGGCAGGGACAGATCGTCGCCCTCCTGATCCGTCCACGTGTTGGGCGCGAAATGGATGAACGTCCCAACCTCCAAGTCCTGCCACGCTGCCTGCGCGGGAGTCGGTGTGGCGAGGCGCGGGGCGCTCTCCCCCTGGCAGAATCCAGCACTCGCCGCGGCGAGCACGCAGAGCATGGCGATTAGCAGGGCTGTGAGCATTGGTGACTCCTCTTCGCTCCGCCTCTCGGCGGATTGATGGGTGGGACGCCCGGCAGTCTACCTCATTCCGGGCTTGCTGGTAAGCAGCCCGATCCCTCTTCCCTTGTTGCCAACTGCACAGTAGAACAGGTAGAGCGTGTCGTTCCTTGGGTTGTGCACCAGCGAGATCTTGTGGGCGTAGGTCGCGTCCAGGCCACTGGGGTTGCCGCTGGCCTTGTAGAGTGGCTCCGGGTCGGCCGTCCAGTGGAGCAGGTCGCGGGAGAAGGCGGCCATGATGTGCGCGCCGCCGCGGCCGACGCCGAAGTAGAGCATGGTCCAGTGGTCGCCATCGCGGAAGACCTTTGGGTCGGACGCGAATTGCTCGTCGAAGCCGCCGGGGCGGTTGCGGACGACCGGGTTTGCCGAATAGCGGCTCCAGTCGAGCAGGTCGGTCGAGAAGGCAAGGCCGGTCTGCTCCACGGGGCCGTTGGCGGCGTTGTAGAAGTCGAAGAACCTGCCGTCATGCTCTACCAGCCACGGCTGGTAGATGCAATCCTGCTCCCACGCAGCGCAGTCGGCGTCGTGGACCGAGAGGGTGTAGGCGTCTTTCGCGCGCCGCCACCTCAGCCCGTCGTCGCTCACCGCCACGCCCTCATATCCCGGTCGCAACTCGTACCCTCCCTGCAGTGGGTAACACCCGTAGAGCGACCAGTACTTGCCTTCGCGCTTCTTCAGCACGCGGGGCGCCTTGACCTCGTACGACTCGTACAGGAACGCTCCCACCACGCAGCCGCCGTGATCGAACGCCCCCTCCGGCCCGTACCCCATCGCCAGCCCCTTGTGTCGCCAATGGAGCAGGTCATCACTTTCGGCCACGAACGAGTTGTAGCCCTTTCCGTCGAAGGCAATGAAGCTCATGTACCACCGGTCGTCGCCCGGGAGTTGGTAGATGGTCGGGCAGTCGGTGTTGTGGAATGCCTCGAACCCGGGGATCTTCGGCTCGGCCGGAATCACGTGGTCGGGGTAGTAGTGCCAGTTGCGGTAGGGCGCCGACCACGCCGCCACGGTGTCGCTGTCGAGAGGCGCATCGGCCGCGAGTGCGTGGTGGTGGCAGAGCAGGAGGAGCGCTGCGGCGGTGGTTACCAGGAGCATGGGAAGTTCCTTTGTCGGAGGGGGGATGAATGGGGAAAGGACTTCAGGGACTGCAAGGACAACAGGGACGGCAAGGGTGTGCGCACCCGCCGAACAGGTCCTTTGGTCCCTTATGTCCTCTGGACCTGGCGCCGCAGCCGCACCTCAGTCTCCGGGCCCGGCGCCTCCACAGTAAGCCGGCCGTTCGCTGCCATCTGCTGGGTTGCCTTTCCGTTCACCGAGAGTTCGTAGGCCGCGCCGGTCGCAAGCTGGTTGAAGGTTACCCGTGCGGCTCCGGTGACCTTCAGTGTGCATGCGTCTTCCGTGTATGACTCGAAGTCCACGCTTGCCTTCCCGCCCTTGGCATCCACCGACACCGGCACGGCGCGCACTTGTCGGCCCGTGCCGGTGAAGGAGACGACGGACGAGCCTGGCTGCAAGTCATTGCGGCCGGGGGCGAAGAGCACCGGCGCCTTCAGGTCGAAGCGCCCGTCGGTCTCCGTCTCCAGGCACGGGTAGCCGTTGAGGTCGCGGACGCGAGCGATGCCGGTGGTGCAGTCGGCGCGCGTGACCGTTAGGTTCGGCGTCATGCCGTGGCGCAGCGGAACGACAAAGGTGAATCGATACTGCCCGTCGCCGTCGGCGTTCACCTGGTAGCCGTCACCGCCGTTGCACTGCTGGTTCAGCCAGAGGGCGCCCTCCCAGAGCAGCGGGATGCTCCAGTGGCGGAAGCCCTTCACAATCACCGGCAGAGCGTCGTGACCTCCGCTGAGCGTGAACTGCGCGACTTCGTCTTGCGCTTCGAGGGTCGCCGGGAAGTCCGCCACCTTCCGACCGACGGTCACCTGCTCAACCTTCGGACCTTCGGTGCCGAACCGCACTCGCTCGCGGTCGGGCTTGAGCGTCGGCTCGACCGGCTCCGCATGGGGCATCAGCATGACCTCGGCTTCCACGAAGTCGCCGGGCTGAAGCTGAAGCTGTTCCGTGGGGCTGGTCAGCCAGTAGTTCCCGGTGTTGCCGCCATACGCCGCCGATGCCACCGGGGCGTCGCACTCTTTACCGCCCAGCCTTGCGCGGAACGAACGCACCAGCAGAAATGCGCTGTAGTCGTCGAAGCCTTGGCTCGGGCCGATGCCGTGGGTCCCGATGAACGGGAACTCCTTCGCCAGCGGCTCTCCCAGCAGTAACTCCGCGTCAGCGGCGGCCGGCTTCGTCTGCGTCTTGCCGGCGGCATCGAGCCAGAGCAGCAGGCGAGGCACGCGCTTGTCGTTCATGTTGAGCCAGCGGAAGTTCCGACGGGCGTCGCCGTCGATGGTCACCGGCTTGTCCCAGTCGTAGCGCAGCCGCAGAAAGGTGCGCGTTTCGTCTCCTTGAGGAACCTCCATTGCCGTCATGGCGACCCGCGCGGCGCCGTCGGAGGTGGTGTAGTGCATGGTGAACCGGGCCAGGTTGGGCGTGATGGACTCGAAGGCGGTCCGCTCGTACAAGCACCGCACGCGCTCCCCGCCGGCGCGATACTGCACCAACCCCGGCCAGCTCTGGCAGTCGTGCTGCGGCTGCCCGGGCCAGAACGGCCCGCTGTAGGGGCGGAAGTCGGGGATCAGCACGTACTCGCCGTTGAGCAGCATCCACGGGATGGTGAAGCACGTCGTCTCCGACACGCCTGTGGACAGGTGCCAGTAGATGTTGAAGAACCGGATGGAGGTGACCTGTTTCAGCAGGTGATCGCCCCACCGCTGGAACGAGTGCACGACCTGGAACGAGGTCGCTTCGTTGGCATTGACCTCCACCGGGAAGTAGGCGTCGCCGTAGCCCGAGTCGTCCGGCTCTTCCAGTTCGCCCGCGAAGTTCTTACAGCTCAGCACCGGCGTCGGCAGCATGAACCCGTGGAGGTCCGTGAGCACCGTCGAAGGCAGAATGCCCGACTGGCTGGCGCACTTCACCAGGAGTCGCCGCGGTTGCGCGCCGGACCGGATCGCCACCTGCATCGCCATCCGCCGGTTCGGGCTGTCGAAGGCCGAGTTGAAGCCGTAGCCGCTGCCCTGCGACACGCTCTCCATCCGATACAGGCCCGACGGCGCGTCGTAGCCCAGCCAGTGGCCGTTGGTCACGGTGACGGCGTCCGCCGGCAACGGCACCAGGTCGTTGGCGAACTCGAGCCGGGGGTCGGCGCCCGGCGTCACCGGCCCCAACACCCAATAGGTCCCCGGCCGGTCGCCGGTCAGGGGTGCCGTCCATTGCTTCGTCGCGGTGTCGAACGCGGCACCGGCGCAGCCGAGAAGTGACAGGGCCGCGCCGCCGCCGCCCAGCGTTGCCAACGGTCGACCGCCCGCCGCCGCTTGACCGCCTGGTGCGGCATCGACCGACAAGACTACCGTCTTCGGCACCGCCGCGCCTGCCGGCGGCTCGAAGCGCAGCTCGATCCGGAGTTGATCCGGGAAGGTGTGGAAGATCACCTCGCCGCGGACGGGCGCAGGGACGTTCGGGTCCTCCTTCGGCCGCTCCAGGATCCGCACCCAGTCGAGTTCGACGGAGCCGCTCTCCCCCGGCGGGTCGAAGCGGAGCTGTCTGAGCGTGCCCTTCACGTCAATGGGCAGGTTGTATTCGTGCCACTCGCCGTCCCCGTTGACGCCAAAGGTCTCGACCCGCTCGCCCGAGTAGCCGCCACCGTCGTCTGCCCAGTAGAGCGCTGCCCCGCCGCCGTTGGTCGTCCGCATCCGGAGAATGACCGCCAGCGGCACCGGCGCATTCACCGGCGGCGACTGCGCGAAGGGGTCCTCGCCCGCACTGGAGAGGCGCACTGTGCCGCCGTCACCGCGGGCAAGCGCGCAGTTGTGGAGCGCTTCCCAACCTTGGGTGCCAGCCTCGAACGTCCACTCAGCCAGCACCCGTCCCGTGGTCGCCGTTGCCGCTTCCCGTTGTGCGTCCGACACAAAGGGGATGTCCAGCAAGTGTGCGTCCCAGTAGTAGGGCGTCGCATTCCACACGTTCATCCGCGCCCGCGAGTCCTGCCCCGGCACCCACTTCCGCCGCCACACGGTCCACTTGGCCGGAGTCATCGCTTGCGGCGCCGGTCGGTAGCGCTTGCCTTCCGCATCGACGAACGCCAACTCCATGCCGGCCGGGCCCAGCAGGTCTTTTCCGGCCACCTGCAGCGAGAGGATCCGCGCCGGCCCCGTCGCCACGCGACACTGGTAGCGCGCACCCTCCACCACAAACACCTCCCGCTGGTCGGCGTCTTCCCAGCGGACAGTGACCTGTGGAAGCTGCTCGGGCGGACAGGTGAGCCACGGGCCGAGGGGCTGGGCGCTCGCCCCCGCTGCCGCCGGCTCGGCCCAGACTTGGCGGACAGCGAACCCCGATGCCGTGACCAATGCGCACAACAGCGGGCCTGTGCGGCTGAGCGCCGCTGCTGCCGACAGGAAGCTATCAGTCCTCATGAGTCGTGCTCCTTCTCCGCTCGTGACGACGGTCCGCCACTGTTTGGGAGGACACCAGTGTACAACACACACCGGCGATCGCGAGCGGCCGCTGGCCGGGAAAGCAGCAACCGGCGCGGCGCGCGCTGCTGGCTGAGCGGCGTTCGCTGTCAGGGAACATATTCCGCTCCGGTCCCGTCTAACCGCTTCACTTCGCCCGCACAGAGGCGGCGAACCGGAGGTCCGCAGTGAGAAAGCTCCTTGGTCGTTGCAGCCTGAAGACGTTGTTCGTGGGGTCGTGCCTCACGACGTTGGGCGCGCTGGGAACGTACGCGCTCAACCAGCACAGAGGGTTCGCGGAACCTGACCCACAGTTCCTGGAGACGCGCGTGCTGGGGCAGAACGAATGGCTTGCCGGCAGCAAAGCCTCGCTCCGCGTGATCGTTCGCGATCACAAGGAAGACGAGCCGCTGCGGGCGGTCGTCTGGCTGTACCTCGCCTCGGTAGACGGCGACGGCAGAGCCGACGACGCTAATGCGCACAAGCTGCTCTCTGCGCGGACGGGCGCCGAGGGCGTCCTCAACGCCGAGTTCGAAGTGCCCAAGCTCCGGCCCGGCAGTTACGAGCTTCGCGTCAAGGTGGAGACCCCTGGCGGGGACGACGAGGTGCGGCAGCCGGTGACCATTGCCGAGAAGTCCCGCGTCCTCCTTGTCACCGACAAGCCGCTCTACCAGCCGGGGCAGACGATCCACCTCCGCGCGCTGACGTTGAGCGTGCCTTCTCGGCAGCCGGTGTCGGCCGAGACGACGATTGAGGTCGAAGACGCCAAAGGCAACAAGGTCTTCAAGCAGCTCTGCGACGCCTCCAAGTTCGGCCTCGCCAGCGCCGACTTCGACCTGGCCAGTGAAGTCAACATGGGCACCTACACTGTGCGGGCGACGCTGGAGTCCGGCACTGCAGAGCGCAAAGTCGAGGTGAAGCGCTACGTCCTGCCCAAGTTCAAGGTGACTGCGACCACGGACAAGAAGTACTACCTGCCGGGGGAGAAGGTCACCGGCACGGTGCAGGCCGACTACTTCTTCGGCAAGCCGGTCGCCGGGGGCAACGTGGTCCTCAAGTGCTCCACGTTCGTCGTCGGTCAACAGCAGTTCGCCGAACTGGCCGGGAAGACCGATGCCACCGGGCTTCACAAGTTCGAGTTCGACCTGCCGGACTACCTGGTCGGTCTGCCCATGGAGCAGGGCAGAGCGGTCGTGCTGATAGACGTCGCAGTTGAGGACAAAGCCGAGCATGAAGAGACGGTCTCAACCTCGGTGCCCGTCGCGAAGGACCCCATCCAGCTTCTCGTCGTGCCCGAGAGCCGCAGAATCCTGCCCGGCGTCGAGAACCTCATCTACCTGTCCGCCTCCTACCCCGACGGCACGCCGGCTCAGTGCGACCTGAACGTCAGCACCAACTGGTACCGGACCATGCACACGCTGAGGACGGATGCCCTGGGCCTGGCGGAGTTCCGGATCGAGCCGGGCAAGGGACCAGGCACCGTGACCGTTCGCGCGACGGACCGGCAAGGGCAGCGGGCGACCAAGAGTCAGGAACTGGAGTTGGACGAAGCCGGGACGACCGGAGTTCTGCTGCGGACCGACAAGGCCGTGGCGGACGTTGGCGACGAGGTGCGCGTGTCAGTGCTGGCGCCGCAGGGCGGCACGGCGTACTTAGACGTCATCAGGGAACGCCAGACAGTGCTCACGCGGTCGCTCGACCTGAAGGATGGCAAAGCCGAGACCGAGATCCCGCTCACCGCCGACCTCTCCGGCACGCTGGAGCTGCATGCCTACAAGATCCTGCCTTCGGAAGACATCGTTCGCGACACGCGGATCGTGTACGTGAACCCGGCGGACGACCTCAACATCGAGGTCAAGCCAGGCAAGGACACCTACCGCCCTGGCGAGGACGGCCGGATCGACTTCACGGTGACCGACAAGCAGAAGCACCCGGTCCTGGCCGCCCTCGGCGTCGCCATCGTCGACGAGAGCGTGTTCGCCCTTCAGGACATGCAGCCCGGCTTGGAGAAGGTCTACTTCACGCTGGAACAGGAACTGATGAAGCCGCGCTACGAGATCCACGGACTCACCCCCGTCGGTCTCATCGAGGGCAACCTGCCCACGCCCGTCCGTCCCGCCCCGGCCCAGCAGGCGCAGCTCCGCCAGGAAGCGGCCAAAGTCCTCTTCGCCGCCGTCGAGCCAATGACCGATCTCACGCTCAACGTCAATTCCTACGCCCAACGAGTTGCGGCCCAGCGCGATGAGTGGACCAAGCGGATCACCAAAGACGCCGAATCCCTGATGAAGGCACTGCAGCGGTTCCAGAAGCTGCACAAGCGCTTCCCCACGAAACAGGAGGGCTTGGACGTGCTGGTCCGCGAGAAGCTGATCACGCGCGCGGCGTTGCGCGACCCGTGGGGCAATCCGTACCGGCTGGAGGGCGACCCCGACCCGGTCACCTACGTTCTGCTCTCCAGCGCCGGGCTTGACGGTCGCTGGGGCACGGTGGATGATCTCACGAGCATCGGTCCCTTCCAGCTCCAGCGACGAGACCGGTTCTTCGCTCTTGGCGACGCGATGGTCATGGAGGGTGCCGTGCCCGCGCCCATGGGCATGGCTGCTGCGCGCGGCGGCGGGATGGCCGGCGGACCGCCGGTGGAGATGCTGAAGAGGGCCGAAGCCGAGACGGCGCCCACAGACGCAACGGCGCCGGCAGGCGGCGACGGCGGCGCCCCGACCCGCGTCCGTCAGTTCTTCCCCGAGACCATGTTCTGGAAGCCGGCGATTCTCACCGACGAGAAAGGCCACGCCTCGATCCAGACGGCGATGGCCGACTCCATCACCACCTGGCGGCTCACCGCCATGGCGTCGGCCATGGGCGGGCAGCTTGGCAGCACCACCGCGCCGGTCCGCGTGTTCCAGGACTTCTTCGTTGATATCGACCTGCCCGTCGCGCTGACGCAGAACGACCAGGTGTCCATCCCCGTCGCGCTCTACAACTACCTCGACGGGCCGCAGACGGTCAGTCTGGATCTGGAGAGCGGCGACTGGTTCGACCTGCCGACGGCGCCCGACGGCACGACGCCGCCGACCAAAGTGCAGGTGCCGCTGGAGAAGGGTCAGGTCACCGTCCGCTACTTCCCGCTCCAGGTGAAGAAGCTCGGCCGGCACTTGCTCACCGTCTACGCCCGCGGCACCGGCATGTCCGACGCCATCCGCCGCGAGATCGAAGTCCTGCCCGACGGCGAGGAGACCTACCAGACGATCAACGACCGGCTGGAGGGCAACGTGGAGAAGACGGTGGTCATCCCCAAGGAGGCCATCGACGGCGCCAGCACCATCTTCGTCCGGGTCTACCCCGGCACGTTCAGCCAGGTTGTGGACGGGCTGGACTCGATGCTGCGAATGCCCTCGGGCTGCTTCGAGCAGACCTCCTCGACCACCTACCCCAACGTGCTGGTCATGAACTACCTGAAGAGCACCAAGCAGATCAACCCCGAAATCCAGATGAAAGCCGAAGGCTTCATCAACGCCGGCTACCAGCGGCTGGTGTCGTACGAAGTCGACGGCGGCGGCTTCTCCTGGTTCGGCGACGCCCCTGCCCACAAGGTGCTCACCGCCTACGGACTCATGGAGTTCGCCGACATGGCGAAGGTCCACAACGTCGACCCCGCGCTCATCCAGCGCACCCAGCAGTGGCTCCTCAGCAAGCAGAAGGACGACGGCACGTGGGACGTCGATCAGGGCGGCATTGCCGAAGGCAGCATCAACCGCCAGACCGACGAACTGCGCGTCACCGCCTACATTGCGTGGGCGTTGGCCGACAGCGGCTTCACGGGCGGGCAACTTGCCAAGGCAGCTTCCTACGCCGCCCGCAAGACCAACAGCGTCGACGACCCTTACGTCATGGCAGTCATCACCAACCTGCTGGCCGCCGTCGACCGCAACGGCGCCGACGCCGTCGCCGCTGCCGACAGGCTGGCGAAGCTGGCGACCGAACAGGAGAAGGTCGCCTACTGGCAGACCGACGCCAAGACCATGACTTGCGCCCGCGACGACACCGCCGACCTGGAAACGACCGCCTTGGCCGCCTACGCGCTGCTCAAGTCCGGCCGTCACGGCGGCTTGGCCAACAAGGCGCTGACCTACCTGACTCAGAAGAAGGACGCTTTCGGCACTTGGCAGACCACGCAGGCGACTGTGTGGGCGTTCAAGGCGCTGCTGCTTGCCATGGAGACAGCCACCTCCGCTGACACCAACGCCGAGATCACCCTCGACGTCAACGGCAAGCGCGCCGGCGCCTTCGCCCTCACCCCCGAGAACGCCGACGTCATGCGCCAGTTCGACCTCAAGGAGTTCGTCCGCGAAGGCGACAATCAAGTGAAGCTCGGCTTCAGCGGCAAAGGCAGCGCGCTCTACCAGATCGTCAGCAAGTACTACCTGCCCTGGAAGGGAACAGGCAAGCCCGACCAGCCGATCCTCGATATCAAGGTCGACTACGACAAAACGGAGCTGAAGACCGACGACACCGTCACCGCCAAAGCCACCGTCAAGAACCTCGCCACCGCCCGTGCCGACATGGTCGTGCTCGACCTCGGCGTACCGCCCGGATTCGAGGTCCAAACCGGTGATTTGGCCGAGCTGGTCGGCACGAAGATCAAGAAGTTCACCCCCGCCGCCCGGCAGATCATCATCTACCTCGACAAGCTCGACCCCGGCCAGACGCTGGAACTGCAGTATCGCCTCAAAGCCAAGTTCCCCGTCAAGGCAAGGACGCCAAAGTCCACCGCCTACGAATACTACAACCCGGGCGACAAGGCGACGGCGCAGCCGGTGGAGATGGTGGTGAAGGGGGCGTAGGCCGTCGCGGCCGGTGCCGCGAGAACCCATGAGGCGGGGAGTGCCGAAGTGGTGGCGCGGGCCAGTAGCCCAACACTCCATGCAGCGACGTCTGCGTAGGAAGGCGAGACTCTGACGGTTGGTCACGCAGTCCCACCTCTACCCCTCCGGCAATCGCAACGCCTCCTCCTCCGCGCCGCCCCACTTCCACGCCTCTCGTCCCGGCACACTCTTGGGCGCGGCTGAGTAGCGCTCGTACAGACCGTGATACGTGGTCGTCGGCAGACCGCTTTCTTCGACGTGGTCCATGAGCAGCTTCATGATGCGGCAGTCGGGGCTGAGGCTCAGGATTGAGTGCGGGTGGTAGACCAGCGAGACGTAGTCGAGGTTCTGCGCCACGGCGCGGTCGAGCCACACCCGCTGGACGACGATCTCTTCTTCGGGGGTGCGGGTGGGCCGGTTGGGGATGCCCCAGGGGACTACCGGCGGCCAGGCCCTGCAAAGCCAGTGTTGCCCGTGGCCGGCGGGGTCCTTCAGGACGTTGTCGTGCCAACCGTGGCCGGGCAACTCCAGCAGTTCGGGGAAGCCCTCTTTGTCGTACCAGTACGCCTGCTGCAGGCCGGAGGGAATGGAGTCGACCGGGCCGCGGAGGTCGGAGCTGAAGAACCGGGTGCCCTCTTCCCAGATGATTCCCAGCCGCTCGGGCTCTCCCTGGAACCCGCGGAAGAAGCCGCAGCCGCTGCGCACGCCTGCGCACGGGCGCTGGAAGGTGTCCTCCACCAGTTGGCGGCCGACGCGGATCTCCTCCCGGAGGTCGTCGAGACCCACGCCGGCTCCGTGCATCACGTTGTCTCGCAGCCTCCGGTGGGTCCAGGTGTGCGACTGCAGGTCGAACAGCGGGTCGTCTCCGAAGATGCCTTTCAGTTCGGCAGCCTTCTGTTCGAGCACGCTGCCGAGCAGGAAGAACGTCGCCGGGATGCCGCGCTGGCGGTGGAGGTCAGCCAGGATTGGCGCTGCTTTGACGCAGCGATCGGGGTTCTCGAGGTCGTAGTGGAAGACGTAGTTGGTCATGCTGAGGGCTCCTGAGGTGGGAATGGGGAGACTTGGGGACAGGCCGACGAAGGGGTGTGGGCGCCGGGGGGGCTATTCGGGGATCCTCTCGGTTGCGATGGGCTGTTCGGCTCCATCAGTTCCGGCCGCTGAGGCTGCCGGCTGCTGCTCTCGCCATTCCTCGAGGAACGACGAGATTCGCCCCATCTCGCTCGTCACTTCGCACTTGGGTAGCGACTTGAGGAATAGCTCGCCGTAGCCCTTGGTCCGGACGCGCGGGTCGAGGAGGGCGAAGAGGCCGTAGTCCGTGTTCCTGCGGATCAACCGGCCGAAGCCTTGGCGGAACATGATGATGGCTTTGGGGACCTGGTACTCGTAGAAGGGGTTGCGGCCGGCTTGTTCGAGGCGTTCTGTGCGGGCCTCGATGAGCGGATGGTCGGGCACGGCGAAGGGCAGCTTGGTGATGATCACGCACTGGAGCGCGTCGCCGGGCACGTCGATGCCTTGCCAGAAGGTGTTGGTGCCCAGCAGCACGCTGCCATCGTCGCGCTTGAACCGCTGGACCAGCTTGGGCAGCGGCTCGTCGCCCTGGCAGAGCGCCTCCAAGTGCGGGACGGTCGCCGCGAAGTAGTCCCGTGCCTGCCGCAGGGCGCTGTAGCTGGTGAACAACACGAACGCCCGCCCGCCGCAGAGCCGGCAGATCTCGGCGGCTTGGGCGGCGGCGGCGCGGTTGAAGTCTTCGTAGCGCGAAGACGGGTCGGGCATCTCCTTCGGCAGGTACATGAGCACCTGCCGCTGGAAGTCGAACGGCGACCCCACCGCCAACTCGTCAGCGGCTTCCAGCCCCAGCCGCGACGAGAAGAACGCGAACGAGCCGGCTGTTGAGAGCGTCGCCGAGGTGAGCACCACCGGCGCCACCTTGGCGAACAGGTCGCCCTTCAGGGTCGGAGACAGGTCGATGGGCGCCACCTTGAGCGTGAACCGCTGCTGCCGCCGGCCGCTGACCTCGACCCAGTACACTTGGTCGTCCAGCGACTGCTCCAGGAAGGTCGCGACGTTGCGGCTCAACTCGCTGCCGCGGCCGATCAGCGCACCCAACTCCAGCTCCTGCTCTTCGGACTTGGCGTGCTTCTGCAGTTCGGTCAGGCGCTCGACCAGCTTCGCCATCGGTGCGTGGAGCGCGTCGGCCACCAGACCCGGCTGGCGGACGCGGACGACGTCGGCCCGCGGGCCGAGCCGCGCTGCGATATCCTGGAACAACTCGCGATTCGTGCGGCGTACTTCCGAGATCGCGTTGGCCGCCTCCGCCTTCACGGGCGATTCCGGGAAGGGAGCCAGCACGCCTCTGCCGGTCTGCGCGTTGAGCAGAGAGTTGAGGTAGAACTCGAGCTGCG
>Ga0210044_10000732_pt1 | contig 49951 bp, 38 predicted proteins | sample CryGey13umfilter_2_FD_183959 | JGI IMG/M metagenome (GOLD analysis project Ga0210044, IMG submission 183959) | Groundwater microbial communities from aquifer in Utah, USA - Crystal Geyser 4/9/14 3 um filter (SPAdes) (version 2) | ecosystem: Environmental > Aquatic > Deep subsurface >...
TTGCCGGAATAAGCAAATGTGAAATCTCCAGCGCCTCTTTGCTTTTACCTGTCGTGTGGGGAATATAGGGGCGCAGTCCGGCGGCATTTTCTGGCAATTTTCCCTTATGGAGATTTCCCAGTATGGAATTCACGATGATTTTTCCCGTGTTCGGAATTTCAAGCTCAAGCGGGACGGAGCGCACATAAGAGGCAAAAAAATCGGAAAACCCATAGCCGATAAAACTGTCGACCGGATCCATCTGGTTATAATAAGTGAAACATTCATTGCTAAAGGGAAGGGGTCTGCGATCATTGACAACGAGAAATTCCTTATTGTTGTCATCGCTATTGTCTGTACCGTTTCCTTCCTGAAAATTGTAAAAAGAACCGCTGTGATGGTGATTTAAAAAATCAACCATAGGCATTATCTTGGGGGCAATCGAGTTATCGCCAGAGCCCTGATCCCTGAAGCCTTCTTCTCCTGAATGTGTATCTTTATGTCCGAGTGTGCGGCTTTTTAAATAGGTTTCGCACAGAATTTTATTTTCTTCGCCCGGTGATGTTATCTTGCCTGCTGTAAACGCGAGAAATCTTTTCTGATTCTGGTTCATCGTACGGCTTTCGAGCAGTCTGGCCAGAAGATCCGGTGCCTTGCGGAAGGTAAACCAGCAGCTGGTCTCCCTATGCAGTTTGACTTTCCCGGTCAGATTATAAAGCTCGATCATACATTGTGAGATTTTATCCTGTATATCTGTCAGCGCCCCTTTTTCAGGTGTACATAAAATGTCATCATTTTTGACATGAAGTCCCATTTTATCAACAGGAAGCAGTAATGTGCTGCGTAGCGCCAGAATTGGTTTATCAGGATTTGAAAATCCTTCTTTTTCGATGCTCAGGGAGCCTGCTTCACATTTAATAGAGATCTCCGGATCAACCCACCCCCCATGATCTTCCATAATCTGTTGTAAATAGCGCAGGTTTTTTTGAATGGCTTCATTGTCGCTGATAATTTTCATACTGTTTTGATCCTGCTGGAGACTGTAAGGAGTCCTGTGTTGCGCATTGCGGATAATGATATATATTACCTGTTGTTACGCAAGATCCAAAATTGATATTTGAAAGGATAGATTTTCCGGTAATGCGTTCTTCCTCTGTATCCAAAGTTCCCGTATTGTCCGGAAAAAATGGGAAAACAATGATCCGGCTTTCTCTGGCAACGGCTCTGTTGATGCCCATTGCCGAAACAGCTTGGGCACAACTTGCTGTGAATTGTACACAGGCTTTGCGTTTTGCAACAATAGCGGCTTGCGGCGGCGGCGGCACTTTAAGAGTGACGGCCAAATCTGGCAAAACAACGGATCTTGGCTGTATTATTCCTCTGGGGGCGGCAAAGCGTGCTGTCTGTACGGTAAAATCTTTTGCAACAAGTGGAAGTCTTCAGGTCAAGGTGACGGCCAAATCCATGAAAATCGGCGGGCCTGCCAGTATGTCTGTTAAAAATTTCAATATCGGAACAGCGGCGGGTGGGCCTACGAAAACTTATGCCTCTGTTTCTCTGACTGCAACGCCGTTGACGTTTGGTGTTGGCGGAAGCCGGCTGGCAACAGGCGGCCAGACGACTGGAAATTATAGTGGCCAGCTTGTGATGACCGTTATGTTTACCCCTTAGACTGAAGAATGAGGAGAATAAAATGGGAAGAGTACAAATATCGAGGAATAATTTGCGGGTGAATATAGGCGCTTTTGCCTTGTCCGTATTTTTATTTGCAAGTGCGTTACTGGGTGGCGTGGCACCTTCCCATGCGTTTCTCATTCTGGATAACATGGTTTTTATCGGGACAAAATCAGGGGCGGCTGTTTTTAAAATCAAGAATACCGGTGACGAACCGGAGGCCTATCGTCTTGAATGGACGCAATTGCGTATGAAAGAAAAAGGCGGCAAGGAAAAGGTGGCGCAGGGGGAAACTATTCCGGGTGTTATGGCCGCTGATTCCTATATGTATGTTGCCCCGCGCCGGATTATGCTGATGCCCGGACAGGTGCAGCATGTGCGTTTTATGGTGCGTCGTACTGAAAATATGGCATCGGGAGAATATCGTTCCTATATTGTGTTCCAGCCCGAAGAGATTCCGCCGACGTTTAATCCGGAGGAAGCGACCAGTAACAGTGTTCCGGCACCCGGAAAAGCGGTGGCACAAATATCAATGTTAACAGGGTACCGTATTCCGGTTTTCTTTTTGCATGGTGATACAATACTGGATGTGTCTGTAAAAGATGCGGTATTGGGCAGGGATAAGAGCGGGGCGCCCCTTTTAAATTTCACTTTTGTGCGGGAAGGCACTAGATCGGCTTTGGGCGGGCTGACTGTTCACTGTACGACCGGTGATAAAGAAGTTAAAATTTCGAGCGGAGAAATAAGGATTTTTACCGAGCTGGAATCGCGCCGCTATTCCTATCTGTTAAAAAATATGCCGGAGGATTGTGTGAATATAACGCTGGATTATTTACCGCAGTCTCTTGATCCTGATTATAATGGGATGGCGATGAGACTGGCAGAAATACCGGCAGGATGAATATTGTTAATATCAAGGGGGAGCTACTTATAATGTCAAAGAAAATCTGTTTGTTCGGGGCTGTTTTGTGTGCCTTTACATTAACAGGATGTCTGAGCCGCGAGCAGGCCGATAGCAGGCTTTCGAAGGCTTGTGTGGCGGCTGTAAATGTTTTTCTTGATGAGACGCAAAAGATTGAAACATTAAAAGGTGCCGATTTCTCGGCCTCTCCAGAAGGCCCTGATTTTCGTCATGTCACGATTCATACTGTAATAATGGATGGATGGCTTGAAACGGAAAATGATTATGAGTGTGTTTTTCAGGAAGGTTTTGGTTTCCTGAATTCTGGCTATACGGCTTCCATTTATCAGGTTCATGTGGGTGATGATATTTATGGCAGCGCAGGCGGACAGATTCAGGGGGATGCACAGGATCACCTTAAATTAAATGAGGCTGTGCGTAAGTCACTCTATGGAAAATAATTGTTATAAAATTACAAAAACAGTATTTTTTGTATATTTTAAATTCAATATTTGACTCTATATTAGAATTTTGTTAATATGAATTTAATTGGAAGTTAATGAAGTCTTAAGAAAGAGAGGTGCAATATGATTATTCTTAATACTGTAGATATTGAACACTTCATGAATGCCGGTTCTAGGGGTGATGTCTGGAGGAGTGGCCGGAATGCGGAAACTTTTAATCAGGCAACGCGCCGTATTGTTGATATGAGTTCTGCTAATGATCGTAAACCCGGTGTTTTGGGTTACACCCGATAAAGTACTTTATCGGTCAGTTTTCCGGGCTTTCTTTTCCACTCGATGTCTTTTTATTCTCGGTTTTTTCCTGTTCTGTACCCGCCTCTTTATCGTCTTGAGGCGCTGTTCTGCTTTCCAGGCAGTCCAGAACCCAGACATCATAAATTGGATGATCCATGGAGGAAAGCGCAGGAGACGAGGCAAACATCCAGCCACTGAAAATCCATTGTGGTTTGTCTTTTGCAGTGACTTCCCAAATTTGTACAAATGCGGCTGATTCCGGTTTTTCAATCGAGGGTGTTTTGCGGCAGGCCTGAATTTTAATATAAAGCGGGCCAAATTTAAGGGTGCTGCCAACGGCGGCCTCAAACGTCATGGTTCGTGCGGTCACTTTATCGAGCGATTGCAATTTGACAACCGGAAGATCTGTCATCTCGGCAAAAGAAAAAGAGGCTCCCACCGGAAAGGATAGCAGGAACAGAAGAATAACGAGAAGATTACTCCGTTTTTTCATCGGCGCCCTGCATACTGAAGATGAACTGGCCAAGAAGCTGTTCCAGATTTTGCGGTGCCTGTGTATAGGGAACGCGGCCGCCGGCAGGAATGATTTCTTCTGACGCGCCGGGCTCCAGTGCCAGATATTTACCACCAAGAAGGCTTTCGCTGCTGATGAGGGCTGCGGTATCCTCCGGTAACCGGATCGAAGGTTCTATACTCATTTTAACCCGTGCCAGATAGGTTTCTGAATCCAGCATGACGTTTGTGACAGAGCCCACTTTTACGCCGCTGATCTGAACATCATCCCCTACGGCAAGACCGCCAATGCCTGAAAAATCAGCCGTAATTTCGTAGCCACTGATTTTTTTTACATCAGCCGTTTTATAGCCGTAAAAAAGAAAAATTCCGGCCATAAGGAGAACCACGGCTCCAAGAACAGTCTCGATAACGCTGCGCTTCATGTCAATTCCTTTTTCTCTGGAGTGTCATTTCAAATAATTATTCCGGCGGTGTCCAGGCTTCATAATCTCCTGTGGCGGCAGGGCGCTGGCCATTTTTTAAATGGTGACCTGGTGGTCTGTAAGCCAGAGTCGTGCCTGTCATGTTGTGCCGATGGGGTTTTTGCCAGTCTCTGCGGTATGATTCCGGAGTCTCTGTCGGAACGTCATTGGTCTGGTGGTGCAGCCAGCCATGCCATTCCGGTGGTACGGCAGAGGCTTGCGGTTCATTTTTATAGATAACCCAGCGGCGGTCATGCTTATACCCCGTTCTTGGTTTCGCACGATAATATTGATTACCGGAAGAATCGGTTCCTATTTTTTTGCCGCCGCCCAGCATCGTCACCAGTGTAATATGGACGGGAGAAAGTACGCCAAGAAAATTTAATAGACCCATCACGATATTCCCCATAAAATTACTCTCTACAGAAATGCCGTAAACTGGCACAGGAATCAAGTGCCAAGGATATGAATATGTTTTTTAAACAAAATTTTTGCTGTTTTCTGCTGTCATTTTTGGTTTTCACATCTCCGCAACAGGTTTTGTCACGGGAAATAACGCCCTCCTGCACGCTGGCTGCGCGTGTATTTGGTAAAGAAATCTGTTTAAACGATGTTGCGATCGAGCAGGAACAGATTGATTCCATAAAAAAAGAATCCGGCGATCAGGGACTTGATTCCGGGGAGGCCTTAAGGGAAAAAACTCTCGAGCGCCTTAAGGAAAAAATCTGGAATGTGGCGCTATCCCATAAATTTTCTTCCGACATTCTGGAGCCGACAGCAGAGGAGCTGGATCTCTATAATAAGGCAATGAAAAATTCTCTTGAAGAGAATTACCGGAAAAATAGACAGACAGCCGAAAAAGTGGAAAAGATGCTGGCGCAGGGGCGCTATAACGGGCAGGAAAAAATTAAACTGGCCAATCTTCTGCAGACGCTTGAAACCAGCATTTCTTTTTATGAGGAACGGGAAAATTATAAACAGGATATGCCGCAGGAGTTCCATGACATGGTTCTGGAGGCAGAACGCGGTCTTGCGCAAACCATGATTGCGCAATGGAAAGCCGATAAAGCGCTCTGGGATGCCTATGGCGGGCGGGTGATTTTTCAGCAGGGCGCGCTGGAGCCTGTCGATGCATATAAAAAATTTATGGCCTATATCCGTCAGGAAGGAAAACTTGAAATTCCCGATCCGCAATTCGGTGATGTGTTCGGGATCATGGAGCGTTATATCGCCAGCAATAATAATGTGTATCTCGCGCCCGATGATCCGGCGGTGACGGATTATTTCAGCAGCCTGTCACACAGTATCGTTCCATAGCCATGCCGCGCCGCGAACACCGGAAGAATCACCAAAACGGGGGGGGAGCAAGGCTGTTTCAACAGTATCCGAAATAATATATTTCTTCCAGATTTTCGGGATTTCTTTATAAAGCTGCGTGACATTGCTCATTCCTCCGCCCAGAACAATGACATCGGGATCAAAAATATTAATCACGCCGGCAAGACCGCGTGCCAGACGATCCATATAACGTGCCAGCGCCTCCGTGGCATCTTTTTCACCTTTATGGGCTGCGGCGATAATATCATGGGTTGAAAGTTCGGTTCCTGTGACGCGGCGGTAATCATTTTTAAATCCCGGCCCTGAAATCCATGTTTCAAGGCAGCCATGCCGCCCGCAATAACAGAAAGGCCCCGGCCATTCCGCCAGATTTTCATGATCGGTATAATAGGCAAGATTCTGTCCGCTTTCTCCCTCGCCATAGAGAACCCGCCCTGTTCCCTGCGAATCATGTTTACCAAAGAAAGCAGGGATTTTCCCCTTGGCCGGAAGATAGCTTTTCGGATAAGGAAGCGGATTATGCCCCCATTCTCCGCCAATACCGTTGAGTCCGCGCAAAGGCTTGCCATCAATGACAAGGCCGCCGCCGCATCCTGTGCCGATAATAACGCCGAACACGGTATGCTTTCCACTTGCTGCGCCGTCTGTGGCCTCTGAAACGGTAAAGCAGTTGGCATCATTCTGGATGCGCACCGGACGTTCCAGTGCTTCTTCCAGATCCTTGTCCAGCGGCTGGCCATTCAGCATCGTCGAATTGGCATTTTTCACAAGTCCGGTCACTTCCGAAACGGTTCCCGGAATGCCAATCCCGACAGACCCTTCCTGGCCAAGCGTTTCCTCGGCACGCTCCACCAGCATCTTGATATTGCGGACAGTGGCCTGATAATCCCCGCCCTGTGTTGGCACGCGCTGACGGTACAGCTCCTTGCCGTTTTCCTTATGAAGACAGATAATCTCCGTCTTCGTTCCGCCGAGATCTATTCCGATGCGCATGATTATTTTCTATCTGTTAATATTCTATTTTCTTACAGGGTCTAATTTAGAAACATTCATATCTTTATTTGTTATCAGAGATGATCCGGTAAAAATAGGGGTGCTGGCCAGATTTTTGATTATTTCAGGGCTATTGCTTTCCCCAGTCCCTGTTATCGCTCTCACCAATTTTATATCGGGTCATCTTATTGTTTCCTTTGGGAATGATAAGATCTTCATCATATATTTAGATCGGAGCAGGAAGTGTTAGAATGTCTTTACAAAACTTCATAAGTTCTGCCCGTTTCATAGGATAATAGAGGCCATTATGTGTTGCCTGTATTTGTTCGGCTTCATTTTTATCCAATGGCATATTTTCATCCGTAATCTGAATAACGGTCATTCCTGCTGCCATTCCTGCACGAACTCCGGTTTTGCTATCTTCCAGAACCAGACATTCTGCAGGTGTGATTTCAATAAATTCTTCTCCTTGCTCCTGTTTTTTTTGTTTTAGAATTTCATTCACACGGCGTAATGCTTCAAGATAGGGGTCTGGATGAGGTTTTGCTCTGAGGCCTGCGTCTCTTAATGCATCTCTGAATAAGGATGTAATAAAATCCTTTTCTTGATAGCCAGCATAACTCAGACTTGCTGTAGCGTCCCCGGTAACAGAGTTTGAAACAACAGCAACTTCAAGGTTCTTTTCTTTGAAATATTTTATAGATTTATCAACTTCGGGAAGTTTTTTAACTTCGGCAATTCTGTTGATTTTTTCATTCAAACATGCGCGCTCGAAGCTGGAGGCTGTATTAAAAACCTGTTTTAACTCCGGTTTTTCTTTTACAAGCAACTCCCATATTATAGCATCTCCTTGACCGGTAAGAAAATCCCAGTCATTTTTCTGTATGCTATAGCCGCCAATACGCGCTACTGTCTCAATTGCTTTTCTATTGCGTGGTTCACTATCAACAATCGTGCCATCAACATCATATAGTGCCAGTCTATATTGCCGTTCTATTTGCATAAATTGTATCCTTGTTATTGTTAAAGAGATGGACGGAATAAACCATAAAAATAATTTTATGGCTATAAAAATTTATTGTAGTGGGTATTTTTGATATGAATTCAGATTTTATTTTTGTGGCTTACAAAAAAAAGTAATAAAGAGATGATCCATTTTTATTGGATATCTCTTTACAAAAGAGTAAAGTTTGCCCATTCTTAATTATAATCACCATATTTTAAGAAAATAAAAGCATGAAAATTACCTTTGATGTTGATTGTACACCCGCCGAGGCGCGCCAGTTTCTCGGGTTGCCGGATATTGTGCCGTTGCAGGAGCGCATGATGAAAGAACTTGAAGAAAAGATGCTTGAAAATATGCGCACGCTTGATGCCGAAACATTGATGAAAACATGGATGCCACTGGGGCTGGAGAGTCTGGGCGATCTTCAGAAAATGTTCTGGGCGCAGATGGGCGTGAATCCCGCAGGCTCTGCAGCGCCCTTTTCCGGAAAAAGCAGCGGAAAAAAAGAGTGATCAACGAGACAATCTATGCCCTTGCCAGCGGCGCCGGGAAAAGCGGGGTGGCCGTGATTCGCGTTTCTGGCGAAAAGTCACGTGAAACTGTAAAAAATATTTGTGATATCAATGAGATAGAGTCTAGAAAGATTTATTATCGTGCTTTGATCGATCCTGTTTCACGTGAAACAATTGATCGTGGTGTGGTGATTTTCTTTCAAAATCCGAAAAGCTTTACCGGCGAGGATATCGCCGAGTTTCATGTTCATGGCAGTCCTGCAATTATTCGCCAGATGCTGGCGGTTCTGGCGGCGCAATCCGGTTGCCGTCTGGCGCAGCCCGGTGAATTTACCCGCCGTGCCTTTGAAAATGGCAAACTTGACCTGACGGAGGCCGAGGCCATTGCTGATTTGATTAATGCGGAAACAGTTCTGCAAAAATCACAGGCTTTGTCCCAGCTTGAGGGCCATCTTTCCAGAGTTTACGAAAATTGGGCGCAAACGCTGAAAAAAGCTCTTGCGCATCTGGAGGCTGATCTGGAATTTCCCGATGAAGATATGCCGGAGGGTGTGGCTCCTGCCCTTCTGGATACGCTTCAAACCCTTCAAATAGAGATTGCCGCGCATTTGAATGATAATAAGCGCGGGGAACGTCTGCGTGACGGTATCCGCATTGCTGTAATGGGGGCGCCAAACGCTGGAAAGTCTTCATTGGTGAATGCTCTGGCAAAGCGCGATATTGCGATTGTTTCCGAACAGGCCGGCACGACCCGCGATGTGATCGAAGTACATCTTGATCTTGGCGGATATCCCGTTATTCTGGCAGATACGGCGGGATTGCGCCCCGATCAGCTCTCGGGAACGGCGCAGGATGCGATCGAGAGCGAGGGCATCCGCAGGGCGCTGGAGCGTGCGCAGCAGGCGGATATCCGTCTTCTGCTTTTTGATGCGACAGTGCTGCCACAGCAGGATTCCCATACAAAAGCCCTGATCAATGAAAATGCGTTGATTCTTTATAATAAAAAAGATGCCTTTCTGGGGGCGCCGCCGCCCGGAGCATTGATGATTTCGGCCAAATCCGGCGACGGCCTTGATGATTTTCTGGTGATGCTTATCGCGCATATTGAAAAACTGATGGGCAGGCGTGAAACGCCTTCCCTAACCCGCGCCCGCCATCGTGAAGCGCTTGTGGCCTGCCATGAAGCTCTGGGGCGCGCCCTGACCGCGCCTTTACCGGAACTTACCGCCGAAGACACCCGCCTTGCCATCCGCGCCCTCGGTTCTATCACAGGCCATGTTGATGTCGAGGATCTCCTTGATGTCATTTTCCGTGATTTCTGTATCGGAAAATAAAGAAATTTTTCAATTTTCTGGCAATTTCACCTGAATTCAGGCTATATAATGCCCTATGAATAATCACTTTGACATTATTGTTGTGGGCGGTGGTCATGCGGGATGCGAAGCAGCTGCAGCAGCGGCGCGGATGGGCGCAAAAACCGCGCTTTTGACGCACCGGCTGGATACAATTGGCGCGATGTCCTGCAATCCTGCGATTGGCGGGCTGGGCAAAGGTCATCTGGTACGCGAGATTGACGCGCTGGACGGGGTAATGGGGCGTGTAATTGATCAGGCAGGGATTCAGTACCGGATGCTTAATGCCTCCAAAGGCCCCGCTGTGCGCGGTCCCCGGGCGCAGGCGGATCGTAAATTATACAAAAAAGCCATGCAGGATATTCTTTCCGCCTATCCCGATTTGACTCTTGTCGAAGGTGGCGCGGATGATCTGGTTCTGGATCGGAATGGCGCGATTGCGGGGCTAAAAACGCTGGAGGGGAGCGAGTTCCGCTGCAAAGCCGTGGTCTTGACGACAGGAACATTTCTGCGCGGCCTCATTCATCGCGGCGAGGAGAAAATTCCGGCGGGTCGTGTCGGGGAGGCGCCGACAATTGGTCTTGCCAGGACACTGGAACGGCTCGGTTTTCCTCTTGGCAGGTTAAAAACCGGTACGCCGGCACGGCTTGATGGGCGAACCATTAATTGGGCTGTACTGGAAGAACAAAAGGGAGATGATCCGGCACTGCCTTTTTCCTTTATGAATACAAGGATTACTGTACCGCAAATTTCATGCCATATCACCTATACCACTGATATTACTCATAAAATCATTGCCGATAATATCAATCGGGCGCCCATGTATTCGGGGCAGATTTCCGGTATCGGTCCCCGTTACTGCCCTTCAATCGAAGATAAGATCATGCGGTTTCAGGATAAGGAGCGGCACCAGATTTTTCTGGAGCCGGAAGGGCTTGATGACCATACTGTTTATCCGAATGGAATTTCAACGTCACTGCCTGTCGATGTACAGGAAGCTTTTCTGAAAACGATTCCCGGTCTTGAAAATGCGGCTGTTCTGGAGTGGGGTTATGCGATTGAATATGATTATTGTGATCCGCGTGATCTGAAGCAAACGCTGGAATCCCGCCGTATTTCGGGACTTTATCTCGCCGGACAGATTAACGGCACGACAGGGTATGAGGAAGCCGCCGCGCAGGGGTTAATGGCGGGACTTAATGCCGCGATTCAGGCGGGCGGCGAAAATGTTTCACGTGAAACAATTCCCTTTGTACTGGATCGCGCTGAAGCCTATATCGGGGTTCTGATTGATGATCTGGTGACACGCGGTGCGCCGGAACCTTACCGGATGTTTACCAGCCGCGCCGAATATAGATTACGCCTCCGTGCCGATAATGCCGACCAGCGTTTGACAGAAAAGGGGCTGGCGCTTGGCTGTATTTCTGCATCACGGCGCAAGGTTTGGAAAAAAAAATCAGCCGCGCTTGCCGCAATGCGTGACCGTATCCGTACTCTGGAAGCAACGCCAAATGCTCTTGAAAATCAAGGGGTTCATATAAACAAGGATGGTATCCGCCGGAGCGCTTTTACCTTATTGGGGCATGCCGCTATAGACTGGGCAACGCTTTGCCGGATTTGGCCGGAACTGGAGGAATGTGATCCTGTCATCCGCGAGCAGATGGAGTGTGACGCGCTCTATGCCGGTTATATGGAGCGCCATGATGCTGATATTGCCGCCTTTCGCAAGGATGAGGGGCTGCTTCTTCCCGAGAATTTTGATTATAGCCGTGTCGGCAGTCTGTCTAATGAAATCCGGCAAAAGCTGGAGCGTGTCCGGCCTGCAACATTGGGTGCTGCAGGCCGGATCCCCGGTGTCACACCGGCGGCCATGGTGGCGCTTCTGCGTTTTGTGAAACGCGGGGATGAAAGAAAAAATGTTGCCTGATTCTTTGGAGAAAGAAATACAGGAAAAACTGGATCTCTATGAGCAGCTTTTGCGCAAGTGGCAGAAATCCCTTAATCTGGTAAGTAATGCCAGTCTTGAGGATGCACGGGTGCGGCATTTCGAGGATTCCATGCAGCTTGCCGTTTTTATCCCGCAGCAATCTGTTTTGTTTGATATTGGCTCTGGCGCAGGGTTTCCAGGGCTTGTGCTGGCAATGATCCGGCCTGATCTGGCGGTGACCCTGATAGAATCTGATACAAAGAAATGCACATTTTTATCCACTGTTTCACGTGAAACAGTGACTCCTGTAACAATAATAAATCAACGTCTTGAAAATGTTTCACGTGAAACAATCCCCGATATTATCACGGCAAGGGCGCTGGCCTCTCTGGATAAATTACTGGATTATTGCCTCCCCTGGGCGCAGGAAAATCCGGCTTTGACACTGCTTTTTCTCAAGGGGGAAAAGGCAGAGGAGGAAATAAAACTGGCAAAAATACGTTATGAATTCGATGTCCTGTGTTTTCCTGGTAAAACAGGAGACGGTGCTGTTGTCCAGATTAATAATTTGTCCGGAAAATAGGTTTTATACGGTCTTTTAAAGAGTTGTGGCTATTTTATAGTTTCTGTTGATTTTCTCCCGATAAGCCGCCATGATGGAAACGTCCCGGACACTTTAAAATATAGAGTATAATCTCATGACTTATGATGTTCCACCTCATCCTCTTTCCTCCAGAAATGATAGAAAATCGGCTTCTGCGCTCCCGATCTCCCGTATTCCGCGTATTTTTGCGGTTGCAAATCAGAAAGGCGGTGTTGGCAAGACAACAACATCCATTAATCTGGCCACAGCCATGAGTGCTGTGGGAAAAAGAGTTCTTCTGGTCGATCTTGATCCGCAGGGAAATGCCTCGACGGGATTGGGGGTGAAGCGCGCTGATCTTCGTAAAAGTATGTATGATGTCCTGTTCGGTGAAGCGCATGTTCAGGATGTGATCCAGCAGACAAAGGTTCCCGGTCTTTCTGTCGCGCCCTCATCGGTGCATTTGTCCGGCGCGGAAATCGAGTTGGTGACGGCAGAGCGCCGCGAGCATCGTTTGCGCGAAGCGCTGCGTGTGTCGCTTCCTTATGATTATATTATCATGGATTGCCCGCCTTCACTGAATTTATTGACTTTAAACGCGCTGGTGACAGCAGATTCTGTTGTGGTGCCGTTGCAGTGCGAGTTTTACGCGCTGGAGGGGTTGAGTCATCTTGTGAAAACGATTGAGCGCGTCAAAAAACATTATAATCCGGTTCTGGGGATTCATGGTGTTGTTTTGACGATGTATGATAAGCGTAATAATCTGTCCGGTATGGTCGCCAGCGATGTGCGCAGCCATTTCGGGGACAAGGTTTATAAAACCGTTATTCCGCGTAATGTTCGTGTTTCTGAAGCGCCGTCCTACGGGCTTCCGGCGATTGTTTATGATATGGCGTGCCCTGGCGCGCAGGCTTATATCCATTTGGCAGGAGAGATTTTAAAGCGCGAGCGCAGTTTGATGCAAGCCATTGATAGGGCTGCATAAAATTAACATGAGAGAAGGCTTTTCCATGAATGAACGAGATGAAAACGATGTTCCTGATCCCAAAAAACGCGGTCTCGGGCGGGGGCTGAATGCTTTATTCGGGGATGAGGAGGAAGATCTTCCCTCGTCACCTTCCGGAGAAAGCCCGTCTCTTGCGGGAACAAGGCAAATGATGGTCGGCGTTGACCAGCTCGAGGCCGGCTCTTATCAGCCGCGCCGGACATTTACCAAAGAAAGCCTTTCCGAACTTTCCGAATCCATTACTATTTTCGGGGTGTTGCAGCCTTTGATCGTGCGCAAAAAGTCGGGCTTTGACGGGATGTACGAAATTATCGCGGGGGAGCGCCGCTGGCGTGCCGCGCAGCAGGCACAAATCCATGAAGTACCTGTTATTGTTAAAAAACTTTCGGATCAGCAGGCGCTCGAGATTGCCCTGATTGAAAATCTACAGCGCGAGGATCTTAATCCGGTGGAGGAAGCCCAGGGGTATCGCCGTTTGATGGAAGAATTCGGTCATACGCAAGAAAAGGCGGCCAAGGTTCTTGGTAAAAGCCGTAGCCATGTCGCCAATACACTTCGTTTGCTGAATCTGCCGCGCCGCGTATTGGATATGATTACGGACGGGACTCTGAGTGCCGGACATGCCCGGACGCTGATTACGGCCAAAAATCCTGAAGAGCTTGCCGATATGATTGCGAATCAGGGGCTTAGTGTCCGTGATGCTGAAAAATTAACAGCAGAAAAAAGCGGACGGACTGCCACGAAAGCAAAGGCTAGGCCGGAAAAAGATGTGAATACGATCGCACTGGAGGAAGAGCTTGCGAATAGTCTTGGTATGAAGGTTCTTATTGATATGCATAAGGATGGTCAGGGGGGGCGGAGCGGCTCTTTAAAAGTAAGTTTCAAGACTCTGGATGATCTGGACGATCTTTTGCGACGATTGTCACATCGCGGGTAGAGCGGATAGGTATTGTCAGGCAATTGACGGCGTACCCTAAAATAAGTAGGTTTTTAACAGACGTAATTTTTTGAAATGAATTCTATCTAAAACAAGGGAGATGATATTATGAGTCAAGCGGCTGAAAAACTGGATGTACCCATGGAAATTTTTGAACCTTCCGCCGATATTGCTAAAAATGCGCATGTCAATGCGGCGCAATATGAGACGCTTTATAGGCGCTCGGTCTCTGATCCTGAAGGATTCTGGGGAGAAATGGCCAAACGGCTTGACTGGTTTAAAACACCAACCATTATCAAGAATACAAATTTTAAAGCCGATGAACTATCCATCAAATGGTATGAGGACGGCGTTTTAAACGCGGCCTATAACTGTATTGACCGCCATTTACCGTCACGTGCCAACCAGACGGCGATTATCTGGGAGGGTGATGATCCTTCTATTGATAAAAAAATTACCTATAGCGAGCTTAAAGATGAAGTCAGCCGCCTTGCCAATGCCCTGAAGGCGCGTGGCGTTAAAAAAGGGGATCGTGTAACAATTTATATGCCGATGGTTCCCGAGGCCGCTTTTGCAATGCTGGCCTGCGCCCGTATTGGTGCTGTGCATTCTGTTGTTTTTGGTGGTTTTTCTCCGGAATCTCTAAAAGGGCGCATTCAGGATTGTGAATCCGAGGTTATTATTACAGCCGATGAAGGTGTTCGTGGTGGTAAAATGATACCCCTTAAGCGTAATGTGGATGAGGCTCTGAAATCCTGTCCTGATGTTAAAACTGTTCTGGTGCTGGAACATACGGGCGGCTCTATAAATTGGGATGAATCACGGGATGTCTGGTGGCATGAGCTGGTGGACGAGCAGAGTAGCGAATGTCCCTGCGCGGAAATGAATGCGGAAGACCCGCTGTTTATTCTTTATACGTCAGGTTCCACCGGAAAGCCGAAAGGGGTTCTCCATACAACAGGCGGTTATCTGGTTTATACGGCGATGACCCATGAACTGGTTTTTGATTATAAAGACGGAGAAATTTACTGGTGTACGGCGGATGTGGGCTGGGTGACGGGGCATTCTTATATTCTTTATGGCCCGCTTGCCAATGGCGCAACAACACTGATGTTTGAAGGTGTTCCGAATTATCCGGATTATTCGCGCTTCTGGCAGGTTGTAGATAAGCATAAGGTCAATATTTTCTATACCGCACCGACAGCTATCCGGGCCTTGTTGCAGCAGGGAAACGACCCTGTTCTTGCGACGGATCGCCGTTCTCTGAGAGTTCTCGGGAGTGTTGGCGAACCGATTAATCACGAGGCATGGCTGTGGTATCAGAAAGTTGTGGGGCAGGAGCGCTGCCCTGTTGTGGATACATGGTGGCAGACAGAAACGGGCGGAATTCTGATTTCTCCACTTCCCGGGGCGACGGCGACAAAGCCCGGGAGCGCGACAAAACCGTTTTTCGGGGTTCAGCCTGCGATTGTCGATACTGACGGGAAAGTTCTGGAAGGCGCTTGTGAGGGGGCGCTTGTGCTGCTTGATAGCTGGCCGGGGCAGATGCGCACGGTTTACAGGGATCACAACCGTTTTGCCATGACCTATTTTACCCATTTTCCGGGAATGTATTTTACAGGAGATGGCTGCCGCCGTGATAAGGATGGCTATTACTGGATTACCGGACGGATTGATGATGTGATTAATGTGTCCGGTCATCGTCTGGGAACGGCGGAGATTGAAAGCGCGATTAATGAGCATGCGCTTGTGGCCGAGAGTGCTGTTGTCGGATTTCCTCATGATATTAAGGGACAGGGTATTTATGCTTATGTCATTCTCAATCATGGCGTACAGGCGGACGAAACGCTTCGCAAGGAGATTGTTGCGACAGTGCGCCGGATTATTGGCCCGATTGCAACGCCGGATTCGATCCAGTTTACCGCCGGATTGCCAAAAACACGTTCCGGAAAAATCATGCGCCGGATTCTGCGAAAAATTGCCGCGCATGAGGAGAGTACGATTGGTGATACGTCAACACTTGCCGAACCTTCGATTGTCGAGAGCCTGATAAAAAACAGGGTTTAAGCTGCTTACGGTTATAAAGTCTGGACTTGCCCGGGTTCATAGGCCATTCTGGCTTTTATGGAACGATTGGCAGTACAGATGAACGAATCAGATCACAACGCTCAGGAGAGCGGAAATGACGAGCTTTATCTCGTCGATGGCTCCGGCTTTATCTTTCGGGCTTATTACGCAATGGCGTATAATCGCAGTGGCCCTGCGATGACCAATCCCAAAGGCGAGCCGGTAAGCGCTGTGTTCGTGTTTGTCAATATGCTGCTAAAATTGCTTAATGACTATCACGCGCCTTATATGGCGGTGATTTTTGATGCGGCGCGGGTCAATTTCCGGAATGATATTTATCCTGCCTATAAAGCCAACCGCGACGAGACACCGGAAGATCTGATCCCGCAATTTCCTTTAGTACACGCTGCAACGGCGGCTTTTGATATCCCCGCTATCCAGCTCGAGGGCTTTGAGGCCGATGATCTGATTGCGGCCTATACCAGGCTTGCCAGAGCGCAGGGCAAAAAAGTGGTGATTGTGTCTTCTGACAAGGATCTGATGCAGCTTGTTGATGAAGATGTCCGGATGCTGGATCCGATGAAGGGGCACTTTATCGGGGTTGCCGAGGTCATGGAAAAATTTGGCGTGATGCCGGACAGGGTTGTTGATGTGCAGGCGCTGGCCGGTGATGCAACCGATAATGTTCCTGGCGTGCCGGGTATTGGTATAAAAACGGCAGCGCAGCTTATCAATGAATATGGCAGCCTTGAAGCGTTGCTGGCGCGTGCCCACGAGATTAAACAACCCAAAAGACGGGCGGCTCTGGTTGACAATGCGGAGCTGGCGCGTATTTCTAAAAGGCTTGTTCGCCTTGACGAGAATGCGCCTGTACCTGTGGCACTGGAGGATCTGAAAACCCATGATCCTGAAAGACCCGCCTTAAGGATGTTTTTGCAGGAGCAGGGATTTAAATCCATTTTGACGCGGTTGGGGATGGGGGGCGCTGTGGCTTCTTCTGTTTTAACGACCGGGGAGAAAGAAGGTGAAGCCAAAGGATCTGAAGAAGCCCGGGAACCTGATTTCCCTCCCGCATCAATGAATCGATATATCCTGATTAATAGAATTGATATTCTCAAGCAATGGATAGACAGGGCTTATGAAACAGGTTTTCTGGCGATTGATACCGAGACAACCGGTTTGACACCTGCCAAAGCCACGCTTGTCGGGATTTGCCTGAGTGCTGAAATTGGCGAAGGCGCTTATATTCCGCTCGGTCATAAGGAGAAAATTGATCTGCTGGGCGGTGATGCGGGTGATCTGGAACAATTACCGCTGGACGAGGTTCTTGCGCTTTTAAAACCTGTGCTGGAAGATGACAGCGTTCTGAAAATCGGGCACAACATGAAATATGACTGGCAGATGCTGGCAAAACACGGCATTCACATGCATCCCTGTGACGATACGATGCTGTTGTCTTATGTGCTGGATGGTACTGAACACGGTCATGGGATGGACGCCCTGTCAGAGCTGTTCTGTGGCCATACACCGATCAAATATGAAGATGTGGCCGGAAAAGGCAAGAATGCCGTTACTTTTGACTATGTGCCGCTGGAAAAGGCGCTGGACTATGCTGCCGAGGATGCGGAAATTACGCTGCGGCTGCATAAAATTCTGAAATCCCGATTGGCGCAGGAAAAGATGACCGCTGTTTACGAGGATATCGAGCGTCCCCTGATTCCGGTGATCGCCGAAATGGAGCTGGCGGGAATCAGGGTGGATGCTGCATTTTTGAAAAATATGAGCAGCGAGTTCGGAAAAAAGCTGGCGTTGCTTGAAGAGGAGATTCACAAGCTGGCCGGACATAAGTTTAATGTGGCGTCCCCAAAACAGATGGGAGAGGTTCTGTTCGGAGAGCTGGGCATTGATGGTGGCAAAAAAACCAAAACGGGGGATTGGTCAACGGCTGTGGATGTGCTGGAAAAACTTTCAGCACAAGGTCATGAAATTGTTGATAAAATTCTGGAGTGGCGGCAGCTCTCAAAGCTTAAATCAACCTATACCGATGCGCTTCCCGAGCAGATCAATCCGGCAACAGGGCGGATTCATACAAGCTATCATATGACAGGAACCTCCACCGGGCGGCTGGCTTCCTCCGATCCAAATTTGCAGAATATTCCGATCCGCTCCGAAGAAGGCCGGAAAATCAGGGAGGCTTTTATTGCCGAAGAAGGGCATGTTTTGCTTTCGGTTGATTATTCGCAGGTTGAACTGCGTCTGGTGGCAGAGCTTGCCGGTGTGAAAGCACTCCAGAAGGCATTTCGCGAGGGTGTGGATATTCATGCGCTGACAGCCGCGCAGGTCTTCGGAGTGCCGCTTGACGCGGTAACACCGGAATTGCGGCGTCAGGCCAAAGCGGTTAATTTCGGGATTATTTACGGTATTTCCGGCTGGGGGCTGGCCAAACAGCTTGGCTGTAGTCCGGGAGAGGCCAGCGAGTTTATCCGCCGTTATCTGGCAAAATTCAGTGAAATTCAGGCTTATATGGAAGCCAGAAAGGAAGAGGCGCGGCAATATGGTTTTGTCCGGACGCTTTATGGCCGCAAATGTACGATTCCCAATATTCAGAACAAAATGCCCCATATCCGGAACGGGGCAGAGCGGCAGGCCATTAATGCGCCTTTGCAGGGAACCGCTGCGGATATTCTCAAACGTGCCATGGCACGGATGCCAGGGGCTTTGAAGGAAGCGGGCCTGAGCGCCAGAATGCTCTTGCAGGTGCATGACGAGCTGATTTTTGAAGTGCCGGAACATGAACTTGAAAAAACATCTGCCCTTGTCCGTGCGGTCATGGAGACTGTAGCGGCTTTGGAGGTGCCTTTAATCGCAGAAGCCGGATCCGGCAAAAACTGGGCGCAGGCGCATTAGAGATTTTTATTGAATCTGCCTCTTTAATCTATCCATGCAATACGCAGGATATTTGTCGATCCGGGCGTTCCAAAAGGAACGCCTGCGGTGAGAACAAAACGGTCTCCCTTTTTCGCCAGTTTATATTTTAACGCCATTTCTGCTGCCTTTTTTACCGCGCTGCCGGTATCGGTGACATCGGTAACATGGACAGCATGAACGCCATAAGACAGGCATAAACGCCGCGCCACCTCATTATTCTGGGTCAGGCACAGGATAGGCCGCGCCGGACGTTGCCGCGCCATTCGCAGGGTTGTTGAGCCTGATGTTGTGAAATTGACAATACAGGATGCATTGATATCGCGTGCTACATGATAGGCCGCCACGGTCAGGGCATCCGAAGAATCGGATTCGGTGATCAGATGATCGCCTTCTATAATACGCCGATACACAGGATCCTGTTCTGTACTGGCACAAATACGATCCATAATCGAAACAGCCTCAAGAGGATAGTGACCGGCGGCCGTTTCCGCCGATAACATGACAGCATCCGCGCCATCATAAACGGCTGTGGCAACATCTGAAGCCTCCGCCCGTGTTGGCGAAGGATTTTCAATCATTGATTCCAGCATCTGCGTTGCCACAATAATAGGCTTTCCGGCGTGGCGGACACGGCGGACAATGCGTTTTTGCACAGCGGGAACATCTTCGGGCGGTATTTCTACACCCAGATCACCCCGTGCCAGCATAATACCATCGACAAAATCCATGATTTCATCAAACCGCTCCAGTGCTGCCGGCTTTTCAATTTTGGCCATTAATGCCGCACGGCCTGCAATCAGTTTCTTTGCTTCGGCGACATCTTCGGGGCGCTGGACAAAGCTCAGCGCCACCCAGTCAACTCCCATATCAAGCGCGGCTTTCAAGTCCTTGCGGTCTTTGGAGGTCATCGCCGGAATGGGAAGCATGATACCGGGGATGTTGACTCCTTTATTATTGGATAGTCTGGTTCCGGCTGTGACTTTTGCGTCCAGATACTCTTTGCCTTTTTCTGTACTGCCTCCTGTAATCTCCATCCGTACCTTGCCGTCATCCATAAAGATATGATCGCCCTTTTTCAGGGCATGGATAATTTCGGGATGGGGAAGATGGACACGCGTTTGATCACCGGGCTCTGTATCAAGATCAAAGCGGAATTTCATATTTTTTTTCAGCTCGATCGCGCCATCCCTAAAGATCCCGACTCTTAATTTGGGTCCCTGCAGATCGGCAAGAGCGCAAACGGGCATGGAAAATTCCTGTTCCAGATTTCTGATGATGTCCAGATTGCGCTTATGATCTTCATGGCTGCCATGCGAAAAGTTCAGGCGGAAGACATCAACACCCGCAAGAAATAGTTTCCGGATCATTTCTGGCGTACGGGACGTAGGACCAAGAGTGGCAACAATTTTTGTTTGCCGGTTTCGTAGTATGGTTCTGGAGGGTTTTGCTGTCATCTCAAGAGAACTTTCCTGTTTCGTATCCAAAGAATATAAAGACTATAGCAGAAAATTATGCTTTGGCCATGCATTGCCTGACTTACGCAAAAAACTAGAACCGGCCGCGATGAAGCCTGCGCCTTTTGTGAAAGATTGCTGGTGCGGCTCCGGCAGTACGGCGGGGACTATAAAGCGTGTCCATAGAAATTACAGCCTGAATAAGCAATCCCACACGCGTAAAGAAGCTGGTCATTTGCGCGCAGCGGTGACGGAATTCCTTATAAAGAACGCCGCTATCCTTGCTGCCGCCCTGTTGTTTCAGTTTTTTAAGACGGGCGGCTGTTTTGCTGTTATAGAGCCCTTTTTGCTCGAAAAGACTGTACGCATCAGCCGCAAGAGCTTCAGACCACTGGTAGCCGTAAAATGACATTTCATAGCCTCCGCCGAAAATATGGCTGAAACTCGGGGAAATCATCTCGCCATATTGCGGTGACCACATGAAATCCTTCAGGACGCGTTTTTCAAAAGAGGCGACATTCTTGACTTTTCCGGCATTGGTTTCTGCCCATGCCAGATCAAGCCAGCCGCGACGGACATAGGCCATAACTCTACTGGCAGACATAAATACACGGCTTTCACGCAGTTTTTCTTTAATTTCATCCGGAAGTGTCTCGCCTGTCCGGTAATGGCGTGCCAAACGATCCAGTACCTCCGGTTCAAATGTCCAGTTTTCCTCGATTTGTGATGGAAATTCGAGGAAATCATGCTCGACATTGGTTCCGGCCTGACTTTGATAGCGAACTTTACTGAGAATATCATGGGTCGCATGTCCCATTTCATGGAACAGGGTCTGGATGTCGTCATGGCATAAAAGCGCTGGCGCATTCCGTGTCGGCTTTGAAAGCTTCATAACAATAATATTGACAGATTTGCACAATTTTCCCTGAAAAAGACCCTGACTGACAATCGGAACACTCCATGCCGTGCCAGCGGGTTTTTGATCCCGGGCAAATAAATCAAGGAATAAAACACCCATATGAGTGCCTGTTCGGGCATTAGTGACCTGAAACGCACGTACGTCCTTATGATAGACAGGATATTGGTCTGTTTCAATGAAATGCAGCCCATATAATTTTTTAAAATGCTCGAATGTACCTTTGAGAACAGTTTCCATTTCGAAATAGGGACGCAACTCTTCATTATCAAATCCCAGTATTTTCTTTTTCAAGCGCTCTTTTATGTAAGGCACATCCCAGGGCTGGAGATTTTTAATCCTGTACGTGTCATTTGCAAAATCTTTTAATTCCGCCATTTCTTTTTTGGCCTGTGGCAGAGCGATACGGCGCAGTAATTTAAGGAATTTTCCAACAGTGCCGGGTTTTAGCGCCATATGGGAACCGAGTTCCATGTCTGCCATTGAGCGGTAGCCGAGGATTCGTGCCCTTTTTTGATAAAGACGGTTAAGCGCAATAATTGTTTCACAGTTATTGTAGCGGCCTTTTGTGGCGCGTGTATGATAGGCACGGTACAGACGTTCCCGCGCTGTACGTTTATGGACGGATTCAATAAAAACGGCGTAGGTTTCCTCGTCCAGCGCAAACGCCCATTTCCCTTTATGGCCGTTTTCCTGTGCCTTGGTTGCAGCTTGTGTCCGCGCAAAGGCAGGCAGACCGTCAAGATCTTTGGGACGAGAGAAAACAACAAGCGTTTCGGTTTCGGCGCGTACCATGTTTTTCTGGCTGGTGATTTCCAGATCTGCAATCTGTTCCTGTAATTTATAGAACAGATCTTTATTCTGGTCTGAAAGTTTAATGCCGGAGTCGATGAACCCGTTCTCATAGGATTCGTGCAAATATTTTTGTGCACGGGTCAATTTGGTGTAACGGGCAGACTCTCGAACGGCAAGCAATCGCTGGTAGATTTTATCACTTCCGAATAATTTTTTATAATAATCGTGATATTGTCCGGAAATTTCGCGATAAAGCATTTCATACCGGATTTCTTCGTTTTTATTTCGCGGGATGATATTAAACAGAATTCCGGCAAAATAGCGTGCCAGTTCATCGCTATTTTCAAGCGCTTCGACCGTATTGATAAAACCCGGCTGGCGGTTGTTATCTATAATTTTCTGTAGATTTTCGTGTGCCAGATTCAGGGCATACTCAAATGCCGGAAGGACATGGCAGGGCTTTATCCTGTCCCAGGCAGGGACAAAATGAGTTTTTTCATAAAAATGAAAAAACGGGTTGCTTTTCAAGTGTTCGGGAGGAACCCCCAAATCCTTCATACCATATCTTCCCTATTTTCAAGTAATAACCAGTTATAGCCTTCAAGAGGCCTGACAGGCAAGACTCTTTTTATTTTGACATAATATTATCTTTGTTGCGTGTTTATTCGAAGGTTCCCGCTATAAAACGGATTTTTAGAATAAAATTATAAAATATCGCGTGCCGCAAATAGCGAAGATCATTGAGTCTTGAGGAAAAATATTCTACCGTTGCCAGTAATATTTGAATAAGGTAAAAAGATGGATGCAAATGTAAAAAAACCGGAACAGGGAACCTTGAATATCAAGAGTTTTTCTTTTGTTGACTATTTTCTGGATCCTTGCGCAGATCTTGGTCATACCATATTGCATCTGCTGGCATCTATCGGAAGACTGACGCTTTTTATTTTCCGTTCTGTGATGCATGTATTTTTGCCCCCTTTTTTTCCGCGCCTCATCACAAGACAGATTATTGATATCGGTTATTATTCTCTTCCCGTTGTCGGGATGACCGCCCTGTTTACAGGGATGGTTCTGGCATTGCAGAGTTATACCGGCTTTTCCCGTTTTAATGCGGAAAGCGCGGTGGCGGCTGTTGTCGTTCTTTCTGTGACAAGGGAGCTTGCGCCTGTACTGGCCGGATTGATGGTTGCCGGAAGAGTTGGTGCGTCGATTGCTGCGGAAATAGGCACAATGCGCGTAACCGAGCAGATTGACGCGCTGACGACTTTGTCGGTCAACCCTTATAAATATCTGATCGCGCCGCGTCTTATTGCCGGCACGCTGATGCTACCGGTTCTTGTTCTGGTCGGTGATATTATCGGTGTTTTTGGCGGTTATCTGGTAAGTATTTATAATCTGGGATTTTCACCTGCCAATTATCTGACACAGACATGGGATATACTGGAAAATATTGATGTTATCTCCGGCCTTGTCAAAGCAGCGGTTTTTGGTTTTATTGTGGCGGTAATGGGATGTTATAACGGATTTCACTCCGGACGCGGGGCGCAGGGTGTCGGGACGGCAACCACTTATGCCGTTGTATCATCTTCAATTTTAATTCTGATTTTCAATTATATTCTCACGCAGGTCTTTTTCTCATGACGGATATAAAGCTCCATCTCAGCAATGTTAAAAAATCATTTGGCAGTAATATTGTCCTGAATGGCATTGATCTCCGGATTCCAAAAGGAAAGTCCCTTGTTGTGATCGGGGGGTCAGGTACAGGGAAGTCGGTGATGCTTAAATGTGTTCTGGGACTGATCACACCTGATGAGGGATCTATTCAGGTTGATGGACAGGAGACACTCGGCCTTGGTGTCCGCGAGCGCGATAAATTAATGCGCAAATTCGGGATGTTATTTCAGGGGGGCGCTTTATTTGACTCTCTGAAAATCTGGGAAAATATTGCTTTTGGTTTGATTCAGGGACGCGGATTTGACCGTAAGGCAGCAAAAAAAGTTGCTCTGGAAAAACTGGTGGCAGTGGGTCTGAAAGAAGAGGTTTGCGATCTGTTTCCTGCGGAACTGTCTGGCGGGATGCAAAAACGTGTCAGTCTTGCCCGCGCTATTGCGACGGATCCTGAAATTATTTTCTTTGACGAACCAACAACCGGCCTTGATCCGATTATGGCGGATGTCATTAACGAGCTTATTAAAAGTATTGTTGTAAAAATGGGGGCAACGGCTTTGTCAATTACCCATGATATGGCCAGCGCTCGCAAGATTGCCGATCATATTGCGATGATTTATCAGGGCAAGATCGTCTGGCATGGCCCGGTGGAAGATCTTGATCAGTCAGGAAACGAGTATGTTGACCAGTTTATCCATGGCCGTGCCGAGGGTCCCATTACCGATGATCTGAAATCGGTTCGCAGCGCAGCTTGAGAGCAGGAAAGGTTTCCGGGACAGGAAATGGCCATAGAAGCTTAAATAAAAATTTGTGATTATTCCTTTGGCATCAGTGCCAGCGCTTACGGTGAATTATACGCCTTTTGCCGACAAGGATAAGTTTGATCAAATCCTTGAATCTATATAAATTCATGTGCATTTGTATTTTTTTATGATTAAAAAGAAGATATGGCGCCTACAATTTTAAAAAACAGATCTCTGGAGGACGAGGAAAAAATCTCGTGGCTTCAGTTAATTCGTACCGAAAATGTCGGGCCGATTACTTTTTTCAATTTCATGGACTATTACGGCTCTGCCGATAAGGCTTTGGCGGCCATTCCCGAACTGGCCAAACGCGGCGGACGGAAAAAGCCCCTTATTATTCCGCCCCGTCCTTTCGTAGAAAAAGAATATGAAGCTGTGCGCCGGCAGGGCGGGGATATTATTACCGCCTGTGATCCTGTCTATCCGCTGGCGCTGTCGGCGCTTGAGGATGCGCCGCCCGTGATAACGGTTTTTGGCAATCCTGCTTTAATGCAGAAACCCTGTATCGGGATTGTCGGAGCGCGGAATGCGTCGCTTAATGGCCGGAAATTTGCCCATAAACTTGCGGCGGATCTTGGTATGGCCGGACAGATTGTTGTATCCGGTCTGGCACGGGGGATTGATACCGCCGCGCATGAAGGAGCGCTGGCGCAGGGAACAATCGCTGTCGTCGCAGGCGGCATTGATGTTGTTTACCCCTCCGAAAACCAGAATTTATACAACCGGATTAAAGAGCAGGGACTGATTATTGCCGAAAATCCCCTTGGTGCCGCCCCCCGCGCACAGGATTTTCCGCGCCGGAACCGTATTGTTTCCGGGCTTTCTCAGGGCATCATTGTTGTAGAGGCCACCTTACGTTCCGGCTCGCTGATTACTGCCCGTCTTGCCGGAGAGCAGGGACGTGATGTCTATGCTGTTCCCGGTCATCCTCTGGATCCCCGCGCCAGTGGTCCGAATGCTTTGATCCGTGATGGCGCGACCCTGATCAGAAGTGCGGAGGACGTACTGGAGAATGTAAATCATTTCACCGGAAACGGCCTTTCGGATTCAGGATACTCCCGTTTTGAACCTTCTTTTGATCCGGCCAATGATGTTCCCGCCAGCCAGAGTTTTGATGAAGCGCGGGACATCATTATAAATAATCTGTCTTATGCGCCTTGCGAGATCAATGAAATCATCCGCCATACGGGTTTAAGCACGGCTCTCGCGCAAACCGTCCTGATGGAATTGGAACTGGCCGGACGGATTCAGCGTTTGCCCGGGAACCGGGTCATGCTGCTGGAGGAATGACAGTCATTTCCAGGTCTGAACAGGTTCATTATAATAGGTTGAAACTATATTACGGTAATGTAATATAGTTTTTTATTATGCCAATAAAAATCAAGCAACTTGACGGGATGCTTTTTCCATGTCAATTCCTTAAGAGAATAAACTGATTCGGAAGGAAATTTTTTTGAGTGCGCCGAACCTTGTGATTGTGGAATCGCCTGCCAAGGCCAAGACAATCAATAAATATCTTGGCACCGAATATGAGGTTATTGCCTCCTATGGCCATATTCGCGACTTGCCGCCCAAGGATGGATCGGTATTGCCGGATGATGACTTTGCCATGTGCTGGCAGGCAGGGGATCGGGCGGCCAAGCCAATCCGCGATATTAAAAATGCCGTCAAAAAGGCCAAAGCCATTTATCTGGCAACGGACCCTGACAGGGAAGGGGAGGCCATTTCATGGCATATAAAGGAATTGCTGGCCGAAGACCATTTGATTGAAGACCGGAAAGTTTTTCGCGTGACCTTTAACGAGATCACCAAAAAGGCCGTGCAGGATGCTTTTGCCAATGCCCGTGATCTTGATAATAATCTGGTGGATGCCTACCTTGCCCGCCGCGCCCTTGATTATCTGGTCGGGTTTAATATTTCGCCCGTTCTTTGGCGCAAGCTTCCCGGGTCACGCTCGGCAGGGCGCGTGCAGTCTGTAGCACTGCGTCTGATCTGCGAACGCGAAACCGAGATAGAAAAGTTCAGAGCCGATGAATACTGGTCTATCGAAGCGCGGCTTAAAAACGTGGACGGGATTCCCTTTACTGCACGATTAACGCACCTTGCCGGAAACAAACTGGAAAAACTGGATATCAAAAATGCAGAGACGGCCAGCAATGCTGTAGCGCGAATCCGGAATAAATCCTTAAGCGTCCAGAAAGTCGAAAAGAAACAGCAGCGCCGCAATTCGCCGCCACCTTTTATTACTTCGACCTTGCAACAGGATGCCGCACGGCGTTTATATTTCACAGCTTCGCAGACCATGCGTACCGCGCAAAAACTTTATGAAGGAATGGAAATCGGCGGCGAGCAGGTTGGCCTGATTACCTATATGAGAACAGACGGCACGACATTATCTGAAGATGCCGTCAACCAGTCCCGCGACCTGATTAAAAAGAATTACGGTGATAAATATTTGCCCGATGCCCCGCGCCTTTATAAATCAAAAGCAAAAAATGCGCAGGAAGCACATGAAGCCATTCGCCCGACCGATCTAACCCGTACACCCGAACAAATGGCAAAATTTCTGGATGACCAGCAAGCGCGGCTTTACGAGCTGATCTGGAAACGCACCATGGCCTCGCAAATGGAAAATGCCATCCTTGATCAGGTACGCGCCGATATTTCAGATGGTACGGATGATGTCATTCTTCGCGCCACAGGCTCGGTCATTGCTTTTGACGGTTTTCTAACGCTTTATGAAGAAAATGACAGCGATGATGAAAAAGAGGAAAAAGAAGAGGAAAAACGCCTGCCGCTCTTACAGGAAGGCGATGCCACCAAACTGGTTGATGTGGATTCAGCGCAGCATTTTACCCAGCCGCCACCGCGTTATTCCGAAGCCTCTCTGGTTAAAAAACTTGAAGAGCTTGGCATTGGTCGTCCGTCAACCTACGCCTCGATCATGCAGGTGCTGAAAGACCGTAACTATGTCACGCTGGATAAGAGACGGTTTATTCCCGAAGATCGCGGACGGATCGTCACCACATTCCTGATGAAATTTTTTACCCGCTATGTGGATTATGATTTTACGGCTGAACTGGAAGAAGAGCTTGATATCATTGCCAATGGCGATCTTTTCTGGAAGGAGGCATTGCGTCTGTTCTGGACTGATTTTTCCAAAGCGATTGCCGGAACAAAAGATCTGACTATTACCGAAGTGATTGACCATCTGAATGAAGAGCTTGGCCCCCATTTCTTTCCCAAAGATGAAAAAGGAAATATGACCCGGGTCTGCGCAGCATGCGGGGAGGGGCAGTTATCCTTGAAGCTTGGAAAATTTGGTGCTTTTATCGGCTGCTCCAATTACCCTGACTGCAAATTCACGCGGCCTCTGGTGGTCAAGGACGAGGACGGGAATCCTGATGATCCTGATGCAGCGCGGCTGAGTAACGAGCCGAAAGAACTGGGCATTGATCCGAAAACGGGAAGAACCGTGTCTCTGCGGCGGGGGCCTTATGGTCCTTATGTCCAGATTGATCCGCCGCCGGAATCAGAAGACAAACCGGAACTCAAAGAAGAAGAAAAACTTGTCAAAGAAACAAAGGGCAAAGACAAGAAAAAGACAAAGGCCAAGGCGAAAGCAAAACCAAAGGACAAACCCAAACGTCAGGGATTGCCGCGTGGTACGAATATTGCCGATATTGATCTGGCAGCGGCTCTTAAATTACTGGAACTGCCGCGTGAGATCGGCGCTCATCCCGAAACCGGAAAAATGATTACGGCCGGAATCGGACGTTTTGGTCCTTTCCTGAAACATGATAATGTTTTTTCATCATTGCCCAAAGATGATGATGTCCTGCAGGTCGGTATCAACCGTGCGGTTGTTGTGATTGCCGAAGCGATAGAAAAGCGTGCGGCGCGGGAAGCGGCAAAAACGGCCAAGAGTGCTGAAAAATCGGATATAAAAACACCTGTCAAAAAGAAAAGTGCCGCGAAAAAAACAACCCTAAAAAAAGTTTCTGCTAAAAAAACAGCAACGAAATCCTGAAAATTATAGTAATTTTAATTTAGAAATAGTCACTTTTTAAAGCACGTCATCACACGCTTTATGCGTGTGATCCATATAAATCAATAGATTACACGGACAAGCCGTGTAATGGCGGTATAGGGTAAATGTCTTATTCTTAACTTAAATTACTATATCACTTAAGAAGGCGCGTGAGTGTGCGTGTTTACAGGTTCAGGATTTTTATTCAGATCCGGTGTTTCAGGAGCCGATCCTGTCGCTTCTTGCCCGAACACAGAGTGAAGGACGCGTTGCACTCTTCCGGGCGGGACAAAAGGCTCTCCCGTTTTTGAGGCTTCTTCTCTTTGAATTTCTTGCAGTGATTGACCTTTTTCACACACCAGGCTTTTGCCCAATTTTTTATGGCCTTCTTTAAGAGAGAGTCTGTCACTGTGTTCTATCTGGCGCATTTGTGCTTCATATCGTCTGTTATGTGCCCATTTACTCATGGCACCGGTACACCAGACAGGCGGCTCTTTCGGAAGAATCATATGGACACGGACATTGGCCTTGTCCCCCAGAGTTTTTTGTAAAAAAGCATCCGTTTGCAGCATTGTCCGCACCCGGCTTGCGAGTTGGGAATCAAGCCTGCCATTTTTGATAAAAAGAAGACTGGTCATTTTTTTATTCAGGATCGCATCCAGCAGCAGCACTTTTAACTGACGGTCTTCAATTTGTTTCACACCGCCCTGACCACGGGGGCCTTTTCCCCTGATCGCCAGATAATCACCGCAATCCCTGATCCGGTAATAACCGATATTTTTAACAGTGAAATTTTGATCCAGAGGGCTGGCTGTGTCTCCACTTGATTCCGGAGCAACGTCTTTGCCATCAGCGTTCTGATTCTCTTTCCCGTGATCTTTTTTACGATCATCTTCTTCGGCAAGCTCCTTTAAAATATTGCGGTAACGGTTGGTACGCGCTTTGGCTTCTTCTTCTGTTTCTTCGGCAGGATCTATCGCGCCGGTCACGGCTACTTCACTTTTATCTTGCTGATCGGGATGTCTCAGAATAGTGCTGTCATCCTGTGCGGCCTCATGGTTGAAGCTGTGTCTGGGCTCTTTTTTTGCAGTCCTGTAAAGATCGCCAATATCCTGCGAAAGCTTGTCGCGTGTGGCCTGATCCATCCCTGCTTTGTCAAAAAAATGTTTTTTGTCCTGCGGCATCAACCCTTCCCAGATTTTGCCAAAGGTGCCTTTTTGATCAAGCAGGGCACTATGGGGGTCTTTTTCTTTTTCAAGCTCCTGCCGGATGGCATCCTTGAAAGAAGGGGGCAAAAGGGTTTCTATTGATTCAAGAAGATTTTTTTCTAACGACCGACCTTCCATTCTCTTCTCCGTTCCCTTTAAATTGACCATAATCATACTAACGTCAATTGTTAAACAAATTATTAATAATTTATCAGGATCAAGCTCGCTGCATGACAAAAATTATGCTTTTTCTCTTTTCTTTCTCTGCTCCCGATAAATATTTTCTGTTACTATACTCTCCGAGTCGTAACTCTTTTTTCTTCCAGAACCCTCAGGGAAATTTTTCATGACAAATAAAATAGCAATTACAGTAGCACGCGGGGATGGAATCGGTCCCGAGATCATGGATTCGACATTGCAAATTCTGGAAGGAGCCGGTGCCGCGCTTGACATCGAGGAAATCAGGGTTGGAAAGGATGTTTATGAAAGTGGCGTGAAAAGTGGCATACCGGAGGATGCCTGGGCTTCCCTGCGCCGGACGAAAGTTTTTCTCAAAGCGCCGATTACCACGCCGCAAGGCGGAGGGTACAAAAGTCTGAATGTAACAATCCGCAAGACGCTGGGTTTATTTGCCAATGTGCGTCCCTGTATTTCCTATGCGCCTTATGTGGAAACAAAACATCCTAATATGGATATCGTGATTGTCCGCGAGAATGAAGAGGATCTTTATGGCGGGATCGAGTATCGCGAAAGCCCGGAAGTTATGGCCTCGATCAAGCTGATCTCCCGCCCGGGAACCGAGCGTATTGTGCGCTATGGTTTTGAATTTGCCAAAGCCTATGGCCGTAAAAAAGTCACCTGTATGACCAAGGACAACATTATGAAGCTGACCGACGGGCTGTTTCATAAAATATTTGACGAAATCGGCAAGGAGTATCCGGAGATCGAGCAGAACCATATGATTATCGACATTGGCGCGGCCAAGGTAGCCTCTGCGCCGCATTTATTTGATGTCATTGTCATGCCCAATCTTTACGGGGATATCGTATCCGATATTGCCGCCGAGATTACAGGCTCGGTCGGGCTGGGCGGTTCCAGCAATATTGGCGAGCATGTGGCAATGTTTGAAGCCATTCACGGCAGCGCGCCGGATATTGCAGGGCGCGGCATTGCCAATCCTTCGGGGCTGCTTCTGGGTAGTGTCATGATGCTGGTGCATATCGGACAGGGCGAAGTGGCAGCGCGGATCCATAATGCCTGGCTGCGGACACTGGAAGACGGCATTCACACCGGCGATATTTACCGCAAGGACTTAAGCCGCGAGCAGGTTGATACCGCAGGCTTTACCAAAGCCGTTCTGGCGCGGCTCGGACAAATGCCGGAAAAATTCAAACCCGCCAATTATAACGGCGTCAATGCCGGCGGCCTTGAAATCCCGCATTTAACCCCGTACCGCGACGAGAAAAAAGAACGCGTCGGCGTTGATATCGGCATGAATTTTGACGGCACACCGGAAATGCTGGCGGAGAAAATCCTGCCCTGCGCCGGAGACGATCTGCAATTGCTCCATATCTCGAATCGCGGTGTAAAAGTCTGGCCAAACGGTCAGCCGGATACTTTTTGCAGTGATAACTGGCAGCTCCGTTTTATGAGCAAAAGCGGCACTGTGAGAACATCGCAGGTCATTGCGCTCATGGATCGCCTGAACAAAGCCGATATGAATTTCACCCGCGCCATCATGCTGCACACTTTTGACGGTGTCCCCGGCTTTAGTGCCACGCAGGGAGAGTAAAATTACGGTATTAAGCCCATAACCGCATTTTTAACCCGTTGTTGCAGCAAAGGCGGTTCTTTCCCTGCCATCGCATCGGCGATTTTGTGAAGCTGCCTTTTGCGGATTTAAAACTATGACATGAAAGCATGAAGGCGCGGAGTAAGAAAAGAACCTTCCCAGCCATGATCACTGTGCGCGCTGTGGTAAAAATTTCAAACACACGACCCGGAGATCATGTTTTTAGCCCGGAACGGCGACCCACTGCTCAACGCCAATACCATTGGGGCTTTCCAGTCTGGAAACCCGGACAACGACAAGGGTCACTCTTAAAAAGTCCGAGCGTTGCTGCGAACCGGATTGATAAGTCAGAATCATCGGAATTTCAACAATCCATTGATAGTGGCCTTGTACAAGACCCTCGCTCACAAGCGTTGGTGCGCCACGCGGAGTTGCGGTGACAAGCTGCTGGCTGGCCTCGACCATTTCAATAATCCGCGACTTCTGGAGCGCTTTTGTAAAGCTTTCCCAGCCACGACGGGTGAAATTGCGCGAGGCTTCCTGCAACCGTCTTCTGTAATCATTAAACCCGAACGTCATAACCTCTGTAGAAGCCTGCGCCACCCATGACATCAGCGCCGGTGTACTCAGATTCGGTTCGTTCAACGCCACCATAGGGATAAGCCGCCCATCTTCTGTTGTGGCAAAATAACGGTTTTCAGGCTGGTGAATATGAATAACAAACAGCATTGAGCCAATCAGCCCCAGAATCACAAATGTCTGTAAAAGCGCCAGCTTAAGAATCGTGCGATAGCCATCACGATAAAATTCATTACGCATCACAACGGCGCCAAGACGCTCGTTACTCTCCTCTTTCGAGGGGGTAACTTTTTTGTTTTCTGCCGCAGCAGAATTTCCGATATCCGGCTTGAATTTTCTGGGGTTTGCTTTTCCCCCGCCCGGTTTTCTTATCTTTTTCTGAAGGTTGTTATCAGCCATGTGCTTTGAAATCAAAAATTAACGAATATTCGAACATATACAAACACCTTATGTATCAGAATAACAGGTTTAACACCAAAACTAAATACTACATCTCTCAAAAGATTTTGTTAGTAACACATATTATTACATATAATGGCTCGCAATTATTGTGTTTTTTGTACTTTCTTTAGCAGAGTGTGATAAAATATTATAAGCTTATAATATGATACTGTGGATCGTGGCGGGGGGATTAACTAGATGCGGAATCCGGCTATAAAAATCCGGCACTTTTCCGGCATTGTTTTTCGTAGGTTCTTATTGGGCTTTTTATGTCTTTTATTGGTAGCTGGCATAAAAATCAGCCCTTACGGAAAACATCTGTTCGGGACCAATCAGGCGCAGGCCTGCACGACCTGTGGATGTATCACCGCAAACCACAGTGCAACACGCGCCCATGTTCAGGCAGAACACGGCACCGGAATATTTCATACCGATCCATTGGGTCTTGCTTATACGACGGCCAGCGTCTGTACACCCGGAACGGGTACCAGAGGCTGGATTGCTTATCAGTTTTGCCGTCATCGCGAAGAGTTTATTGTGTTCTACTGGTTCAAGGAACATGTCATGGCCGCCATGATGATGATGACCGAGCAGCTTGTTTCCATGGCGATGAACCAGATGTTTATTGTGGGCGGTTTTTTTGATGCCAGAATGCAGATGGAAACACAGCAGCTATTCCAGCAGCTTGCTGCAAAGGCACACAAGGACTACCGCCCCAGCTTTGGCATGTGCGAGATTGGCACGTTGGCACGCAGCCTCGCGGCCTCACAGCGGCAGGGAGAATATAATGCCTATGCCCTCAGCCAGCATATGCAGGACAGACAGGCACGAAACTGGAGTATGAGTTCGGCAGGTGGCAAGGATCTTGATATTGTTCATAGATGGGAAACTTTCAGGGACAATTTTTGTCATCCTCATGATAATGACGGGGATCTGGGGCAGCAGCCTATTTGTGAAAACCCTGCTATGACCCAGCCTGCCTTGAGAAACAGGGATGTAGATTACGGTCTTGTTGTTGATTATCCGCTTACGATAGATGTTGATTTTGCCGATAACGCTGTGCCTCCTGCAGAAAAACAGATTTTTGGACTGGCCAGCAATCTTTACGGTCATGACGTTTTTGCCTATTTTCCAGAGGCTTTTTTCGAGGATGAAAATAATCAGGATGAATATATCTATGTCCGCTCGATTATCGCCAAACGGAGTGTTGCACAGAATTCTTTTAATGCCATTGTCGGCATGAAATCACAAGGACATGCCCAGACAGCGGATGATTTAAGACCCTATATGGAGAAAGTTCTGGAGCAGCTCGGCATTACCAATGCAGCGAATGTGGTGCAGTATCTGGGAGAGCGCCCCAGTTACTATGCCCAGATGGAATTTCTGACAAAGCGTCTGTATCAAAGACCGGAGTTCTATACCGGGCTTTATGATACACCCGCTAATATTGACCGTAAAAAAACCGCGCTCAAGGCGCTGGGTCTTGCCCAGAATATGGATCTTTTTAAAAGCAAGCTCCGTACCGAAGCGTCTCTGGCCGTTCTAACAGAAATGGAGCTTCAAAAAGAACATGAAGAAGTACAAAACCGGCTATATGGAATAAGGAGTGTCGGCAGACAATAATGGATACAGAATATATAAATAACCCAAAGGCAGAACAGAAGAGACGGCCAAAGAATTTATGGCTTGTCCTTGCACTGTTTTCCATGGTGTTTTTTATACCGACAGCAGGCTTTTCCTGTGATAGTTGCGGGTGCGCCCCGACCTTTCATGGTGTGACCATCCCGCCAAATCCGGATCATACTACACAAGTATACTGCCCGCCACGCGATACAATCCGCTGCCTCCTTCGTGACGAACATCAAATCACAACGGATCATATTCTTGAGGAATTCCCGGATTTTGAAGAATTCCTTCTTAGTCCCGTATGGCCGGATTATATTCGTCCGGCCTGGATGATGATGACCGAGCAGCTTGTCGTTGCCGCTATGGACCAGGCCATGATGATCGGCACGTTATTTGATGCCAAACAGCAACTGGAAACCCAGACAATCTTCCAGAAACTAACCGCAGAAGCGCATAAGGATTATCATCCCAATCACAGTATGTGCGTTATCGGCACGAATATTCGCAGTCTTGCCGCTGCAGAACGGAATTACGAATTATCTACTTTTGTCCTGAGCCAGCGTAGCATTGACAGACAGATGGGGAATATGAACAGTTCTGCTGCGCGTGGTCTGTTCGATGACCAGTGTTTTCGTTTAAGACAGTTCAGAGCACGTTATTGCAATCTGCATGATAATAACGACCATATGAACATGATCTGTAATCCCGATCCCGCCAACCTCGAGTTTCCAGAATGTATGCCGACAGAGATTAATATTACCCCCGCCAGCCAGAACAAGGATATCAGTTTTAGCCGAACCGTTGACCGCGCCAATACGCTTGATATTGATTTTTATACGCCAGCAGGTTCCGCTCCGAATATGACTGCCCTTAGTGAAGACGAACAGGATATCTTTGCGCTGGGGAGCAATCTGTATTCACATGATGTTATGTTCCGTTTGCCTGAAGCGAGTATGCGGCAGCGCAATAGTCAGGATGAGCTTCTGGATATGCGCACTATTATTGCCAAACGGGAAGTTGCCGAACATTCTTTTCATACCATTGTGGGAATGAAGGCCATGGGCACGGAACAGGGGCAGACCGTCACCCAGCCTTATATGCGCCTTATCCTTGAATCTCTTGGTATCGGGCTTCCTGCCAATGTCAATCCCGATGAGGAAATTGCCTATTATCTGGGGGATCGCCCCAGCTATTATGCCCAGATGGAGTTATTGACCAAACGAGTCTTTCAAAGTCCTGATTTTTTTGTGAATTTATATGACGAACCAACGAATGTGGAGCGTCAGAGCGTTGCCCTGCAGGCCATCGGACTGATGCAGGATTTTGATATATGGCAGAGTTACTTACGGACAGAAGCCATGCTCTCGGTTGTTCTGGAGCTTGAGTTACTACGTCTGAATAATCAGGTTACCGATCAGATGAATAGTATGCGCAGTGGTGGTATTGAGTTGTGATGAAAGAATGAAAAAATGATAAAACACAACCTCGTAAAAGCTCCTGGATTAAAGGCATTTCTATTTGTCTTCATGGCTTTTATGATGCTGATCTCTTTTTCAAAAAAAGCGGATGCTTGCGGTTGTGGTTGCACAGCCTCGCAATCAGCCGCCACAAAAGCTTTTATTGTCGCACGGCATAATGAAACCCGCCTTTTTATTACCGAACAGTTCCGGATGCATGAGAACTGGTTTTTTGGATCTAACAATTTTTTTGCAGGAAGCCATGACAGCTTTTTCGAACTTCATGTGTTGCCGGCTCTCATGATGATGACCGAGCAGCTTGTGACAACAGGCATGGAACAGATGTTTGTTCTGGGAACTTTTTTTGATGCCAGAATACAGCTTCAAACCCAGCAGCTTTTGCAAAAACGCGAAGCCGAAGCACAAAAGGATTACCATCCCGGTTTTGATATGTGTGTCATGGGAACAACAGCCCAAGGACTTGCTGTTGCGGATCGTAATGGTGAATTTACCAGTTTCGTTTTAAGCCAGCGTTCACAGGATAGACAACTTGGTATGTTTTCAGCCAATGGTGCCATGAATGCAGGTATTGAAAGAGAGGGTAGAATCCGGCAGGTGAAGGCCGAATATTGTGACCCCCGGGATAATAGCGGTGACCTCGGTCTTCTCTGTAGCAGTGGCAAGGCCAACGCAGCCACTATTAACAAGGATACGGATTATACCAGAACCATTGACGGGGTCAGAACCCTGAATATTGATTTTGCAGATAATATTATTACAAAAGACGAACAAAATGTCATGGCGCTTGCCAGCAATCTTTTTTCAACGGATGTCCTTGATAAAGGATTCCGGACATCGCTCAGCCATGAAACGTCAGAAGGTGCCTATCTTGAAATGCGCTCTTTGCTGGCCAAACGCAGTGTTGTAGAAAATTCCTTTAATGCAATCGTTGGCATGAAAGTGTCCGGTCCCGATGATTCCGGCACAGCGCCACCCACAATCGAATTCACCAAAAATGTTCTGGGGCAGCTTGGCGTAACCAGTGATGATGATAAACGGCGGTTACTCGGCGGAACGCTTGATGACGGACTGGCCCCCGGCCTGCGACCCAGTTACTTTGCGCTGATGGAGGTTCTGGCACAGAAGATCTATCTGGATGCGGAGTTTTTCACCAATTTGTATGATAAGCCTGCCAATGTACAGCGCAAGGAAGTGGCAATGCAGGCTATTAACCTGATGCTGGAACGGGATATGCATAAAAGCGAGTTGCGTAGCGAAATGGTTTTGTCTGTCTGGCTGGAGCTTGAATTGATGAAATACCAGAAAAGCGTACAGAACCGTCTGAACTCACTTGAAGAAAAGCACCTTCAAAACTAGGAATAAGAATGTCTAACGAAAGAACCCATCACGGTCTTAAAAAAACAGGTTTTAAAAACCTGATGATCTGTTTTGTCTTTTGCTTTGCAATGATATTTGCATCCCGTCTTTTATGGGCTTGTATAGACACCTGTTGCGGAACCGTTGTGACTCCGACCCATATTATCACCAGAGAAGTCATCTCGTTGGAGCATAATAATTTACGGATCAATATTTTTGGCACATCTTCCGGTATTTTACCCGTTCCAACGCTTCCGCCAGATGGTCCGGGCAGACTTGAAAAACATGAACGCTGGCTCATAGAAGTTTTTTTCATGCAATATCTTGCACCGGCTCTCATGATGATGACCGAGCAGCTTACGACTGTCATGGCGGAACAAATGCTAGTTGTCGGCACCTATTTTGATGCCGACACCCAGATGGATACCCAGCTTTTATTGCAGCAACTCGAGGCGCAGGCGCATAAGGATTATCAGCCGGATTTCGGCATGTGCGAGTTTGGAACAAATGTTCGCAGTCTGGCTGCTTCCGATTTTAACGGTAACTATTCACGGATGGTTTTAAATAAACATTTTATGGATCGCCAGCTTGGGAACGGCTCTTCGGTTGGCGCGGGAGGGACGGCGCTTGATCGTGCCAATGCCGATACTGCGACAGTGCCGACACCCTATCAGCGTCTGGGGTATTTTCTCAAAAATACCTGCGATAGAAATGATCTTAATCGCGTTATAGGGAATGCAAATACCGGCAATATTCTCTGTGCAATCGAGCCCCAGAATAACGGCTGGGTCAACCGTGACATTGACTGGACAAATAATATTATGGGTCCCCGTACACTCAATGTTGATTACAAAACAACTTTTGCCGAATCCGCTTCGGATAACGAACGGCTTTTGGAAATGTCCAATTTATTATACGGGCACGAGGTTTTTTCACGGCCTGACGGAACATTGCTCAAAGCCCAGAGAAATCAGGATGATTTTCTGGACTCTCGCTCTGTCACAGCCAAACGCAGTATTGCCCAGACAAGTTTCAATGCCATTGTCGGACTTAAATCCCGGGGAACAAGGTTAACCGACGGACCGGGAGGGCGTGTTGCCAGCTCGGAAGAAACCGCAGAATTCATGCGCTTTTTCCTGATCGAACTCGGTATACCCGAAACCGAAGCACAGGAATATCGTCAATATATGTTCCAGAAATCAGAAGCACATGAACCACCGGGTGCTGCAGATTCCGAAAGAGGCGAGCTGAGTTATTATGCCCAGATGGAAATTCTGGCGAAAAAAATTTACCAGCGCCCCGAATTTTATACAGGTCTTTATGACAAGCCTGCGAACACAAAACGGAAAGGGGCGGCGATGCAAGCGATTAAATCCATGCTGGACCGGGATATCTTCAATAGCCAGCTTCGCGCCGAAGCCATTACCTCCATGATTCTGGAGTTAAAGGTCGTGGAAGAACAACAGAACATTGAAAATAAACTTGGCCTGATGAAAGAGCAGGGCAGATGATGAGTCAATATATCCGAAATATTATTCACAAAGGATCAAAGGCTGTGCTGCTTGGTTTTTTTCTGCTTACTCTGGCAGGGGGATTTGTGACCACATCTTATGCCTCTCACGAAGATACAACCTATTTGGCAGATGCAGACGGTGCTCTTGATAATGATGCCCATGAACAGGGAATCTATCACGCGCTGCGGGAAAACTGGATATCCTCCTGGATGATGATGACTGAGCAATTTGTTGCCACAATGATGCAGCAGATGTTTATTCTCGGCACGTTTCTGGATGCGGATCAGCAACTTGGAGTCCAGCGTATCCTTCAGGATATGACCGCGCAGGCACATAAGGATTTTCACCCCAGCTTCCAGATGTGCCAGTTTGCAACAAATGTTAAAAGTCTGGCCGCCGTTGACCGTCACGCTGTCGAGAACACAAAAATTCTGGATGAAGTGCTGGCCAGTCGCGAACATCTGCAAGCCAATCTTGGCGCTTCGGGAGGTGTTGCCCTTGATTTCACCCATAGAATCAGAATGTTCAAGGATGTCTATTGTGATCTGAATGAAAATAACCGCTCTGTTTTATGGATGTGTAACAGTGGCTCGGGGCCTATCGAGCGCCGTACGAAGGATATTGATTTTCCCCGCGTTGTTGACAGTAAATTTACGCTGGATGTCAATTTTCTTGATACTTTTGAAACCGATGAAGAAAAAGATATTATTGCTCTTGGACATAATCTGTTTGCCGGAACGACAATTGACTTTATGCCGGAACAGCTTATGAACGAGACTGCTGGCCAGAGTCTGTTTCTTGATGTTCGCTCTATCCATGCCATCCGCAGCGTTGCCCGTTATAGTTTTGAAAAAATTATCGGCATGAAAGCAGAAGGGGATGAGAATGATCCCTACATTGTTCGTGACTTCATGAAATATATCATCATGGAGCTCGGTGTTCCCGAAGCAGAGCTTGGTGATTTGATGGGAGCAAACCCCAGTTATTTTGCCCAGATGGAAGTCCTGACCCGAAAAATTTATCAAAGTCCGGAATTTTTTACCAATCTCTATGATAAGCCTGCCAATGTCCGCCGCATCGGCGTTTCATTACAGGCTCTGGAACTGATGCAGGATCGTGACCGCTTTGAATCGGCACTCCGCCGGGAAATGCTGACATCCCTTATTCTCGAACTTAAACTGAGAAAATATCAGGAAGTCATGAATAGCGCTATTTTCTCCGCCGCCGGTCAAAAATTCGACCGACCGGATCTATAACCGATCCCGTTTTATAATTGGCATCCCCTTTGCAAGAGACTCTTTCAGAAGGCCCTCTCGGGGCAAAAACTGCATGGTATGAAAAGGTTTTGACAAATGGGATTAAATGGCTTGGACTCGGCACTTTCCGGCCTTCGCGCTGCACAGCAGCAGCTCAATGTCATTGCCAATAATGTGTCCAACGTCAATACCGAAGGCTATACAAGGAAAATATTGCCGCAGGCGGCTGTCTCGGTTGGCGGCGAAACAGCCGGCGTCCGCGCCAGCGCTCTCATTCGCAATGTTGACCTAAATCTGGAGCGGGATTTCTGGACACAGGTCAGCACTGTCAATGCGCTCGAGATCAAATCAAAATATATGGATAGAATCCAGCAGTTTCACGGCCCGCCAAATCTTGAAATTTCTATTGCCGCTGAAGTGGCAGAATTACGCGATGTTTTTGCAGCACTTGCCGATAGTCCGGAGGATACTTTTTTACAACGGTCTGTTGTGGATCAGGCAAGCCTTGTTTCCGGTAAAATCAATAAGCTTGCCGCCCTGATTACAGAGATGCGCAATGATACGCAGGACGAGCTGGATACCTCCGTCATTAATGTCAATACGATGCTGGCAAATATTTCCCAGCTCAACAGCCAGATTAAATTCAACAGCGCCAGCGGGAAAACAATTGCCGAGCTCTCGGATCAGCGCGATAATATTATCAAACAGCTTTCCGAAGAAATTGATATCAGCTTTTTCATGCGCGGCGATGGTGTCATGGTCGTCCAGACGGCAAATGGTGTACAGCTTGCCGATGAACGCCCTGAAACTTTATATTATAATAGAACCCCTATCGGCCCTTCATCCTATTATCCCGATCCGAACAATCCTGTTGCCAACGGTATTTTTGTCGGCGGCAATCCCGCTAAAAATCCGGTTGCCATTGATATTACCCAAAGCGGGCTGGATGGTAAAATGGGCGCTCTTCTGGAATTGCGTGACGAAATTCTTCCGGCTCAGCAGGCGATGCTGGACGAGCTTGCCCATAAATTAACCATGCGTTTTCAGCAGCAGGGGCTCACTCTTTTTACCGATAAAAACGGCAGAGTTCCCGCAAGCAGTACCGCGCAACTGACAGGTGCTATCAATCTGACGGCGCTTGCCGGCGGTGGCTCTCTCGCGGCAGCCAGCGGCACAGCGCCCAATGACACCTTTACGATTACATTGAATGCCGGTGGAACGTCTCCGCAGCAACGGACACTCACCATCAATCTAACCGCCGCCGAAGCGGCCTTTCCGTTTCCGCCTGCGGCTGATGGCGCGGCCTCTCTGGTCAGTTATATTAACGCCCAGGTCGATACGCTTCCCGATGCCTTCAGCAATACCACTGCCTCTCTGAATGCAAGCGGCCAGCTTGCCATTTCCTCCAAATACGATATCAGTATCAGTGCCAGTGGTGCCGGACAGATGGGAGATTTCGGGCTGACAGTAATTGGCCTGACCCGTGGTACAGAATATGCTGCGCCCAAAACAAATCCTCTGACCCCTGTTCCCTATGTCGGTTATTCCTCTGAAATTCGTGTCAGTCAAATGGTCATTGACAATGACAGACTGGTACAGCAGGGAACTGTTCCGACTGATATCCCCGTGCAGAATGGTTCGAACGAAGTCATTCGCCGCGTCATCGAATCAGTTTTCGGGGATGTAAAATTTCAGGAGGCCATTGGAACTGTTGATTTACGTGCGATCGGTGTCGGCGGTACAACCATGCAGGACTGGCTCGGTATTTATTCGAAAAACACAGTGACCAGCACCCTTGATTTAACAGGTTACAGTGATGTCAGCGCCATCATTGCCGCCGGCGGCGACACATTCATCCCGCCATCAGGTCCGGTTCTTGACCAGTTTACTTTAACATTCGACGATCCGCGTACCGGTCTTCCGGCGCAGACCTATTATCTTGATCTTGAAGAAATTCAGGCCAACTTTCCTATCGGCGGCGCCATCACCAATGCCGCCGACCAGATGGCTGCCGCTATTAATGCCTTGCCGCTTGCGGCCAGCGCCTTAAGCGATCCGTTACCGCCGGATGCCGGATTTAATGTGCAGGCCAGCGTCAACGCCTATGGCCAGCTTGTCATCCAGTCCCGCGCCAATATCACCCTTGATGCCAGCTTTCCGGCAGGAGATGATTTTGGTGTTCCTCCGGCTGATGGCGGGATGCGCGATACAGGACTGGGATTTCTAGGACTGACAGCCGGAAATTTCACGACAACAGATCCTTATATTGACATCCAGATCGGCAATGATCTTCCGATCAGAATTACAATTGAACCGGGTGATGACGAAACGGACTTATATACAAAATTGAATAAGGTTCTTCCGGGAGGACCCGGTGTTCCCGGCCTTGCCGTTGATGATGACCTGACCAATCTGGCAGGAGGAGGCACATTAATACTCCAGCCCGGAGATGATCCGAGCGATCCGCGTTTTGGCGGCGATATTAAAATTTTTGGCAGTCTCTTTGTATCCGAAGGTGGCGCCAATGGAACACTGGCGGGAACAAGTATTATTGCTGCCCTGTTTGGTACCGAAAATCCGGTGCGCAATGTACCGCACGAAATTTCAACCGGAACCGGTTCTTATGAATCCTTCCGTCGCCAGCGCCTTGGTCCGAATGCTGCCATCAGTACAGGCATTATCAGCTCGACAAATCTGATTGATTTTGCCCAGAAAATGGTTAACGGCCAAAGTGCAGAAACAATTGCCATCGACCGACAAAAAACCGATGAAACAGCTTTTCGTGATTTATTACAGCGCCGGTTGCTGGATGAATCAGGTGTCAATCTGGATGAAGAGCTTGCAAATCTGATTGTTATTCAAACGGCCTTTGCTGCTGCCGCACGCGTGATCAGCGCGATTGACGAAGAATTTCAGGAACTGTTGAATGCCATTCGATAGAATAGGGAGATAAAGATATGACACTTGTATCAACACTCGGGCAATCTCTGGATCAGGTCGAGCGCCTTAAAGTAATGCAGCTTCAGCTCGCTTCACTCCAGACCCAAATCGCCACCGGCAAAAAGACCCAGCTTTTCAAAGGGCTGGGCACAGATGTCATTGCCTCGGAACGGGCACGGGAAGGTATCAGTAGACTTGATAATTATATCAATAATATTGATATTGTTGACCGTCGCCTCAAACTGATGATCGGGGCGATGAACGAAATGAAGAATCAGGCCGAAAGTGTCCTGAACGCTATTGAAATTCAAACCCAGCAGGGAGAATACGAGATCGGCGCTGTCAGCAATCTGGCACGTAATACAGCCAGTTTTCTTCGGGATCTGGTCAATACAAAAGATGGTGACCGTTATTTATTTGGCGGTTCGGAAACAACAACAGCCCCTCTTTCCAACACAGGAACAATGCAGACCTATATGGTGACACAACTTACCAGCTGGACAAATGCAGCCATTGATACAGACCAGCTTGTCAGCAGTTATAATGACAGAATGGCACTCACCGATACCATTATCGGTTATTCCGCACCGCTGAGCAGCGGAACAGCTAAAAATGTTTATGTCCGTGTCGAGAATATGACCGAAATAGATTATACGGTGTATGCCAACTCCGGCGGTATGCGCGATATTATTACCGGCGTGAATATGATGGCACAAATTGATCAGGTGCTTGACAAGGTCACACTTGAATCCGGCGATCCTGTCGGAACAGTGACAGCACCCGGCGCTACAAAACAGGAGCAGAATGATAATTTCTACCAGTTTTTCAATGATATGGCCGCCATGCTGAACCGGGCTCTTGATTCCATGGACAGCGAACTTTACGCCCTCAGCCAGAGTCAGGCACAGATTTCAAAAATAAAGGAAAGTCATAAACTTGATAAAAATATTTTCGCGGATATTATCAATCAGGTCGAGGATGCCGATATGAACGAGGTTGCGGTAAAGCTGAATTCCCTGCAAATCCAGCTTGAAGCCTCCTACCGCGTTACGGCAAGCATTTCAAGCCTGAGTCTTGTAAACTTTCTTGGCTAGAGAACCGCAAACTCCGGGTTAAATGCGCAATGAGGAATTCTCTAATTACTACCGCTGGTGCTTGAGGCCAGCATCAGATACCAGCGGCGGTCAATATGTCCCTGTTCAAAAGCAAGACGGGCAGATTGCGCCATTGTCTGGCCATAGTTGGGAATGGCTCTTTGGATATGCGGCCCCCATTCCTTGAAATCCATATCGAGAAGTTTTTCACGGACATCTTCGGGAAACACCATCCATTCACGAATTCCCATCCGCCCCCCGCTGATTTTTGGTACAAGAGACTGGGTCACAATCATACGGATCGTTTCCATCAGGGCATAAGCGCGCTCACCTCTTTCGTCGGATTCAAATGTCGAAATCATTCTTTGCACTGTCGCGGAGACACCGATTGTATGGGTCGTTGTATAAACCATATGGCCGGTCTGGGATGCCTCAATGGCAGCAGAAATCGTTTCACGATCTCGCGCCTCGCCGACAAGAATGACTTCCGGTTTCCGGCGCAGGGCATTCCGGACGCCATGAGCAAAATCCGGCAAATGCCTTGGAATTTCGGTCTGTGCCACCAGAGAACGGGGACTGTCAATGGTATCATAAACATATTCGATCGGTGCTTCGTATGTCAGCATTTTACCGCAGCCATGTGGCCGCTCCAGAATCATCCGGCAGCCGGAAGCCAGCAATGTTGTTTTCCCCGAACCTGTCGGACCTGTAATAATGACCATGCCCTGACGCGGTGCCCAGTGATCAATAATATGATCTTCAATATTCAGATCTTTCATGGTTGGTGGCTCGTTCGGCAACGACCTCATCGTCACCTGTGCGGCATCACGCCCCCGGGAGAGAATGGCGGTAATATTCACCCTGAAACGGAAGCGTGTATAACGGTCAGGTCGTACCTCATAAGACAGATCAAGATCCTTCCCCGCAGCAAGACGGGCTTGCGCTTCAGGGCCATATATCTTGGTCAGGATTGTCGCCATATCGGCAGCATCCAGAATTCGATAAGTTGCCGGATAAAGAGTGCCATCAATTTCCTGATAGGCCGGACGATCGGACTGGAATGTAATATCCGATGCCCCGCGTTTCACCGCCCATAACAAAAAAGGATCAACAGACCCCTCTGTAAATCGGGGCGGTTCATCAGGCCAGGTCAGGGATTTGTTTTCTTTGCCTTTAATAAGGCTTATCGGCTTGCGGGCTGCCATGATTCTGTCCCTGGAATAAGTTCCGGCTTTCCTGTTATTTCTACAGCACGATCACCGACCAGCATTTTATCGCCGCCTCCGGTAACACCACGATCCACTTGCAGCGCATAAGGGGGCGACACCATGCCCTGCGCGAGCAACATCCGGTAACGAACCATGCCCTGATAATGGGCGGTTAGCTGATTTAGATCCTGCTCAAAAATTTCATTGGCCTGATTAACACCTTTTTCCCAGCCTTCATGAATCCACTCGATCCAGCGCGCCCGTTCTTCCTCGTTATTGGGTCGTAAAATATCGGGCGGTGGCATCACATTGCCCCACTCTCTTTCCAGATAATTACGCCAGCTGCGGCTGGTACTGACAATCCGGGCATTCCGGTTTATATTATAGACACGGTCGGCCACAGCGGCTTCCTGTCCACTGCCGCTGATAATCATGGAATTAATTGTTTCCGATATAATTGGCGGCTCTATAAGAAGTCCGGAGGGGGCTGGAATCAGAAGCTGACGAAAATCAAAGACCTTGTCCATATAAACGCCGTGAGCTTCGAGGTCACGTTTGATATGAAAGGTTCTCCATGCCAGTCCACCGCGTGCGCCGTACGACAGAGCCGCTTCGCGCACGGCTTCCAGCCGGATATCAAAAGGAAGACCGGCATCGGCTTCGACAATAACATGCAGCTTGGGAATATTTTCAAGCTCATGAATATCGGGAGGAGAGGCCATGTCCGCTTCCATTGCCGCAAAAGCAGCATTCTGCGCCAGAACAAAGCCTACACAAAAAGTCAGGAAAAAAATGCGGAGAATAAGGGTCAATTTACCCCCCTATTCCTGTATTCGGTGCATAATGAATTTCGACAATGCGACGATTGCCATCAACCCGGACATCGCCCCTGACACCAAGCTGCAACCCGAGACTGCGCAGGACATCAATAACAGGCATATTCTCGGCATTCACAGAAACAACCAGAGGCACCGGCGGTGATGTTCCGATTGTCTGGAACGCATATCCTGCACGCGCCGCCAGCTTTTCAGCAACAGGCTCGACAGACCCGACCCAGTTCAAGGTGATCGCACGGCGTAATTCTGCCGGCGCATTTTCTATTGGCGCGACAGAGATTTCCGGTGAGCGTGCCTGTTCAACCGCAGCCAGCGTTTCCAGCGCAACAGAAGCCCGGTCAGCCGCATCTGCAAGCATCATGGAGACCTTATCAGGAGCAGCCACAAGATTAGGATGATCTCCCCGTAACGGTTTCCCCGAAGAACATGCGGCGAGACCCAGAATCAATAATCCCGTACTTCCATATTTTACCAGTCTGGCAATCATCGAATCTAACCTGATTATTTTATTAATTTATAAAAAGAAGTTCATTACTCTGTATATCAAACTATAACCTCTGATAAAAGAGAACAAGCTGTCTTTTCCTATATTGTGCATATATCACCAGAGTTATTCACATGATATAAGAGTCTGCAATAAATTTCGGGAAAATAAAAAAGATTATTTTCTTTAATATCGTCATCGTCCCCGTGCCCGCTCTACCGTTGCAATTTGAGGTGTGGCACGCAAAGCCGCAATTATATTGTTCAGATGCCGGGTATCATTCACATAAATATCAATCATCATATCCCAGAAATCAAGATTACGACTGGTGATTTTAAGGTTTGTAATATTGCCGCCATTGCCGCCGATCACGGTTGACAGCGTTCCCAGCGCCCCCGGCTCGTTAGAAATAACCACCTCAAGCCGCCCAACGTGCGCTTCCGGGGCGTTCGGGCCTTCGTCCCACGAAACATCCAGCCAGCGCTCCGGCGTATCGGAAAAGTTTTCCAGCGTATCACAGTCAATCGTATGAATTGTAACCCCTTTTCCTGTTGTTACAATACCGACAATCCTGTCGCCGGGAAGCGGGTGGCAGCAACGTGCAAAATGCATCGCCATTCCCGCAATCAAACCCTTGATCGGCAAAGGTTTTCCAGAATTTGGGCGGTGGGTGCGGGTCGTCTGTTCGCCTTCCACCAGACCAGACGGCTTTTTGGCAATTTCGGCTTTATGCCCCGGAAAAATAGCCTTGAACACATCACGCGCCACAATATTTCCCGATCCGATTCCGGCAAAAATATCCTCGGCATTCTCCGCATGAAACTGATTACTTATGGCATTCACAGCCTTTTCTGTGAATTGATAGCCTTCCTGCTGGAATATTTTTTCCAGCATGGCCTTGCCCAGTACAATATATTCGCCGCGCTGTTGCTGCCTGATATAACGGCGGATATGGGATCTCGCCTTTCCGGTTGCAACAAAGCGCTCCCATGTTGGTGAAGGGGTCTGGTTTTTAGAGGTAATAATTTCAACCTGATCCCCGTTGGAAAGACGGGAATTTAAAGGCGCAATCCGGCCATTGATCTTGGCGCCAACACATTTGTCCCCGACAGCCGAATGCACGGCATAGGCAAAATCAATCGGTGTGGCGCCGCTCGGAAGCTCGATCAAATCCCCTTTGGGAGAGAAAACATAGACCTGATCCTGAAACAGTTCCATCTTGGTATTTTCAAGAAATTCTTCAGGCCTTGCTTCCTGCTCGATAATATCAAGAAGCTCGCGCATCCAGCGATATTGCCGGATATCTTTCATTTCCTTCTTCTTCCGGCCTTCCTTGTAGCCCCAGTGTGCCGCCACACCCAGATCGGCCTCCTCATTCATGTCTTCTGTCCGGATCTGGATTTCGATTCTCTGGTTTTCAGGGCCTATGACAGTGGTATGAATCGAGCGATAACCGTTTGGTTTTGGCGTAGAAATATAATCCTTGAAACGACCCGGCACAGTCGGGTAATGGCTATGGATAATCCCCAGCGCATGATAGCATTTCTCGACATCGGAAACGATAATACGAAACGCCATAATATCGGAAAGCTGTTCGAACGAGACATTCTTGCGCTGCATCTTGCGCCAGATTGAATAACGGGTTTTCTCGCGTCCCAGTACCGTCGCCGGAACACCCGCTTCCTTGAGATTCTGTGTCAGCAGTACAATAATATTCTTGACGATTTCGCCGCCTTCCTTACGCAAAAAAGACAGACGGTTGGCAATGCTTTCCCGTGCTTCGGGATTCAAATGACCAAATGCAAGATCCTCGAGCTCTTCCTTGATTTTATGCAGGCCAATTCGTTCTGCCAAAGGCACATAAATTTCAATGGTTTCCCGGGCAATCCTCCGGCGCTTTTCCGGTTTGTCGATATGATGGAGCGTCTGCATATTATGCAGACGATCGGCAAGCTTCACCAGAAGAACGCGGATATCCTCGGACATGGCCAGAACAAGTTTCCGGAAATTTTCGGCCTGCTTGCCCTCTACGGTCTGGCTTTCTATCCGTGTTAATTTGGACACGCCATTGACCAGTGTTGCGACTTCTTCACTAAAGTTCTTTTTCAGATCATCAAATGTTGTTTCGGTGTCCTCCAGTGTATCGTGGAGAATCGCCGTCAGGATCGTGGCTGTGTCCATATGCATATCCGCCAGAATAGCCGCAACCTCGACAGGGTGTGTATAATAAGGCTCGCCCGAGGCTCTGGCCTGATCGCCATGCATGTTTTTGGCGTAATTATAGGCACGCTCTACAAGATCCGGATCAACACCAGAATTATAGGATTTTATCTGTTTTATAAGATCTGCTGCTTCAATCATGATGTTTTGCTGTATTCTGTTTCAAGCTATGCATATTATCTGCATAAAGCAGCAAATCATATAAAAAAGGAGTTTTTTGCCAGAGTAAATGCTTCCGAACCTGAACGCTGGAATCCCTATATGTTATTTTCAAGAAATTTAATGGCATCATTAACAGGAATGGGTTTGCTAAACAAATAACCTTGTCCCATATCGCACTGGAGACTTTTCAGAGTGATAATATCCTCTTCCCGTTCTATCCCCTCGGCAACAATATTGAGCTTGAAATTCTTTGCCAGCGCTACAATAGCACGGACAATATCCAGACTGCGTTTGCTGTCATGAAGCTGCATGACAAATGTCCGGTCAATTTTTAAATCATCAATACTAAATTTATGAAGATATCCCAGCGATGAATAGCCTGTACCAAAATCATCAAGAGAAATTGTCATGCCCAGCGCTTTCAAGCCTTGCAGCACTTTCTCGGCCTGATCGGGGTCACCGATCAGCGCACTTTCCGTGATTTCAAGCTTGATATGACCGGGATCAACACCGCTATCCGTGATTGTCCGGCGGACGACATTGACGATATCGACCGTTTCAAAATTAATACCGGACAGATTGACGCTGATAAACACATTTTCCGCACCCTTGATCGCGTGGAGCACGGGCAGAATTTCGCAAGCTTTTTCCAGCATCATCCGGTCAAGATGCTGGATCACGCCTGTCCGTTCGGCAACGGGAATAAAATCATCAGGGAAGACCAGACCCTGATCAGGGTGCTGCCACCGGATCAGGGCTTCAAATCCTGTCACATGGCGTGTCGATAAATCAAGAATAGGCTGTAAAAACGGTATAAACTGCTTTTTTTCAAGCCCTGCCCGCAGCTCCTGTTCGAGCTTCATTTCTTTCAGCGCAATCTGCCGCTGCTTGTCCGTATTCCGCAGACGGAATGTTTCTTCCGGCACATTTTCATGTTTGCTCAATTTTTTGACAAAATTTCCAATATCCTGCTTTAAAGACTCCGGCATATGGATGCGGGTGATACGATATCGCTCGATCAGCAGGGAAATCAGAAGAGAGACAATAGGATCAAGTCCGTTCATACGCTCGTGCAGGGAGTCGCGGGGAATCACAAAAATCTCGCATTGCGTCATTGTAATGGCTGTCGCTGTGCGGGGCGTGTTGTCAACCA